>OCTX012267845.1_pt1 | contig 15104 bp, 5 predicted proteins | sample 1539691 | NCBI WGS metagenome assembly OCTX01 (sample SAMN02144231, study PRJEB22623) | gut metagenome | biome: sheep rumen | host: Ovis aries | place: New Zealand | reverse complement strand
GCGGCGAGCTGTTACCTTAATTTATAGAACATACCTTTATTTTTCTAAAGACCGCGAAGCGGTAAACACTTTTCAACGGCTCTCTCCACCCTTCTGCTCCGAGGGTCTACTAAAGCCCATCCCTCTATAGTAGCCCCCTCGGGGGCCGAAGGGGGGGCCAAAAAGAGAGAGGACGCGCTCCATCGGGGGGCACATCCTCTCTCTCTATCGTGTGTATGACTTTCGTCAGTGGTCGTTGTGAGGGCGAGGCTTAATAGTCCTCTTCCTCCATCTCGTCGTCCCAGATGTCATGCTGGCGACGGCGGCTGTCGCTGCCTCCAGGGGTAGCATCTTCACCTACAGGGATGGGATTTTCGGTGTCGCTATCTACCTTGATGGGCGAGCCTTTCAGCAGGACGTCCCCTACGAACAGCTCCATGCTGGTCGTGTCGGGTGAAATATACTGTTTCTTCATAATCTTACTCGTTTAAAAGTGTTCTTTACGTTATGAGAATCCTTACTTCATCATCACCTTCTTGCCGTTGATGATGTACAGGCCCTTGCGGTTCATCTTCGTCACCTTCTGGCCCTGCAGGTTGTAGACGCCCTCCACGGTGGTCTGGCCCTCAACCTCAAGACCGGCAATCTCGGTGACCGTCTGGTCGCCGATTACGAAGTTCAGGCTGCGTGCCGAGGCGGCACCCTCCTTCAGCTGCAGGTAGGCGCGGAACGGCTTCACGAAGTTGTCGGCGCTGGCCTTGCGGAACTCGCCACCCTGCACGATGTAGTCGCCATCGGCTGTATTGGTCTGCTCGTAGACACCCACGAAGTCGAAGGTGGTGCCAGTTGTGGTATTCCACTGGTCGGTGACAATATCCTTGGTGAACTTCAGACCGCTTACGGTATTCTCGCTCCACACGAGATAGGGAACACCAGCTACGATGTCGCCCTCGGTGCGCTTTCCGAACTTCACTGTGACAGCACCATTGGCATCCTTCTCATCGCCAGCGAAGTAAGCCACTTCAGCATTCTCGCCGAAGGAAGCTTTCACTTCTTCAACACTCAGGTCGAAGGGCAGGACAACAGCGTTCCAGCCAGCCTTGAACTCGCGCTCAATGGTAACGTCGACCCAGTTCAGGGCCATCACGCCATCGGCATTCTCAGCCAGCGTGAACGGGCGCTCGAAGGTCAGCGTGTGGTTCGTCCAGTCGAAGGTGAACTTATAGTTATAGGTGCCAGCGGTCTTGATTTGCCACTGTTCATCACCCGAAACAGGAAGTTCATAGCCTTCAGCCAAATCGGTTGCCCATGCACCATCGGCGCGCAGCTTGTACTTGTAAGTACCAGCTTCAGAAACATTGACGCCAGTCAGCTCGGCAGTGAAGATGTTGGGATCCTCAGCACTCTGAGTCATCACAAGGTCCTTGTTCCAGTCAAGGCCGGGCAGCGAACCCACGATGCCAAACTGACGGTACATCGTCACGTCGTTGGTCTTGCTCTCGCCACCCATGTTTAGGGCGAACTCGCGCTTCAGGAAGCCCTCGGCCTCCACGGTAGCCGTGAAGTCGAGACCGGCCTGGATGACGTCCATCGAGTAGGCACCGCTTTCGTTAGCCGTAGCCGTGTACTGCACACCGTTCTCAGCCTTCAGCGTCACGGTAGCACCACCGATGCCAGCACCGGCAGAGGTCTTGACGGTTCCGGTGAGGGTGGCCGGCTGGGCAGCAAGGGTGACATAGAGCAACGGGTTAGCCAGAGCGGATGAACTACCGCTCCAGTACATATTCATGTAGTTGGTGTCGTAGTCGAAGGACACAGTTGCCCAACTGCCCTTTGTTCCTTCGAAGTAGAAACGGAGGTCAGAAGTTCCATCGTAGACGATAGGCTCTGAGGGGATGATAGCAATCTCGTTCTCACCAGCTACGAAAGGTATTGTGCCCTCATAAATCTTCACCTCGGTAAGGGCGGTCTTGTCGGGGCTGTTGGGAGTGATGTCGCCTGTGGAAAGCCCATACCAAGCGGTCAGCGAGTTGTTCATGGTCTTTGCACTGCTGAGTGTTCCCTTGAAGGCAAGCTTGGTAATCTTTGCCCCTGCGGTGATGCCGAAGGCATTCAGCTGGGCTGCGGTGTAAAGAATGTCGGATGTCTTTGCACCACCATCTAAGTTGTAGAAGTCAATAATAGCGTGATATCTGTCGCTGCTGGTTTTCGTTCCCACCTGGATGGCATCAGACGAGGCAATCTCGCCCGTGAAGTTCACATCGACGGGCTCGGTCTTGACGCTGTAGTCGCCGGCCTTAACTTCCACGTAGACGGGGAAGGTTCCTACGACGGGATAGATGTAGCTGACACTGAGCTGCGTGCCTGCATCGGTGAGCTTGTGGTTCATCGGGATGGCAACGCCCTCGCCGGTAGTCACGGCTTCGTCATTGACATAGACTGTCACGGTGATGTCCTCGGCAGCCTCGTCCTGCAGACCCAGGTTGAGGATGTTCACGGTAGCCGTGCTGGCCACGTTCTGCATAGCCTCGGCGGGAATGTTCGAAGATACAATCGTCCAGTCGTGAGCGACGTCAGCAACGGCCAGGCCGTAGAGCTCGTCAATGCAAGCATCGCTGAACTCGATAGTGAGATAGTAATCGCCACTACTTGGCATTGTCACGTTCTGCGTAGCAAAGTTACTATAGTCCGTAATCTCCAGTTCGGCGATAGGCTCGCCCAACTCGTCGCGGGTAGCCGATGCATAGACCTTGATAGTGCCAGTGCTGTTATAAGAATTGTAGGAGCGTGCATCGAAACTGAACACTTCACCAGCTGCAGCTGTCAGCTTGGGAGTGGTGAACTTGTTGTTCGTGGTGCTACGTGAATAGAGGTAATAGTTGTAAGGTGCGCCCCAACCACTATAAGAAGTGTTGACACTCGACTCATAGAGTGAACCGGCAGGCCATACAACCTCGCTTGTAGTAGGATTGTCGAAATTGGCGTACCACTTAGTCTGGTCGAGCATGGTGCCTGAGAAGGCTAGCTCGTATGGATCAGCTCCGTCCTGAACGTAAGTGACGACCAAATTGCCGGCATACTCACCGGGAGTTGCGGCGTCGAAGGTAACGATGATGTCCTCGCTTTCGCCAGCAGCCACCTCAAATGCCTCGTTCTTATTGACACTGAAGCCTTCGGGAGCAACGATGCTGGTCACCTGCAGTGTGGCAGTACCCTGATTGTAAATCTTGAAGCTCTTCGACTCAGTGGCCACATTCACCTTGCCAAATGCCTGAGCAGTAGTCAGGTTGGTGGTGTTCTGGCTGACAGAGGTGTTTGCTGCCACAAAGAGGAACTTTGGCTCGTTAGTCACCTTCAGCGTCTGGTGTTCAGAGGCAATCACTGTACCGTCAGTGAACTCAAAGGCGATGTATGTGTCATGCTCTGTGGTCACCTCGTCGGTCGGCGTATAAGAAATTGTGAAGGTCTTGTCGGCTGTTGCAGAAGCTGTCAGCTCAATGGATGTAGCTGTTGCCACGGCTTCACCGTCAACATAGTATTTCACTGTGTAGCTATCGGCAGCTTCATTGGTCAGAGGAACAACCTTAACGTTGGGCTTGATTTCCTTTCCAGTCTGAGCCTCTGCCACCAACTTGGTCTCCTTGAAGTAAACGTCATGAGCCACCTCAGTCTTAGTCAGACCTATGATGTTGTCAAGACCCACACCGTAGAGTTCGAAGGCCACATAATAGTCGCCAGCCTCATCGAAGGTGAGCGTTTGCGTATAGCGTTCGCCGCTGGTCTCCAAGTCGCTGTTGCTAATGGTTGCCTTAGCCTCACCCCATTCCTTACGGTCGGTAGACACATAGACCTTAAGCGTGTAGGAGTTACCGCTCTGATATTTCACGGCATCGTACTTCAGCTGTGCGCCAGCGGTGGCGGTCAGCTTAGGCATAACGATGGTGCCAGCACTGCTATATGACTTCAGGTAGTTGTCGTAAGAGCCATAAGCGCCTGTATAGCCGAACTGAAGAGCCGTACTGCTGGTAACAACACTGCCTTCGGGATAAACGCCATTGTTTGAAGAGCCGTTGCCGTTAAAGTCGGCAAACCAGATGCCCTCCTGCAGGACGGTACCCTTGAAGGGCAGCGTTTTCGGGGTAGCCTCAGTGTCGCCAGCCTTGACATACTCAATGATGAGGTTCCCACTGAAGTCACCCATCACATCGACAGGCAGCGTCACGTTAAAGGCATCGGTAGCAGTCTTCTTTGCCAGTTCAAGACCCTCTGCGGGAATCTCGGGCAGGTTGTCGCTGGTAAAGCCCTCGGGAAGGGTGATGCTCTTGATGACGAGCGGGGCAGTACCGTCGTTGTAAATCTCGAAGCTGCGAGTTGTAGCCGAAGACACACGACCATAGTCCTGAGCGGTAGTGAGGTCACTGGTGCTGGTAGAACCAGCCTCACGGAGCACAAACTTTGACTCGTAGGCTACTGCAGTGGCATAACGAGAAGAAGAGGAAGTCGTTCCAGTAACATTTTCCCTGACAAACCAGTACTTGTATCCAGAAACGTATGGCACGGTGAACTCAGCATCGAATGTCTTCGTCTCGCCCACGGCAATGTCTTCTGGAATGGCGATGGTGGCATCGTCATAATAAGTCTTAGTGCCACTTGTGTAAGCTGCCTGGGCGGGAGTCAGCGTGTAGTTCTCGGTTGTGCCTGCAATAAAGTCGTAATCGCCTGTATTGCTCAACGTGACCTTCAGCTGCACCTTCATATTACCATCGGCCTGCTGCTCAAACTGTGGATTCGTGCCTGATGTGCCTGTCTGGCCATCCATGTTTGCAACTGATGTCACTTCCAGCTTGTTCTCTAATGGAATGTTCACGCTCCCTGCTGTGAAGTTGTCGATGTAGACATACTGGCAGCGCAGGCCCAGCTTCTGCTCGGCGGTCAGCTCGGCCAAGGTGAAGGTAGCCCAGGCGGTGTTGCTGCCGGTGTTGTAACCGGCAATGTCCTCCTTGATGGTCTTCAGCAGGTCGCCGCGTGTGCCGTCGGCGTTGATGGCGTACACCTCGACGAAAGCATTGTTCGACGAGCTGGCAGTGCCCTGGGCCTTTATGTCGAGCGTCACGGTGCCGTTGACAAGGGGTGTCACCAGAAGGTCGTAACATTCAGCACCACCCCAGTTGTCGCCAGCATACTGGCGATATGCGGAGAGTGCGGGTGAGCCGTCAGGGCCGCCTGTAGACGAGTAGTTGTAGCTCATGTAGTACGGACCCTGGGAGTCGTAGTTATTTTCACCGACGATGTGTCCCCATCCTTTAGCTACCTTGAAGTCGTGGTTGCTGGTGGCAATCTCCGAGTTGAAGTCCACGACATAGCCGGCAGCGGGAGCCGTCACGTAGGGGTTAACGGTGGTGTAAGCCAAAACACTGTTGTTGTCGCCAGTATACCCGTTAGCCTTGTAGAGGGTGTTGTCGACTGGTGTGATGTTCTCCGTCTGGTTCCATCCCCAGGCATTCTGGTTCTCGCCACGCACGATAATCATGCGGTCGTAGCTGTCGGCAAATGTCACCTTCAGCACATTGCCTTCGTAGGTCGTCGGTGTTACGAAGGTGTTGTTGCTCTGTCCGTTGGTGTAGACATTGACGGAAATCTTCGTACTGGAGTCCATCCACGTTCCATCGCCCACAGGGTCGATGTAGACCGTGATGTCAGCAGCCTGCGCGGAGGCTCCCGCAATCAGTGCGACGAGCGTCAAGAATAGTAATCTAATCTTTTTCATACGCATTTAAAGTTTAGGTTAATGAATTGTGTTAATTATAAAAGTTGTTGTTGTGTTGCCAAACTGTTGCCAAACTGTTTGTGTGCTGATTAGCAGATATTTGCTTTGACAATGCAAAAATAACGTGTTTTAGCGTAAAGTCCAAAGAATGCTAACGTTTTTTCACAGTTCAGGGGGCAGAAAGTGTCAAAATGCTACTTTTCGTGTCTTCCCGTCGGCCTGTTTGACGATGTAGATGCCGTGTCCGGGTGTGCTCACGGGCTGGCCGCCGATGGTGAAGAGCGATGGGTGTTGGGTGTTGGGTGTTGTGTGGTGGGCGATGGCTGTTATCTCGGGCAGGTCGGCCAGGGCCACGGCGTTGGCGTTGGTGATGTCCATCTGCATGACGTTGTCGTCGGTGACGCTGTCGGCAGCCTTGGTGATGAAGGCCACGACCTCGAGGTTGTCGATGTTCCACTTCTCGGGCAGGGTGGTCTCGTAGCGGGCGTAGTAGCGGGGGAGACCCGACGCTGACGCGTCGGGAATAGTGGCTGCTGCTGACGCGGCGGGGTTAGGGGTGGGGCTGTCGAGGGCGTCGCCCTGGGCCGCTGTGAGGTACTGGCGCAGCACGTGGTTGTGCTTGTAGCTGCGGTTGAAGGAGGTGCGGCCCGTGGTGGTGTTGTAGACGGCCTGGGGCGACGTTACGCCGTTCTCGGTGAGCATGACGGTGAGGGCCAGCTGGGAGAAGATGTCGGCGGCCTGGGGGTGGACGTCGCCCGAGAGCTCGACGGTGAGCTGGCGCGTGTCGGCGTTGTAGGCCGGGCTTATCTCCACGGTGGCGAAGGCCGGGTTCTCGCTGTCCTGCTGCACCATGTCGTTAATGATTCCTGCCACCATGTCGGTGGGGAAGACGGTGAGGTAGTCGTTCATGTCGTAGGCTATGTAGGACTCTCCCGGGAAGTAGGCGCGGTTGATGGTGAACGCAGGGTAGGTGTAGGCGTAGAGGTCGGCGAGGTAGTCGGCCTCGCTGACGGCCAGCGCTGCTCCGGGTTTGTGCACGTTGACGACGATGGCGTCGTCGCGCTGCTTGAGCATCTGCTCTATGCCCTGGTTGAGGAAGGGGGCGTTGGTCGACTCCGGGTCGTTGTACACCTCTACGTAGGTCTTCTGGCGTTGTAGTGCGTCGGTGTAGTAGACGAAGGTGGAGGTGGCGGTTAGGAGCGAGGAGTTAGGAGTGAGGAGCAGATTGGTGGGCTCGCCGTCTATCTTGGTGACGCTGACGGTGAGCTGGTGCGTGCCGGGTGTCATGTCGTCGAGGGCTAGGTTTTGCTCCACGGTGACGGTCTGTCCGCAGACGATGGAGTCGCTGCGGTCGATGAGCAGCGGCTGTCGGTCGTCAATCTGGAAGGCGAGCTGGTAGCTGCCTATGTCATCGCGTCCGGTGTTGGCGTAGGTGACCATCACTTCGAGCTGCTGTCCGGCTGTGCGGTAGCGGAATCCCGGGTCGAAGTAGTTGATGGCCATGTCCTTTCGCGGCAGGTTGCTGACGTCGACGATGAGCTGTGCGCAGAGGTTGCCTATTCCGGTGATGCTGTAGAAGGCGGCTCCCTGTCCGAAGTCTCCGTAGACGAGGCATCCGCCGTCTTCGTCGGCCTCTCCCACTCCGCAGAGTGCTCCCTCCTCGGCGTCGCTCATGGCCTGTGTCTCGACGTAGTCGAAGCCGTAGAGCAGCGTCTCGTCGCCGCTGATGGTGTAGCCGTCGCCGTTGAGCCACACGGTGTTCCATCCGGCGTATGTGCGCTGGTTCTGCTCCACGATGGGCGCGAGGCCGCTGTTCTGCATGGTGTAGATGAAGGCGCGGGTGCGTCCCACCGACTGGCTGAGGGCGAAGCGTATGCCTACGACCTTGCAGCCGGCGTAGGCCGAGAGCTGTTCGGGGTAGAGCATGGCGCCGATGGGGTAGGTGCCCGGGGTGCCGATGTAGGCTCCGCTGACGTCGATGCCGTCGCCCAGGGTGTAGCCCAGCAGGCGCTGGTTTTCAGAGAGTGTCTGGGCGCTGGTGCTCAGGACGGTCAGGAGAAGGGCCATGACGGCCCAGAAACGATGATTATTCATGGGTGTTGGGTGTTGGTGGGGCGATTGCAAATCGCCCGGAAGAGACGGGACTTGGTTACTTGATGGTTTTGACGTACTTGCCGCCCTGCCTGGTGAGGATGATACCCTTGCGGGGGGCGGAGGGCTGGCCCTGGAGGTTGTAGGTGCCCGGCGCTGACGCGCCGGGAATGGTGGCCGAGGCGCCGGGGACGGTGAAGGCCGAGACGCCGGGGACGGTGAAGGCCGAGGCGCCGGGGGCCGACGGGTCCATGACGAGGCCGTCGATGGCGGTGGTGATGTCAATCTCGTACTCCGTGGTCTCTGACTGGAGGCTGAAGTATACGGCCTTGATGCCGACGACGTGGAGGCCGTCGCTCAGTGGGGGCAGTACGAATGACGGCGTGGTGGTCTCTCCCACCTTCTCGCCGTCGACGTAGATGTCGTAGCGCACGACGTTGCCGTAGTCTATCACTTCGCCCTCGCCGCTCTCGGGACCTACGGTGAAGTCGTCTACCTGGGCGAGGAAGGCGTCGTTAGACTTGTAGTGTACGGCCAGTCGTATGGTCTGTCCGGCATAGCTGCTGAGGTCGGCTGTGTAGAGCGACCACTGCTCAGACGACAGCGGGTTGGCGCTGCTGAGCACGTTGAAGTCGTCGGGTCGGCTGCTGCCCGAGGGCGACACGCAGAAGTCCATGGCCTCGGGGTAGAGGCTGGTGTAGCCCTTTGCCTTGAGGCTCAGCTGGTAGCCGTCGTAGATGTCGAGCAGTGGCGATATGAGCCACTTGTCGGCCTTGTTGCGCTGTGGCGAGAAGAAGATGACGCTCTTCTCTCCCGTTGGTGCGGCAATGGCTCCGTCGGTGGGCAGCATGGGGGGTGTGGTGTGCCAGGGGTTGAAGACCATGGGTGCTATGGCGCGGGGGTTGTTGGCCGTTCCCGAGCCAGGGAAGGCGATGATGTTGGTGGCCGAGCCGAGGGCTATGGGGTAGACGGGCTGCTGGTCGAGGTCTATGGACGTCCACTCGCCGAAGGTTCCGGTGGCGAAGTCGTCGTAGCTCTCGAAGCTGTCGCTGAAGACGGGTCGGCGGTTCCAGCGCATGATGGTGTTGCCGTCGGCGTCGGTGTCGGCGGTGACGTTGTAGGGGGCTATGACGTGGTCGTCGAGCACCAGGGTGAAGGTGGCCTCGGCGCCCTCCACGCTGATGGTCTGCTGCAGTTGCTCGAAGGCTCCCTCGGCGGTGCTCACGATGTACTGTCCGCGGGGCAGCGAGGCGATGGTGGCCTTGCCTTGGTGTACGACGAGGGTGTATTCCTCCGTCGTGGCGCTGCTCACGAGGGAGAGCAGGAGGCCGTCGGTGCTGAGGACGCTCTTCGCCGTGACGTCGAAGGTGACGGCGGTGTAGCTGTCGGCCGTCGGCACGTCGACCTGGACGGTGGCCATGGGGCTCTCGGCCTGCTGGTAGACGGCCTTCACGCCCAGGGTGTGGCGTCCGGGGGCGACGTTTTCAAGGGTGAAGGTGTAGCCGTCGGTGGTGCCTGCGAGGACGTTGTCAAGGTAGACGCTGAAGGTCTCGTTGGGGTTGGCGGGGGACTTGAGGCCGGCGCTGGAGGCGGACAGGGGCCCGGCGCTGACGCGCCGGGAATAGTGGCCGTCGGCGGAGAAGGCGGCGGCGGCGGTGCGGGCGGCGGCGGTGCGGGGCTGTCCTACGTAGACGTCGTCGACCATGAGCATGAAGGAGCCGAAGCGGTTGTACTCGCTGATGTAGCGAATGGCGAACTTCACCTGCTTGCCGGCGTAGTCGGCGAGGTCGTAGACGAACTCGCGCCACGCGCGGTGGTCGGCCGTCTCGAAGTTGTCGCGGTCCAGGCGGGTGAAGGCGTCGGTCGTCGGGTTCTGGGTGTTGGTGGTGATGTAGACCATGAACCGCTCGGGGAACTGGTCGGCGGCCTTTGCCATGAACGAGAGCACGTTGTCGGTGCCCACGGTGACGGTGGGCGAGATGAGCCAGTCGTCGTTGGCATTGCCCGAGCTGGTACGTGTGAATCCCACGTACTGCTGTCCGCTATAGGGTCTGAGTATGGGGTAGTCCACCCACCATGTGGGTTCTACGGTCATGGGGTTGATAATCTGTGCGTACTGCAGCACGGCCCTGTTGGGGTAGCTACCCAGGAGTGCTGCTGCGGCCTCCTGGTCTACGTCTATGCCGGTCCAGGGTGCGAAGTTCACCGCCCATCCCTCGTAGCTCTCGAAGTCGTCGAAGAAGGCAGGCAGCTCTGTGTTCCAGCTCAGGGTGATGCTGTTGGTGCCGTCGTAGGCGTTGTGTGCCACCTCGGCGTTGAGGGCGTAGGGTGTGCGGGTCTTCTCCACGAGGTTCAGTGTGACGCTGTGCTCGGTAGTCCCGTCGGCCACGTAGAAGTCCTGCGAGAGCCGCTCGTAGCCGTCGCGCTGCAGGGTGACGTTGTTGTTGCCGGGGTAGATGTTGAGCGAGCAGCTGCCCTGGCTGTCGAGCTTCAGCGAGCCGTAGGACAGCTGGTAGTCGGTCTGCGTGACCTGTATGGGTTGTCCGGTGATGTCTTCGCCCTCGGGGGCGTTCACCTTGATGTTCAGCAAGACGCTGCGTTCCTGGGCGTAGGCTGCGTTGCACAGCATGATGGCCAGAAGGACGGCAAAGAGGTAGAGTCTTTTCATGTATTTAGGTGTTGTGGGTGTTGTGGGTGTTGTGGGTGAGGTGGGTGTTGTGGGTGGGGTGGGTGTTGTGGGTGAGGTGGGTGTTGTGGGTACTGTAAACTAAACGCTTGGACAACAAGGGCTGTCCTCACCCTTTTGTTGCGGGTGACGGGTACAGCAGCCCTTGTTGTCCACGCGTCGGTGCTTGCCGGAGTTATTTCGTTCCGGCCATAGCGTCGATAATCATGGAGATGTCGGCCACGTCGGGTGTGCCGTCGCCGTTGACGTCGGCAAAGCCCTTTTCGGCGGTTCCTGCCATGACGTCTATGACGGAGGCAATGTCGGCCACGTCGACGGTTCCGTCGGCATTAACGTCGCAGGGGTCTCTCACGATGACACCCTTGAAGGTAAAGTCGTCGAAGAATGCCATCCAGTTGGCCGTCACGGTGGTGTGGCGCACGGCGATGTAGAGTTCCTTTCCGGCGTACTTGGCCAGGTCTACGACGTAGTGGTTCCACTGGTTCTCGGCCAGGTAGGGCATCTCGGTCTCGCGCATGACGCTGGTGAAGTCGGCCGTCTTAGGCTCTTTCTCGCTGACGAGTACGGCGACGCGGTGCAGGTCGTTGTCGCCCACGAAGACGGAGTTCTGAGTGCCGAGGTTGCGTGCGTAGAAGTCGAAGGTGGCACCTTCGCCCACGTAGAACTTCTTGCTGATGAGCCAGTCGTCGGCAGCCGAGTTGTCGGCGGGAGCGGCGGCGGCAATGGTGTGGTTGCCCGACACGGCAGCGAGCATACTCACGTTGTTGTTAGTGACTTGCGTGAAGGCGTAGCGTCCGCCGTCGTTCTCCACCTCGGTGAGGTAGTAGCCCAGCTGGTAGGTGGCCTTGTTGTCCACGTCGATCTGGGTGAAGTCGGTCTTCCATTCATAGTCCAGGGGGTTGGGCTCGAAGGCGTAGTAGTGTGTCTTGGCGTCGAGTGCCTCGCCCTTGACGGGGAACTCTGCCGTTGCTCCGCTCTCAAACTCCACGACCATCTTGTCCTCCACCTGGCCCACGGTCTCGTTGGCGTTGAACTGCAGGCTGAAGGCGATGCCTTCGCCGGCGGGAATCTCCTGTCCCTCGGCGATGGAGGCGGTGAAGTTGTCGTTAGTGAAGCTGACGGCCTTCACCTTGAGCGTGTTCTTGCCCTTGTTGAGCATGGTGAACTGCTCGCCCGAGTTGACGGCCTTGCCGAAGTTCACCTTGCCGGCATCCCAGCCGTCCTTGTTGAAGACGGCGCGGTCGGCCACGTTGCCGTTGATGACGATGTTGTCGAGTGCGGCATCGCCGTTGCTGCCACTGTAGCAGTTGCTAATCCAGCGGAACTGCACCCTCTTGCCGGCGTAGTCCATCAGGTCGATGGTCTCGTTGCGCCAGTATTTCTTGCCGTCGAAGCCGTCGACGTAGTTTTCAGACAGGTAGGAGAGCTGCTTCCACTCGCCGTCGGCGAAAATTTCGAAGATTACGTCACTCTTGCCGTTGCCGCCCTCCACGTTCTGCTTCTTCAGCAGTCCGGTCTCGTCGATCATCAGGTCGGCGGGGTGCTCGTCGCCCCATACGAACGAGATGCTCATGCCTGTACCCTCGGCGGGCAGGTTGAACTCAGGCGATGTCAGCACCGACTGGCATCCGGGGTTCTTCCATCCGGCAGCCATCGTGACGCCCTTGCCGCCGTAAGCGTAGATGTTGTTGGGGCTCCATGCCGCGAAGGCGTAGGGGTTGGTGGTGGTAGAGAGCCATCCCGTGGGCACGGGCTGCTCCTTGGTGCACTCGTCGAAGTTCTCCTCGTAGGGGAACTCCATGACCGATGCGTCGGGCTGGGTGGTGAATCGCCATGTGCTGGCCGTGGTGCACTCGCCCTTCTCGTTGTAGGGCACCACCTTCCAGCGGTAGGTGGTCTCGTAGTTGGCAGCGGGTATGGTGTAGGTGAGGGCGTTGCCCACGTTGAGGTCTTCTATGAGGTCGTTGGCCTCGGCATTGGTGCCCACGAAGAGCTTGTAGCCGGTGGCAAACTGTGCGGGAGCCCACTTCAGTACGATGTCCTTCGGGTAGATGTTGGTAGCGCCGTTGCTGGGGCTGATGAGTGTGGCGTTGCCGGGCACGCCGTTGGCACCGTAGACGTTGGGCAGCAGCACGCGGTCGAGCGTGAAGGTGCTGTGGTCGTAGGCACCCTCGTCGTCGTTCTTCACGGCGGGGTAGAACCAGCGCACGTAGCTCTCGTCTGAGCCCAGACCCAGGTCGACCTTCTCGGTGAGCATCTGGTTCAGGCCGCTCTGGTAGTCGCTGGTCCACTTCGTGGTCCAGCTGTCGCCGCCGTCGTAGGACACCTGCAGCTCAATGTCGTACTCGGGCGCATATTCGCCGTCGTAGAGGTTGTAGTAGCTGAAGGTCACCTGTCCGCCGTCGCTCAGGTCCAGTCGGGGCGAGCGCAGGTAGGAGGCCGAGAAGTCGCCGCTGCAGTAGACGCTGCCGTCGCCCTCGATGGCGGCGTTGGTCTGGTTCCAGCCGTTATTCCTCCATCCTGCGGGGGGGAAGTAGTCGTTGAAGGTCTCGAGCGTGTAGCCCTCGGGCACGGCTTCCTTCGTGGCCGAGTAGGCAATGGTCACGTCGCCGCCCGTGGTGTGGAGCACGGCGTTGCCCTGGGCGGGGCTGAAGAGCGACGCGGTGTAGCTCAGCTGGAACGTCACCGACTCGTTGGTGCGCAGGTTGACGGCGTCAAGGTCGAGCGTCGTGGCGATGCCCTGGGGGAAGTCGGCGCCCGTTATCTTCAGCCCGTCCTTGCCGGTGTTCGTCAGGCGTATGACCTCGGTGTAGAGCTTCTCGCCCACGTAGATGTTGCCGAAGTTATAGCGGTCGAGGCTCACGCTGGCCACGGGGCCGGTGGCGGGGGTGAACTGCTTCACCGACACGTCGTCGAGCCACACCACGTTGGCCATTTCCGTGAACATCTTGTAGACGAAGGCTATCCTCACCTTCGACCCCTTCCAGTCGCTCAGGTCTACCTTAGAGGTGTGGGGGTCCCACGTGGTGATGGGGAAGACGTTCACGCCGCTCTCGCGCAGCATGTTCTGGTCCTGGATGGAGAAGACGGTCTCGGCACCCTGCAGGTTGTCGCCCTCGACGATGCGCACCTGAAGGTCGTAGCGCGATTTCTCGTCGGCGTTCATCGGGCTCACGCGCCAGGTGAACTGCAGCTGGTAGGTGTCGTCAAGGTTGAGCTCGGGCGAGAGCAGTATCTCCTCGCGCGGACCCACACCGTCACCGTCGGTAGAGCCGATGGGGCCGTCGACGGCGGCACAGCACGCACCGCTGATGGTGGGGCCGCCAGCTGCCTCGGGGTCGGAGTAGTAGTTGTGCCAGGTGTAGGTGGCTTTAGTGCCGCTGTAGCTGTTCACCGTGGTCCACCCCTCGGTCTTGGCTACCGGGGTGGGGCTGCTGCCGGTATTGCCGGTCTCGAAGTCTTCGTCAAGAAGGGTCTGCGCCTGCACGGTGGAAAGGGCAAGCGCGGACAGCATGGTCAGATAGAATTTTCTCATGGGAAATGTTGCTTAATTCGTTGTTTTATATACTGTTTTAGCGTGCAAAGTTATAAATATTTAACCGTTTTAAACAACAAAAACGTATAAAAAATGCAAAATCCGTATGATAATACGGTATTTTTACGGAATCAGCGACACAGTCCTGTCCGTCCTGACACTGTGAGAGAGCCGTTGAAAGGTTGTCGTTGCCCGGATTTCTTGTGGTGAAAGGGTAGGGGCAATTTACAAACTACGTCGACGTTTGTAGAAACGTCGACGTAGTTTGTACAAACGTCGACGTAGTTTGTACAAACGCCGACGTGGTTTGAAGATTTTGTTCCTGGTGCCTACATGCTCTTCTTCCACCCTTTGGCCATGAACCACAGGCCGACGGCGATGAAGGGCAGCGACAGCAGCTGGCCCATGTCGAGGGGCAGCGACTGCTCGAAGGCTTCCTGCACCTCCTTGGTGTACTCGATGAAGAAGCGGAAGGTGAAGATGAAGAAGAGGCAGAAACCGAAGTAGAAGCCTGTGCCGACGCGCTGCGGGTACTTCTTGTAGAGCACGATGCAGAGCACGAAGTAGACGGCGTAGGCAATGGCCTCGTAGAGCTGGCCGGGATGGCGCGGCAGCTGGTCGACGCGCTCGAAGATGAAGGCCCAGGGCACGTCGGTGGCACGGCCGATAATCTCGGAGTTCATCAGGTTGCCCAGGCGGATGAAGCAGGCGGTGGTGCCGGTGGCGATGGCAATGTTGTCGAGCACCTGCCACACGGGCATCTTCAGCCGACGGCAGTAGAGCAGCAGCGCCAGGATAAGGCCCAGTGTGCCGCCATGGGAGGCAAGACCCTGATAGCCAACAAGATGCCACGACCCGTCTTGGGAGAAGTGGATGGGCAGCAACATCTCGATGAAGCCGCGGCCGGAGGTGAGGAAGTAGTCGGGCTGATAGAAAAGGCAGTGGCCCAGACGGGCACCGATGAGGATGCCCACGAAGCAGTAGATGAACAGCGGCTCGAACTTCTCCTGAGGCACGCGCTGGTCTTTATACAGCCAGCGGACAAT
>OCTX014512460.1_pt1 | contig 15105 bp, 9 predicted proteins | sample 1539691 | NCBI WGS metagenome assembly OCTX01 (sample SAMN02144231, study PRJEB22623) | gut metagenome | biome: sheep rumen | host: Ovis aries | place: New Zealand | reverse complement strand
GTTTGTGGTTATTCAAATATACAAAATTTACAGCGGTTTTCTTCTTCTATAGTATCACTTTATCACTCGAAATGTCGGATGAACCAAAAAAATATCTCCCGACGTTATTAAAAAAGTGTGCAGCCAAAAAGTGGGGAAGGATGGCATTTGAAATGTTAAAATCCTGCACAAAACCGCGGTTTTGTGCAGGATTTTGGCCTGTTTTGGGAAATAAGAAAAACAAGGCGAGGGGTAAAACGCTCAAAAAACATGCACAAAAATGTGGTTTTGTGCATGTTTGGCTTCTAGAATGAATCTGGAGCCGACAAATGCCTGTGTAAAGATTATTCAGAAAGCCAAAACCGATTTGTCCAGCTCGTCGAGCCGATGGCAGCGTCAGTAACCCTTTCGGTATTTGCCTTCCTCTTTGTCTTCGAGCATGCTCAGGTAGGAGGCGTAGCGGCTTTGGGCGATGTAGTGGTCCTCGACGGCTTGGCGGACGGCGCAGTCTGGTTCGTGCGTATGAGTGCAGTTGGAGAAACGGCAACCCTTGGAGAATCGGAAGATGTCCTTGAAGTAGCCGCAGATTTCCTCAGGCTCCATGTCGAAGGTGCCGAAGCCCTTGATGCCTGGCGTGTCGATGGCCCAGCCGCCCATGGGCAGCCGCAGCATTTCGCTGAAGGTGGTGGTGTGCATGCCCGTGTTGTGGGCATAGCTTATTTCGGCCGTGCGCAGCTTTACTCCGGGTATGAGGCGGTTGAGCAGCGTTGATTTGCCCACACCGCTGTTGCCGCTGAAGAGGGTGATTTGGTCGCGGAGCAACTGGTTGAGCTCGTCGATGCCGTCGCCGCGGGTGGCCGAAACGGCCACGCACTGGTAGCCTACGGTGCGGTAGAGTTCCATCATCAGTTGCTGGTAGCGCTGTTCGTCGTCGCTGAGCAGGTCGGTCTTGTTGAATACAAGCACCACGTTCACCCTGTAGGCCTCGGCCGAAGCCAGGAAACGGTCGATGAAGGTGGTGGAAGTCTGGGGGTAGTTGACGGTGACGATGAGGAATACCTGATCTACGTTGGCGGCGATGATGTGGCTCTGTTTCGAGAGATTGGGCGACTTGCGAACAATGTAGTTGCGGCGGTCTTCAATGGCGGTGATATAGGCTACCGAAGCCCCCGCCAAAGCCTCCTCCGACTCCCCCTGGGGGGAGGGATTTTCTGTGCGTTGGGTCTTCCCCCCTTTAGTGGGGTTTAAAGAGAGGCTTGGAGAGGATACCTGCACCTCCACCCTGTCGCCCACGGCGATGGGATTGGTGCTGCGGATGCCCTTCAGTCGGAAGTTTCCTTTGATTTTGCAGTCAATGGTGGTGTGCCCGTCGTCAGCGAGGACGGTGTACCAGCTGCCGGTGTTCTTGATAACGAGGCCTTTCAAGTGGTGATGGTAGTTTGGCCCCCCGAAGCCCCCTCCGACTCCCCCTGGGGGGAGAGAAAAGACTCAACTCGCGGAAAGTCCCTCCCCCCAGGGGGAGTCGGAGGGGGCTTTTTTCGGGGGGCTCTCAGTTTATACGGTCATGATTTCCTTGTTCTTTGCGGCCAGCAAGTCGTCAAGCTTCTTGATGAACTTGTCGTGGAGCTTCTGCAGTTCGAGCTCGGCGTCCTTCTCGTTGTCCTCGCTGAGTCCGTCCTTGATGGCTTTCTTCAGTTTGTCCTTGATGTCGGCGCGCACGTTGCGCACTTCCACCTTGGCTTTCTCGCCAATCTTGTTGCACTGCTTCATCAGCTCCTTGCGGCGCTCCTCGGTGGGCTGGGGGATGCCCAGGCGGATGACCTCGCCGTTGTTCTCGGGGGTGATGCCCACGTCGCTGTCCATGATGGCCTTCTCGATGTCGCGGATGGTCTTGCGGTCCCAAGGCTTGATGGCGATGGTGCGCGCATCGGGAGTGGTGACGGTGGCTACTTGGTTGAGTGGCACTTTCTGGCCATAGGAGTTTACTCTCACTCCGTCGAGGATGGCCACGTTGGCGCGTCCGGCACGAATGCGGTTGAGCGACTCTTCGAGGAACATGGCTGCCATCTCCATGCGCTCTTCGCTATCGCTGAGGGTTTGTTTTACGTCTAACATTTTTGTTGTGTTTTTAATGATTTTGAGTTTTCAGTCATGTTTTATGGTTACAAAAATAATGCTTATATTTGAAAAGTGCAAAATTTTTGGTGTGATTTTTGACTTTCTGTGCAAAACGGCCTTTTTTCGGGCGCAGGCTGTCTGTTTTTTCAGGCCCGTGCTGTCGGCCTCTTTCTGCCAAAAGAAAAACGGGCCAACTTCACAGCCGACCCGTTTGGATTGTACGTTTTGTTAAGAAAACAATTTGATAGGTACAAATATGCTTGTTTGCTGTTTCACGTTTCCACAATTGCATGATTTCATCCTCTTCACAATTCAGCATTGTTCGTGGTGAAACATGAATTGCCTGTTACAACTTGGTGATGACGCCTTTCTCGGTACTCTCAATGAAGCGGATGATGTTCTGAATCTCAGGGCTGTCGGGCACCTGTTCCTTGATTTGCATCACAGCGTCGAAGAGGCTGGTCTGTCCGTGGAACACCAGCCGGTAGGCGTTGGCTATGTGCTTGAGCACCTTGTCGCTGATGCCGTAGGAGCGGCACATGGTGGTGTTCACACCGCCGTATTTCACGGGCGAGCCTCCTGCGATGATGTAGGGAGGCACGTCGCGCGAGAAGGTGGTGCCAGCCTGGAGCATGGCTCCTTCGCCCACGCGGGTGCCGGCGTTCTCGATTACGCTCGATGAGAAGATTGCTCCGTTGCCAATCTCGCAGTCGCCCGCAATCTTGGTGCCGTAGCCGAAGACGCACTGGTTGCCCACCTTGGTGTCGTGGGAGATGTGTGCGCCCTCCATGAGGAAGTTGTCGTTGCCGATGATGGTCTTGCCGCCAGTGTGGGTGGCGCGGTTGATGACCACATTCTCGCGGATGATGTTGTTTTCGCCGATGATGCACTCGGTTTTCTCGCCACGGAAGTCAAAATCCTGTGGCAGGGCGGCGATGACGCATCCCTGGTGGATCTTGTTGTGTCCGCCCATGCGTGTGCCGTTGAGTATGGACACGAAGGGGAAGATGATGCATCCGTCGCCAATCACTACGTCGTCTTCAATATAGACGAAGGGGAATATTTTGCAATTGTCGCCAATCTTAGCCTTTGGGCTGATCTCGGCTTTAGGGCTGATTTCGCTTGCCATAATTATCCGTTGTCAATTGTCGATTATCAATTATCAATTTTTACTTGGCGCCTCCTCCCAGCGCTTGGTAGAGGTTCACCACGGCCTGCATCTTGCTGAAGTCGTCCTGCACCTTGGAAATTTGGGCGTTGAGCAGGCTGCTCTGTGCCTGAATGACTTCCAGATAACTGGTGGTGCTGCTCTTGTAGAGCTGCTTGGTGTCCTCGACGTTCTTTTCGAGCACGGCTATCTGCTTGGCTTCGAAGCCGGCCTTCTCTGCCGAAGAGTTGTAGAGCACGAGGGCGTTGCTCACCTCGTTTCCAGCCTTGAGGATGGTGTTCTGCCAAGTGTTGTAGGCCTGTTCGTACTGCATCTGCGCCACTTTGAGTCCGGCCACGATCTGTCCGTGTTGGAAGATGGGCTGCACGAGGCTTCCCACAGCACTGAGCAACAGTTTGCCGGGGTTGACGAGGCCGTTCTGGTTGGTGAAGGCTCCCGTTCCGCTGATGGTGATGTTGGGATAGAAGCGGCTGCGCGCTGTGTTCACGTCGTAGAAGCACTGGGCCAGGCTCATTTCCGCGGCATGCACGTCGGCGCGGTTGTTGAGCAGCTGGATGCCCACGCCAGTGGAGAGGTTGGTGGGCAGCGACTGGTCTTCAAGCTTGCCGCGGGCGATGGCCTGGGCAGGTTGGCCGATGAGCAGCGAGAGCTGGTTTTCCATCTCTCGTATCTGGCGGCGGACGCCTGCACTCTGGGCCTGCACACTATAGTAGGCGGCCTCTGAGCTTTGCACACTGGTGGAGCGGGCGCGGCCGAGCTGCATCTGCAGCTTCATCATGTCCCATGTGTCCTTGGTCAGACTGGTCATGTCGTTGAGTATCTGCTCCTGCCGGTCGAGCATGAGCAGCGTGTAATAGAGGTTGGCGATGCCCGAGATGATGTTGGTCTTGACCACCGTCTGATAGTCCTGGGTGGCTATGAGCTGCATCTGGGCAGAGCGTTTCTGGTTGAGCAGATTGCCAAAGAGATCGACATTCCAGCTGGCCGTGATGGGCAACGAGTAGGCCTTGGTGGCCGGTGAGCCGTCGAACGACGAGATGGTGCCCTGGGGCGTGAACGAGATGCTGGGGATGAAGGCGAGCTTGGCCACCTTGAGCGCTTCGTTCACCATCTTCACGTTGAGGGCGGCGTTCAGCAGGTCGGCATTGTTGGCGAGGCCTTTCTCGATGAGTCCCTGCAGCTGGGGGTCGGTGAATACCGAGCGCCAGGGCATGTTGCCGAAGCTGAGCGTGTCGGTGGCCACGAGTGTGTCGGTGGGCGACACGGCGTCGCGCACCAGCCCTTTGGTGTTCACCTCGGGGCGTTCATATTTGTTGTAGAGTCCGCAACTGCTCACAAGAGCAGTTGCAAGGACCATTGTTAATATCTTTTTCATACTTATTCCTCAACTTTATATTCAACAGGTCTGTGTGCATATTGGGACAGTTCGGCAGCCACGTCGTGGTTCTCGTCGTCTTCGAACTTCATGGGGCTGAACTTCTCTTGCAGACTCTGGAAGATGACGAACAGTCCGGGCACGACGAGCACCTGCAAGATGGTTCCAATAAGCATACCGCCTACGGCGGCGGCTCCAAGCGTCTGGTTGCCATTCTTGCCTACACCCGAGGCGAACATCATGGGCAGCAGACCAATGATCATGGCCAGCGACGTCATCAGGATAGGACGCAGACGGGCAGAGGCACCCAGAATGGCCGACCACGTGATGGCCATACCCAGCTGGCGGCGCTCAAGGGCGAACTGCACAATGAGGATGGCGTTCTTGGCCAACAGACCGATGAGCATGATGAGCGAAATCTGCATGTAGATGTCGTTGGAGTGGCCGAAGAGCTGTGTGAACAGGAAACAGCCTGCCAGTCCGAAGGGCACCGAGAGTACTACAGCCAGCGGCAGAATGTACGACTCGTACTGTGCCGACAGGATGAGGTAGATGAAGATGAAGCACAGCAGGAAGATGATGGCGGTGCTGTTGGAGGCCTTGGCCTCTTCGCGCGTCAGACCCTGGTAGTCGTAGGTGTAGCCCTGCGGCAGCACTTCGGCTGCCACTTCTTGTGCGGCCTTGATGGCCTCGCCGGTGGAGTAGCCTTCGGCCACTGTTGCCGTCACATTGATGGATGTGAACAGGTTGAAGCGGTTGATGTTGGACGGACCATAGACGCGGTTCATCTGGCAGAACTCCTTGACGGGCGACATGCCTGCCGGGGTGCGCACGTAGATGCTGTTGAGCGACTCGGGGGTCATGCGCGTGTCGGGCGATCCTTGAATCATCACCCTGTAGAGCTTGCCAAACGAGTTGAAGTTTGAGGCGTAGAGACCACCGTAGTAACCCTGCAGCGTGGCGAGCACGGTAGAGGGCGATATGCCTGACTGCTTACACTTGGCCACATCGACGCTGACCATGTACTGCGGATAGTTGGGGTTGTAGGACGTCTGGGCTGTCTGGAACTCAGGGCGCTTGTTGAGTTCGGCAAGATAGTCTTTCACTATACCGAAGAACTTGTTGAGGTCGCCACCGGTACGGTCCTGCATGACCAGCGACACACCCGAACTGGCCGAGAAACCAGGAATCATGGGAGGTGCGAAAGCCAGGATTTGCGCGTCCTTGATGTGGGCCGTCTTGATGTAAATCTGAGCCAACACACCGCTGGCATCGTAGGGGTTGAGGAAGAAACGGTAGATGCCATCGCCCTGCCACAGGCCGGAAAGCTTCCACCAGAATCCTTTCTGTCGCTCATCGAATGGTCTGAGCTTGAGGATGAAGGTGGCCTGGTCTGAACCGGCACCGGCAATGAAGTTGTAACCCTGAATCTGCTCACGGCTCTGGATGGCCGGGTCGGAGGCCAGGATGGAGTCAACCTGGTTGATGACGGTGCGTGTGCGGGCCACTGATGTTGCCGGTGGCATCGACACGGTGCAGAACACGGTGCCGGTGTCCTCGTCGGGCACAAGTCCCGACTTGGTGGTGAACATGGTGATGACAAGCACCGCAATGCCAGCGACAACCGTGATGATCATGGCCATGGGCTTGCGCACCAGTTTCTCAACGCTCTTCTTATACTTGCCCAGAACAGAGTCGTAGGCGGCATTGAACGAAGCGTGGAAGCGGTCGATGCGCGACATCTTGCGCTCGTGGCCCTCTTTGTCGTGAGGTTTCAGGAAGATGGCGCAAAGGGCGGGAGAGAGCGTCAGGGCATTCAGGGCCGAAATGAAGATGCTCACGGCCATGGTCACACCGAACTCGCGATAGAACGTACCGGTGGTGCCGCCGATGAACGACACGGGGATGAACACCGAAGCCATTACCAGAGTGATGGAGATGATGGCGCCCGAAATCTCGTTCATGGCATCGATGGAGGCTGTCAGCGCTGACTTGTAGCCCTGGTCGAGCTTGGCATGAACGGCCTCTACCACCACGATGGCGTCGTCCACCACAATGGCAATGGCCAAGAGCAAAGCCGATAGCGTCAGCAGGTTGATGGAGAATCCGAACACCGAGAGGAAGAAGAACGTACCGATGAGCGATACGGGCACGGCAATGAGGGGGATGAGCGTAGAGCGCCAGTCCTGCAAGAACACATAGATGACAAGGAACACCAGAATGAGGGTGAACACCAGGGTGAACACCACCTCCTCGATGGAGGCATAGAGGAACTCGGTGACATCGTAGTTGATCTTGTAGTACATTCCCGGTGGGAACAGCTTGGCCTGTTCTTCCAGTTCGGCCTTCACCTCCTTGGCAATCTGGTTGGCGTTAGAGCCGGCAATCTGCTGCACCATACCCATCACAGAAGGGATGTTGTTGTTCTTCATCGACACAGAGTACTGCTGGCCACCCAGTTCGATTCTTGCCACGTCTTTCAGTTTCAATGTCTGGCCGTTGGCGTCGCTGGAGATGATGATGTTGCCAAACTCCTCGGCCGTCTTCAGACGTCCGGTATAGCGGATGGCATACTCGTAGGCCACGTTCGACTGCTCGCCGAAGGTACCAGGGGCAGCCTCAACGTTCTGCTCGGCCAGTGCGCCACTGATGTCGCTAGGCATCAGTCCGTACTGCTTCATCACGTCGGGCTTCAGCCAGATGCGCATGGAGTATGTCTTCAGACCGGGGCTCTGCACGTCGCCCACACCCTGAATACGCTTGATGGCCGGAACGATGTTGATGTTGTTGTAGTTGGTCAAGAACTCGTCGTCGTAACGTCCGTCGGAGGTCAAGGTGAACATGAGCACCTGCGATGTCTGACGCTTCATGACCGTGACGCCGATGCGCGTCACCTCGGCCGGCAGCAGCGCTTGTGCCTGCTGCACACGGTTCTGCACGTTGACAGCACACATGTCGGGGTTCATGCCCTGACGGAACAATACCGTGATGGAGGCCGAACCCGAGGCTGCACTCGAAGATATGTAGTCCATGCCTTCAACGCCGTTGATGCTTTCCTCGAGCGGCGTGATGACAGAATTCTTTACGGTCTCGGCATCGGCACCCGGATAGCTGGTGAATACCACCACCGTAGGTGGAGCAATGTCGGGATATTGCTCAATAGGCAGTGAGGCCAGACCGATGAAACCCAGCAGCACGATGACGATGGAAATCACCGTCGAGAGCACTGGGCGTTTGATAAAGTTTGTAAATGTCATGGTTTTTTAGTTCTTCATTGAGTTTACAATATCGCTAGCGGTCATGGCCTTGGCCTGCTCGTCAATCTTCTTCTGATACTTCTCGGGAGTGATGGGCACAATCTCCATGCCGTCCTTGAGTTTGGTGATGCCGTTGGTGACGTATTTGTCGCCATTGCGCAGACCATCCACCACGATGTAGTTGTTGCCGTCGTTCTGTGGGTCAACCTTGATCTCGGTGTACTTCACCTTGTTGCCCTGACCTACGGTGTAAACGAACTTCTTGTTCTGCACCTCTGAAACACAAGACTGCGGAATGACAATGGCACCTGTGTTTTGGTGAGGGATGATGATGTTGCCCGAACCACCACTTTTGAGCAGGTGCTCAGGGTTGGAGAAGGCTGCAATGAGCTGCACCGTACCTGTGGCCTGCTCAATGACACCACTCATCTTTGTCACCTTGCCCTCGTGCGAGTACATGGTGCCGTCGCTCAGCTGCAGCTTCACGCTGGGCAGCGAGGCCAGTCCTTTTGCCGACAGGGCCATGGCGTCTTTCTCAGTCACCGAGAAGTAAACTTCCATGGAGCTGATGTTGCTCACTGTGGTCAGGGCGTTAGAGCCGCTCACCAGTGCGCCCACCTTGTAGGGAATGGTGCCTACGACACCGCGGGCAGGACTCTTCACGTAGCAGAAACTCAGAGCCTCCTTTGCCGAGGCGAGCGCTGCGCGAGCCTGAGCCAGCCCGGCCTTGGCGCTCTCGTAGGTGTTTTTGGCTGATTGCAGCTCGAAGTCGCCAATCACCTTGTTGTTGAACAACTGCTGGCTGTTGTCATAAGTCAGCTTGGCTGTGTTGCACTGGGCTGTGGCCGTGTTGACGGAGGCCTGCGCCTGGCGCACCTGAGCCTGGTAGGTCTCATTGTCGATGACAAACAACAGCTGTCCGGCACCGACGGTCTGACCCTCGCGTACGCAAATCTTGGTGATGAAACCCGATGCTTTGGGTCTGATTTCCACGTCCTGGACACCCTTGATGGTAGCAGGATAGCTGGTCTGCATGGTGGCACTCTGCATGCCGACTGTCACCACGGGGAACTCGTTGTCGCCGAAATTGGGCATTCCGCCGCGCTTTCCGCCACACGATACCAAGAGTGCAGCCATAGCCACACTCAAGAACAATGTTTTCTTTTTCATAATTTTTTTCTGTGTGTATCTAATAATTTTTCTTGTTGTTATCTCTTTCATACCTATATAATAATGCGAAACAAAACGTAAAAACGCAAATGCCGAAAACTATTCCCGTTGGCTTAGTTTTTTCAGGTTGCAAATATACATAAATAATAAGGTACATGGAAACAACCCGCCTTCTTTTTAATAATTTTTATAGCGGATTAACGACACTTTTCAAACTTGTTTGCAGTTGTCAATCTTTTGTGTGAGGGCAATCTTCGCAGGCTTAAAAACACAACTGCTGCCAGCCCCAACATTTGAGGCTGGCAGCAGTTGTGTGCCGACGGCTTTCCGGGTCGGATGGCTTTCAAGCCAAAGACCGTCTTGCAGGCTGTAGTTCGCTACAGTTTCATCACCCGTTTCATTTCGAGGTTCTCGTATCCCTCCGGGCAGTGTGTTGAGAGATAGACAGTGGGATTCTGGCTTGTAGCCCGCCGCGGCAAACGACTCCATGTAGTCGGCCTGTTCGGAGAATTCTATTTCAGATACTTCTCGCACACTTCTTTGGCCACGTCGATGGCATTGCCTTCGGGTGATGCAGAGTAGGCGTTGTGTTGCAGCGTCCATGGCTCCTCCATGGCGTAGAAGTCGAGTTTCACTTCCTGCGGCAGCGCCATCTGGAAGAGCTCGGCGGCCGTTTTGTTGCTGTTGGGGCCACCGCCCAGCATGTCGGGCTGCGGCCGGGTCTGTGCCTCCATTTGTGCGGCCAAGGCATCGAAGTAGGCTTTCCAGCGCACATGGTAGAAGTCGCTGAGCAGGCCCTGCCACTCCTTGTGGGCGTAGTCGCGCAGACCACCCTGGTCGGCGCAGGTGCGGTTGCCCCATGTGGTGATCTGTACGCGGGCGTTCCATTCGTACTGGTCGCTCTCGGCCTGTGTGGTGCCGCATTGGCGGGCCGCCTCGGTCCAGTGGCCCAGCCGGAACTCCGTGCGAGTGGCCAACAGCCGGTCCTGCATGAGCAGCATGTCGAGGAACCGTTTGGCCTCGGCCTCGAACTGACGGCGCGAGAACGCCTTGTAGGCGGCAATGGCGCGGTGGTACTGCACACGCGCCTGGTCGGCCAGCGCTTGGCGGGTGATGTCCACCAGGTCGTACTCGTAGTTGTTGTTGCCGCGCATTTGGTCGGCCACACTGGCCATGAGCAACGCAGCGCGGCGGGTGTCGTCGGGGTCATAGTAGTTGCGCATTTTCGACCAGCTGGAGGCCTGGAAGTTGTTCAGCGAAGGACGGCCGCAGAAGATGCTCTCGTGAGGCCCCTGCTGGTTGTTTCCCACGGGGCAGTTGTAGATGGTGCTGGCCAGCAGTTGCCAAGCCTCAAGCAGTGCCCCTTTCTCCATCCCTGTGTGGTTGACTCCATAGCGGGCGCTGACATAGTTTGCCACCCATTGTTCCTTGGTGGGCAGTTGGCTCAGCCAGGGCAGTTCGCTCATCAACTCGTACATCACGGGGTTGGTTTCCGAGCCTTCCATGGTGAAGCCGATGCCGCGCAGATGCTGTCCGTACTGCTCGGAGTTGGCTAAGCGGAAATTGCCGAGCAGCTGGTCCATGCGGCCGTGCAGTCCCACGTTGGCTCCAAAGTTCTCGAGCATGCAGAACAGCCACGGGTGCTGTTTGTACCCCTCTTTGCGCTGCCAAATGCTGGGCGCTCCGAACATGGGGCGGCATTCGGAGAAGAGGTCGAGCACCAGCAGGTCGCCGGGACTCATCGGGTCCACCATCTGCGGGCGCGGATTTTCGGTCCAGCCCTGAATGACCCACACCGCTTTGGGATTGACCTGTTTCATGGCGCGCATCATGGCGCGTCCGGCTTCAGCGTAGTCGATGTTCGCGTCGTCGTTCGACTCGTGGAAGGGGTCCATCGAGTAGTAGTCGGCCCGTCCGAAGAGCCGTGTGAGCTCCTTGTAATATAAGGTGGCGATTTCGCCGAAGCGCGGGTCGGTGGGCAACAGGTTGGCGGGCCGCTGATAGCCGTTCCACAGTCCGCCGTCGGTGACGTTCAGGCCCAACCGCTCCCGTGCGTCGTGGGGCATCATGCCGCAGTATCCTGGCAGCACGGGGTGCATGCCCAGCTCCTTCATGCGCTTCAGGATTTGTCGTTGCAGCTGTTCCTGCCGTTTGTACCACGAGCGGGGCAACGGGCCGCCCCAACCCTCCAGATTGTTCATTTCCCACCATGCCAGAAAGGCCGGCCCGGCAATGAATCGCCCCACCTCCTCCTCGGTGTAGCCCAGCCGCAGCAGCATGTTGCGCCAAACACACTCTTCGCCCACGATGGCCAGTGGCAGGTTTACTCCGTGCAGGGCCATCCAGTCAATCTCCTGCTCCCACCGCTTCCAGTCCCAGAAAGCCATGGAGTAGGAGAAGGTGCAGTAGTTGAAGTCGTAGCGCAGGATGAGGTTGGTTTCGTGGCGTTCGGGCTTGCTGACTTTTGGCAGCACGGCGGGCAGTTTGGCTTTCATCTGGTTCCACGACAGGTGGATGCCGCAGTAGTATTTCAGATACCAGTTGATGCCCACGGCGGCGTTGACCCATGTGTTGGCCCTGACGGCCACTCGCTGTCCGCTCTGCGACAGTTCGAAAAAGTCCCGCCCTTGTTGCGCGCCAGAGGCCGCAGCGGGGGCCATTTCAATCTTGAATTTTCTGGAGGCGCCCGGGTCGATGCGCTCCAGCAGTTGGTCGATGGGGTTGGCCTGTGCGGCCAATGCGAGCAGAGTGAAGATGAAAGTCAGCAAGTGTTTCATAGTATGTTTGAACGTTTGTTTGGTTTTATTTTGCCACAAAGGTACAAATAAAATGACAAACAACCGCGTTGAATTGATAATTATTCTTACTTTTGCACCCTGAAATGAAATATATAGGTGAAATTATTTCTTTGGGCGTGGCCTGCTCGTGGACCATTGCCGCATTGTCGAGCGAGATAGGCAGCCGCCGCCTGGGCGTGTTTGTCATGAATGTGTGGCGCATGGCCCTTGCCCTGCTCCTTTCGGCCGGCCTGATGTGGCTCACGCTGGGGCAGCCCTATCCCGTCTATGCGGGCGGCAGTGCGTGGAGTTGGTTGCTGCTCTCGGGAGTGGTGGGCTATTTCTTCGGCGACTGGTGCCTGTTCAACAGTTACCTGACCATTGGTTCGCGCTACGGCCAACTGTTCATGACGTTGGCTCCCATGTTCACCGCCTTTTCGGCTTGGGTGATGTTGGGGCAGACGCTGGCGTGGAGTTCGCTGCTGGCCATGGCCGTCACCCTGACGGGCATCGCCATCTCGGTGCTCAGCCGCGGCGAAGGCCACAAGGTGAGTGTCCAGCTTCCTGCCAAGGGCATCCTGTTTGGCATTGGTGCCGGGCTGGGGCAGGGTGTCGGCTTGGTGCTCAGCAAGGTGGGGCTCGACCGCTACACCGCCGATGTGCCTGCGTCGGTGTTGCCTGCTGTAGAAGACTATCTGCCCTTCGGGTCCAACATGATACGCTGTGTGGCAGGACTCGTTTGTTTCTCCGTGTGGCTGATGCTGCGCGGCGAGGCCGGCCAACTGAGGGCGAGCCTCCGCGACCACCGTGGGCTGACGGCCATGATGGTGGCCGTGCTCTCGGGACCGTTCATTGGGGTGGGCTTCTCGCTCATGGCCGTCCAATACACCGCTGCAGGCATCGCCTCCACCCTCATGGCCCTCACCCCCATACTCATCCTGTGGCCTTCGCGCTGGCTCTTCGGCCAGCCCGTCACCATGCGTAGCGTTTTGGGAGCGGTCATCTCGTGTGTGGGAGTCTCGTTGTTCTTCTTGCTCTGAAGGTTTCCCCGAGTTGCTTTTCTGTCTTCGAAAGATTTTTTTAAACCTTCGGGAGATAGAAAATTATTGTCGGGAGATACGTTTGGATTTTCTAGAGAATTTCAACGCAACGTCGTGAGATAATTTCGCAAGCCGCTGCATTGGGAAATTATCGCAGGAGATGGAAAAATAAATGGCTCAACTTTCGCATGTCAGGAGTCATCGGAAGTTAGCAGCCTTTTAGGCTGCAAAGTTAACGGACATTAGTACTCTGTTATAGACAGCCTTTAGGCTTACGCCGCTATTCCCGACGTTCCGTCGCCTACTCGTAGCCTTTGGCTTTCCCTTCGGTCGCCGATTTTCAATTCAAAAACCAATAAAAACCAACACGGACAAGGAAAAACATGTTTTTATTTGTTTTGTAAGTGAAAAGTAAAAATGAACGCTAGCACATTTTTTCAACTCGCAATCACCACTTTTTTACTTAACGAACATTGACTTTTAGCTATTTTTGTGTATATTTGTAGCCAAATATGCAATTAAGCGAGCGTCGTGCAAGTTAACTTGCTGACGACCGCGCGAAAGCGAATTGCCTAAAAATAGTATTGAATGGAACGTAAACGAATCAACCGTCTGAAGGTGGTACTTGCCGAGAAGGGGATGACCAACAAACAATTGTCGGAGATCCTTCATAAAGACCCTGCTGTCATATCAAAATGGGTGACTAATGCCGCCCAGCCAAATGTGGAAATGTTCATCCAATTATCAAAGATATTGGGTGTAAGCGTAGATGATTTACTTTGGACAGAAGGAGGATAGTAACAAAAGTCTTAGTAAAGTGCTAGATGATTTTAGGTAAAATTCGGTAGATAAATGAATGGAATATGTTAGAGAAAAATAAACAAGAAATAGCTAACGTAAATAACTCATCGGTGCAACAAGCCAACGGAGATATAAATAATTACGGCTTGGGATACAATGACGTAAAAGAGATTTGCCGTGATGTTATAAGGCAAGAATTGGCTATTGTGACAAAAGAGGCAACAAATACTCTCAATCAAGAGATTAGTGCCTTTGAGAATCAATTCGTCGATAGATTGGAGAAACTTGAAAATCCTCAAGTGATGGATAAATTAAGGAATCCAAAATTACAATTCGTTTTGCATGACACAATGAAAGAATATGCAAAAACAGAAGATATTGATACTAAAGAAGAATTGGTCGACTTGATGATAGAAAGGTTAAAAGTAGAAGAGCATACAACTGAGCAATATCTTATAGATGAGTCAATAAAGATTATACCTAATTTGTCTCTATATCAAGCTTACTTTTTAGGAGCATTAACCCTTCGTAAGGTTATTAATCAAGGTTATTCATTTATTGTTGATTCAAATTTAAGAAAGCGTGCTTTATTATACGAGTATTTAGACGAAATAACAAATCTTGATATACATTACTTGAAATTGATAAATTGCTGTGCTGATATGTCTGGAACAATGTATTATGTACCTATGTCCGATTTGATGAAGCCAGAGTATGACCTTTTATTTCGACACTGTATAACAGAAGAACAATACGATACTTTTATTCGTAGTCATAATAACGTTCCTTCTGTAAAAGGTCAACAAATAATCTATAAGAAAGGTGGTACTAATGAAGTCTATTTGTTGTATAGTTCAAAACAATATTTAATTCAAGAATTGAATAAAGAGAATAAGATGGATTTTCTTCCATTATTTGAAGAGTTGATAAATCTGTTCACACCATTTACAAATGATGAAATCAGTCAACACCTTATTTCTTTGAACGCTAATTGGCAAAAAGCATTTGATTGTTTGAATAAAGAAGAGGTAACGCATATTGACCTGACACCTGTTGGAACTTATATTGGTAGAAGAATTGTTAAGAAAGTAACAAAAAATGATACTCTTCCGTTAGCAGAATTCTATAAATAACATTAGAAGTATGGATAAATATATAGGCGAGATAATCGGAGCTGCTGCAGTAATTATAGCAGCTGTAATTGGACTATTTGCAAGAAAGAGCGGGAATCGTAACAAACAAGTAGTAAAAGATGCTTCCAATAGTACTATAAATCAAGCTAATGGTTCCATTACGATTAATAGAATACAAGACAAAAAGGAATAACTATGCCTACACTGAATTGGATAGGAAAAGATAAGGTGGTAAACCACCATTTGGATGTGCCGTTTTATACGCTGGAACACAAGTATGGGTTTCG
>OCTX012149401.1_pt1 | contig 15107 bp, 12 predicted proteins | sample 1539691 | NCBI WGS metagenome assembly OCTX01 (sample SAMN02144231, study PRJEB22623) | gut metagenome | biome: sheep rumen | host: Ovis aries | place: New Zealand | reverse complement strand
AGCTGTGCGTAGAACACCTCGGTGACCGTCCACAGCACGCCGAGCACCAGCAGGATGCCCACGAACGGGGGCAGGTGGGTGATAGTCTTGAAGATGGGCACGAAGATGAGTCCGCCTACGCCCAGGAAGAATATCGTCTTACGCTGGCTGGTGGTCAGGTCGCTGGCGCCTACGGTCTGCTGCTGCTGGGCCGTGAACGCCAGTTCGCCCTTCAGCGACAGCGAGAGGATGTAGGCCGGGATGACCATCGACACCAGCGAGGGTATCAGAATCTCCATGATGACGCCGGCGGCGGTGATGACGCCCTTGTTCCACAGCATGATGGTGGTGACGTCGCCGATGGGCGAGAAGGCGCCTCCCGAGTTGGCTGCGATGACGACCAGGGCGGCATAGATAAGACGGTCCTGCTTGTCGCTGACCAGCTTGCGCAGAATCATAATCATGACAATGCTCGTCGTAAGGTTGTCCAGTATGGCCGACAGGATGAAGGTCATAAAGGCGATACGCCACAGCAGGCCACGCTTCGACCGGGTCTGCAGCGTGTCGCGAACGAAGTTGAAGCCGCCGTTCTGGTCTACCAGCTCGACAATGGTCATGGCGCCCATCAGGAAGAACAGCGTGGTGGAGGTGGAGCCCAGGTGGTGCTCGATGACCTCGCTGACGGCCGCGGCCTTCATGTCGCCGATGGCGTTGGCTACATAGCTGCCGGGATCGACCATGAAGAGGGTCCAGCAGCCTACGAACATGAGCAGCGCAATGGCTGCCTTGTTGATTTTCGTCACGCTCTCGATGGCTATGCAGAAGTAGCCAATGCAGAAGAGGATGACAATACAGATTGATAAAGTTGACATGGGTAGTTTGTTAAAAATTGTTGTTATATTGCCTTAAGGTTTGTTTCCAGCTGGGCCGTGCTGCTGGCGCCCACCAGGACGGAGGTGACGCCCTCCTGACGGAGTATCCAGCGCAGGGCGTTGGCGGCCAAGGTGCGGCCCTCGGCGCGGGCCTCGGCGTCCCATGCCCGGAGCTGAGTCAGGAGCTCGGGGGTCAGCATGTCCGGACGTAAGAATTTTTCATTAGCCATGCGCGAGTCCCGGGGGATGCCCTGCAGGTAGCGGTCGGTCAGCAAGCCCTGTGCCAGCGGCGAGAAGGCTATGAAGCCCACACCCTCCTCGTGACACAGGCTGAGGATGCCCTGCTCGACGGGTTCGCGGTACAGCATGTTCAGCTTGCCCTGATAGATGAGCAGCGGCACGTCGTGCTGCTTCAGATAGCGGATGCCGTAGCGCAGCGGTTCCAGGGGCCAGTTGGAGATGCCGACGTAGAGGGCCTTGCCCTGGCGCACCACGTCGACGAGGGCCTGCAGCGTCTCGTCGAGCGGCGTCTCCGGGTCGTAGCGGTGCGAGTAGAACAGGTCGACATACTCCAGGCGCATGCGTCGCAGGCTCTGGTCGAGCGACGCCATCAGGTATTTCCTGGAGCCCCAGTTGCCATAGGGACCGGGCCACATGTCGTAGCCGGCCTTAGTAGAGATGAAAAGCTCGTCGCGGTAGGGCCGGAAGTCGCTGTCCATCAGGCGCCCGAAGGTCTCCTCGGCCGAGCCGTACGGGGGGCCGTAGTTGTTGGCCAGGTCAATGTGCGTCACGCCATGGTCGAAGGCATAGCGCAGTATGTCGCGCGAACGCTCAAAGGGGTCCACGCCGCCAAAGTTGTGCCACATGCCCAGGCTGACCCGGGGCAGCAACACGCCGCTCTGTCCGCAGCGGACATACTGCATGCCGCTGTCGTAGCGCTGTTCGTTAGCCAGATATTGATTCATTCCAAGAGTTTGTTTTAGATTTCAGGCTGCGAAGATACGAAGAAAAAACGACCTGACCAAAAAGTCGGCCCACTTTCTTACAGCAAAAATGCTCGGTATTGGTCCGGCACTGGTCCACTATATGTTCAGTCATTCACTGAACAAATACTGGACATATACTGGACAAATACTGGACATGAAGCGGAGAAGAAAGGGAGCCGGAAGGCAGATTTTTCAGAATTGACTTCGTTATTTCGGAGAAAAAAAGTAACTTTGCGGCATTGTTAAACAAACTACTGACATTCGATATGAGAGAGACTATCCTTTTCCTGATGCTGCTGCCGGCCCTGTGGGCTACGGCCGGGCAGCACCAGCCGGGCAGCCAGGAGACGTGGCCCGACGGCACCGTGATGGACGCATGGTTCATGGATTCGCGGAAGACTGACCCCTCCAGCCTTGGGCGCCGGTATGTGCTGACCGACTATGGCGTGACGGCGGGCAGCCCGCTGGTGCAGACCAGCCTGATACAGGCGGTGATAGACCGCTGTGCCGAGGAGGGCGGCGGGGTGGTCACGGTGCCTACGGGCACTTTTCTGTCCGGGGCGCTGTTCTTTCCGCAAGGCGTACATCTGATGCTCTGCGAGGGTGCCACCCTGAAGGGGAGCGACCGCATCATCGACTTCCCGGTCACGACGACGCGCATCGAGGGAGAGACGTGCCGCTACTTCCCGGCACTCATCAACGCTGACGGGGTGGACGGTTTCACCATCTGCGGACGGGGCACCATCGACGGCAACGGGCTGCAGTACTGGCAGGAGTTCCGCATACGCCGGCTGTGGAACCCGCAGTGCACCAACAAAGACGCCCAGCGGCCACGGCTGACATACATCTCGAACTCGAGGAATGTCACCATTCAGGATGTTCACCTTATCAACTCGCCCTTCTGGACCAACCATGTGTACCGGAGCCACCACGTGCGCTTCCTCGACTGTTTCATCTACGCACCTACGGAGGGCATCTTCCCGCCACAGCCCGAGGTGGGGGCACCGTCGTCGGACGCCATCGACCTGGACGTATGCACCGACGTGCTGATAGACGGATGCTACATGCACGTCTGCGACGACGCCGTGGTGCTGAAGGGGGGCAAGGGGACCTGGGCCGACCAGGACCCCGACAACGGCGCGAACGAAAGGATACTGATTCAGAACTGCCGCTACGGACGCGTCTTCGGGTGTCTGGTGCTCGGCTCCGAGTCGCTGCACGACCGTAACATCATACTCCGCAACTGCCATTCCGAGAAGGCCGACCGCATACTGTGGCTGAAGCTACGGCCTGACACGCCACAGCATTACGAGTACATACGGGTGGAAGGCATCACGGGGTGGTGCGAGCGTTTCCTCTACGTTCACCCGTGGACACAGTTCTACAACAAGGGCGACCGCAAGGACATGCCCCTGAGCCGGTGTCACGACGTAGAGATGAGCAACAACAGCGTGGAATGCGGCATACAACGGAATGACGTGGTGACCAGCGACAAATACGTGCTTAGCGGCTTCAGGACGGACGGCGAAGTGATGACTTTTGAGTGATACGTTCGTCATATTATAAATAATGTAATTACTACGACTGACATGAAGCAATATTTCTTTGCCGTCGACCTTGGAGCCACCAGCGGACGCACCATTCTGGGCATCATAGAAGACGGACGACTGGAGCAGGAGGAACTGACACGTTTTCCGAACAACCTGATAGAGACAGGAGGACACTTCTACTGGGACATCTACGCGCTGTATAACGAGATGATACGGGGCCTGCAGATAGTAGGCCGGCGGGGCATCAGCATCAGCAGCATAGGTATCGACACCTGGGGAGTCGACTTCGTATTCATAGCCGAAGACGGGGCACTGCTGCGCAACCCCGTGGCCTACCGCGACCCACACACCTTCGGGCGCATGGAGGAATACTTTGAGCACGTGGTCGGGCGCCGACAGGTGTACGACATAACGGGCATACAGTTTATGAACTTCAACTCGCTGTTCCAGCTCTATGCCATGCGGCAGGACGACAATGCCGCGCTGAAGCACTGCCAGAAGGTGCTTTTCCTGCCTGACGCGCTCAGCTGGATGCTGACGGGCGAGGCCGTATGCGAATACACCATTGCCTCGACGTCGCAGATGCTCGACCCGCGCACAGGCGACCTGTCCGAGCGCCTCATCGAGAGCGTGGGACTGACGCGCCGGCACTTCGGGCGCATGGTGCAGCCGGGCACCAAGATTGGCGTACTGACCAAGGAGGTACAGAAGATGACCGGCCTGGGACCCGTACCGGTGATTGCCGTGCCAGGACACGACACGGCCAGCGCCGTGGCCGCCGTGCCGGCCAGGGACGAGAACTTTGCATACCTCTCCAGCGGGACATGGAGCCTCATGGGCATCGAGTCCCGCCAGCCCATCATCAACGACCGCTCCTACGAGCTGAACTTCACCAACGAGGGGGGCATAGAGGGCACGACGCGTTTCCTGAAGAACATCTGCGGCATGTGGCTCTACGAGCGCTGCCGCAAGGAGTGGCCCGACGACGTGCGCAAGCTCAGCCACCCCGAGCTACAGGGCTCTGCCATGGGCGTGGAGGCTTTCCGGAGCATCATCAACCCTGACGATGTGCTGTTTGCAAACCCGCCCTCGATGATTGAGGCCATACAGCAGTACTGCCGACAGACACGCCAGCCCGTACCTGAGACACCGTCGGAGCTGTGCCGGTGCATCTTCGACTCGCTGGCACTGCGCTACCGGCAGGTCTTCGGCTGGCTGAAGGAGTTTGCCTCGGTCGACCTGAACGTGCTGCACATCATAGGAGGCGGATCGCTGAACAAGTACCTGAACCAGTTTACGGCCGATGCCCTCGGCGTAAAGGTGACGGCCGGACCGCAGGAGTGTACCGCCATCGGCAACATCATGCTGCAGGCCAAGGCCGCTGGCATGGTGGACGATGTATGGCAGATGCGCCGCATCATAGCAGACTCTGTAGAGACGGTAGCCTACCAGCCCCAGGGCGACGAAGCCGCCTGGGACAAGGCCTACACGCGCTACTTGGAAATAACAAAACAATAACATAAAGGATTATGGCAAAACCATTAGTAGAAACAAAAGCGAGGGTGGGCGTTTTCAGCATCGCCCTGCAGGCGTACCTGCCTCAGTTCCCACAACTTGTACCTGAGTTCGAGTCACAGTATGAAGCATTCAAGAAGACGCTGCCCACGACCGTCGAGATTATAGACGGCGGCATGGTGACCACCAAGGAGCAGTCGATGCAGGCCGGCGACAAGTTCCGCGCAGCCGACGTTGACCTGGTAGTACTGCAGATGCTCACCTACTGTACCTCGTATAACATGCTGCCCGCCGTGCGCGACCTGGACGTGCCGGTGGTCATCGTCAACGTGCAGAAAAAGTTGGCACCCGACTACGACAAGACCGACATACCCACATGGCTCGGCGAGCTCTATGCCTGCGGAGCCATCGGCGAGATGGTGGCTGACTTGAACCGCGCAGGCAAGCGCTCGGCCGTCATTACCGGCGTCGTGGAGGGAGGCGACCCCGAGGTACAGCGAGAGATTGAGGACTGGTGCCGCGCAGCACAGGTGCGACGCCGGTTCCGCGACACCAACATTGCCCAGATAGGACGACCCTACCCCGGCATGATGGACCTGTACATCGACGAGACGAACCTGTACCACCGTATGTTCGTATATACCAAGCAGTTCGACTGGGAGCAGATGTGGGCCATTGCCGACAACGTCACCGACGAAGAGGCTATACGACAGAAGGCGCAGGACATCCTCGACACGTTCGACATCGAGGGCGGAGGCACCGTGGAGAAGGTGTGGGACATGGCACGCTATGTCGTGGCCTTCGAACAGTGGGTCAAGGAAGAGAAGCTGGGCATGATAGCCTCGCACTACGCCGGGTTCGCACAGGGCGTGGCCGGAAAGCTGGACTCGATGCTTATCCCGGCCTTCTCGATGCTCATCAAGCAGCACACGGCATGCGCCGTAGAGGGCGACATGAAGGTGGCCATGGCCATGTCGATACTGAAGACCATCAGCGGCACGGGCACGCTGGCCGAGATGTACAGCATCGACTTCCCCAAGGACATCTGCATCATAGGCCACTCGGGCTCGGGCGACTACGACATCTCGCAGGCCCACAAGCCGACCATGAAGATTGTACCCGTGTTCCACGGAAAGACAGGAGGCGGCTATCTGACGCAGTTCTATCCGCCCGTGGGACCCGTCACTTACCTGGCCATCACGCAGGACGCCAATGGCGTATTCAAGTTTGTCGTGGCCGAGGGTGTCAACGAGGAAGGACCTATCTTCATGTTTGGCGACACGAATATGCGCACCAAGTTCTCTCTGCCGTGCCGCGAATTCGTCAACAAGTGGAGCGAGGCAGGTCCTACCCACCACATGGCTGCCGCCGTAGGACACCACATAGACACCATACTGAAGGTGGCTAAGATTCTGAACATTGAGTGTGACGTAGTTTGCAGATAAAGGCTATGGGAAAGAATTATGGAAGTCTGAAGAGCACCATAGCCGTGTCTCTTACCAATTATCTGGATGCCGGCGCCATTGTGGCCGGGGCGTCGGGACTGACCCTGTGGCAGAACTACCTTGGACTGTCGGAGGTGCACCTGGGGTGGCTCAACTTCATCTCGGCCAACTGCTTAGGGGCGGCCGTGGGCGCCATCATCGGCGGGTTCCTGGCCGACAAGTACGGGCGCAAGTTCATCTTCACGTACAACCTGCTGGTCTACATGACCGGCGTGCTGCTCATCATGCTCAGTACCAACTTCCCCATGCTGCTATGCGGCTTCCTGGTGACGGGCATCTCGGTGGGCGTCGGCGTGCCGGCCTCGTGGACTTACATCTCTGAGTCGTCGGAGAACAACAACCGTGGGCGCAACATCTGTATCTCGCAGATGTCGTGGGGCATTGGACCCATGGTCATCCTGCTGTTAGGAATGTTCTTCGCACCCGGAGGCTACCTGTTCGGATGGGTGGAGTCGATAGCACATGCCGTAGGAGGAGCCGACATGGCAGAGCCTGCCGTCAACGCGTTCTCGTCGCGCCTGGTATTCCTCTCGCTGTTCGTAGTGGCCTTCATTGCATGGAACTTGCAGCGCCAGCTGCAGGAGAGCGCCGAGTTCACCAAGGGACAGGAGACAGGAGAGAAGAAGCCTGGCCTCGTGGACAACATCCGGGTACTCTTCTCCAACAGCATTGCCGTGAAGACCGTCTGCTTCCTAGCCACCATCTATCTGACGTGGAACCTCGTGGCCTCTGTCATGGGATTCTTCCAGCCGCACATCTACGAGACGGCAGGTGGAGTCAGCAACGAGCAGGCTAACTGGATGAACTTCATTCAGTGGGCCATCATCGTGGGCGTGACATTCATCACGTCGAAGCTCATCGACCGCACGTCGCACAAAGGCATCTACGTCTTCGGGCTGGTGGCTGCACTGGCAGCATGGCTGGTCATCGTCACCATCGGTGTCAACGGACCCGCAGGACTGTGGGCCTTTGCCATTTTGTGGGGCGTGCAGGGCGGTGCCTCACCACAGATATTCTACGCGCTGTGGGGCTCCGAGCTGTTCCCGGCCAAGTTCCGTGCCGGTGCACAGGGACTGATGTTCTTCATCGTCCGTGGCCTGTCGGCCCTGTGGGGACTGCTGTTCACCTACATCTATGGCGACAACGGCGAGGGATTCACCCTGGCCGCCTACTGCATGATAGCACTGCTGCTCATCTCGCTGGTGGTGGGCGTCATCGGTGCCCCGAACACTCGCGGCCGCTCGCTGGAGGACATCACAAAGGAACGCTACGGCGATAACTATTAACATCAAAGCATCGAGACTTCGAAAGCTCGAGACCTCGAGACTTCGAAACCTCGAAGCATCGAGGCCTCGAAGCCTCGAAACATCGGAATAACATAACAACGAAAGATATGAAAAGTATTTTAGAAGGCCGCCCTGAGCTAAAGGCGGTGATTGATCAGATTGCCGAGGTGACGGGTTACCTCTGGCAGAAAGGCTGGGCGGAGCGTAATGGCGGTAACATCACCGTCAACGTGACCGAGTTTATGGACGAAGAGTGCAAGGCCATGAAGGGCATCTCGCAGGTGGTGGGCATCGGCATGACGCTGCCACAGCTGCGTGGTAAGTATTTCTATTGCAAGGGTACGGGCAAGCGTATGCGCGACCTGGCCCGATGGCCGATGCAGAACGGCAGCATCATCCGAATCATGGACGACTGTGCATCCTACGAAGTGATTGCCGACGAGCCTGTAGTGCCTACCTCTGAGCTACCTACCCACCTGGCTCTGCAGAACTACCTGCTGGAGACCGGTTCGTGCTACAAGGCCACACTGCACACGCATCCCATTGAGCTGGTGGCCATGAGCCACATCCAGCGTTTCCTGAAGGGCGACGAGATGACACGCGTGCTGTGGTCGATGATACCCGAGACGCTGGCCTTTGCCCCTCTGGGCATCGGCATCGTGCCTTACGCCCTGCCGTCGTCGGTGGCACTGGCTGAGGCTACTCTGGAACAGATTAAGACGCATGACGTGGTGATGTGGGAGAAGCATGGCACGGTGGCAGTGGGTCAGGACATCATGGATGCCTTCGACCAGACCGACGTGCTCTGCAAGGCTGCCAACATCTATATGTGCGCACGGGCCATGGGGTCTGAGCCAGACGGCATGACTGAGGAACAGATGAAGGAGGTTCAGGACGTATTCAAGCTTCCCAAGAAACGTCCTTGCTGACTGGGTACGGAGGGAAACAGCTTCCTCCTACATCCGAATGTATATGAAAGAAACACGATTGGCCGAGCATGACAGCTGCCAATCGTGTTTCTTTTCCTTACGTACTACTCCTGACGAACAGCTTTAATCGTCAGGGTTACCTTTGTAATGGAAAGGCTGTATATTAGGATTCTCGCCTAAATCTTCAGGGACAACAATCTCTTCACGGATGAGGCGACCGCCATATTCACCTCGTACGGCTCCTGTATTCATCAGCAGGTCGCTATACTTAATGGTTGGTATGACGATACCAAAGATGCCAACGCCTACGCGGATTCCCTCAGGATGGATATTGTTGACTATGTGAGCCGAGCGATAGAGCATGTGTGTGTACACCTTTAGCTGGTTTAGCTTCTTATAGGTGGCATACTGCTCAGGATTGGTCTCCGTAGTATCAGCATGGGTAAACATGCGGCCAATGTTTGCCACATAGTCATCAATGATATCGCTCTGGATGCTGTCGCTACCTTGGAGACACTGTTGGATATTGTCTTCCATCTGCCAACGCACCATGCTCTCAGTGGGACGCGTAATAGCTGCAAGCAGAATCAGTATGCACACTATCACGGCCAGAATAACAACCTTGCCCAGACAGCTATGGGTAAACTCCTGCCAGGGACTTTGTTTCTTGTAAGTGTTACTGTTAAACTGTTCCATATATCGATGATTTAAATGATTTTCCGTTACTGGTGATGCAAGAGGTTCATAAACTCTTGACGGGTCTTGGCCTGATTAAAGGCTCCGCTGAATTCGCTGGTGGTAGTGATGCTGTTCTGCTTTTCCACGCCACGCATCTGCATGCACATGTGACGGGCCTCGATGACTACCATAACACCGAGAGGGTGGAGCGTCTGCTCGATACACTCCTTTATCTGGAGCGTCATGCGCTCCTGTACTTGTAAACGATGGGCATAGATGTCGACGACACGGGCTATCTTGCTGAGCCCGGTAATAAAGCCGTTTGGAATATAGGCCACATGTGCCTTACCATAGAAGGGTAGCATGTGGTGCTCGCATAGCGAGAAGAAGTCGATATCTTTAACTATGACCATCTGAGAATAGTCTTCTTTGAAAAGGGCTGCTCGTAATACCTCATGGGCATCCATCGAATAGCCTTGGGTAAGCACTTGCATGGCCTTGGCCACACGCATTGGGGTCTTTTGCAGTCCCTCGCGGGTAGGGTCTTCACCCAATAGCTGAAGAACCCTATAGTAGTGCTGGGACAGTTCGTCAAGTCCTTCGCGATATGTTTCGTTGTCAGGAGTCATGTATTTTCTTAATCTTTACTACTTTAGTCGAAGACCGTTATCTTACCTTTTACGATAGTGGCCTCAGTGAAGCCAAGCTTTCGCATGCTGACCAACATCTGGTGTGCTTCTTCGTATGTACGGTAATTACCCACCCGGCATATCCAGCGGGGTGAATAGAAATGCACGTAGACAGGCTCTTCCGGAAAGCTGGCCTTAATCTGGTTGCCGACTTGTTCGGCCTGCAGACGATCCTTGCGGGAGTTACCCCCGGCATAGGCCTGAACCCTATAGCCGTTGACCTTATAGCCTCCACGGGCCATCTTCTTGGTGTTGTCAACAGGAGCGGCACCTGCATCGGGAGTAGATGCTGACGATGAAGATGCCGACGATGATGGTGACGATGCCGACGATGAAGATGAAGAGTCAGCCGGTTTGGTGGCCGGATGTACTGCCGGTTTAGCGGAAGAGGATGCTGTAGTGTTCTTTGCTGCTGCCAGCTGGGCACTATTCACCAATTGGTCAATCTCTTGACTCTGATGTACGCTTACAGAGCCCATGCCTGGTGTCTTCTGCTGTATACGCTGAGTAAAACTCTGTGCACTGGCATTCAAGTGAATGCCAGCACACAAAGTGAGGATGATAATAACTTTCTTCATTATTTCCAGGCGTCAATGATGCCCTTGAAGTCTGCACATTTCAAAGAAGCGCCACCAATAAGGCCACCGTCGATATCGGCCTTGGCAAACAACTCAGGAGCGTTGCTGGCCTTGCATGAGCCACCATACAGGATGCTGGTATCGTCAGCTACTGACTGGCCATACTTCTCGGCGATGATGCTACGGATGTAGGCATGAATTTCTTCTGCCTGCTCTGCCGTGGCTGTCTTGCCCGTACCAATAGCCCAGATAGGCTCATAGGCAATGATGATGTTACGGAAGTCGGCCTCGCTGAGGTTGAAGACGCTACCTTCCAGCTCTGCCTTCACAACTTCGTTCTGCTTGTTGGCCTCACGCTCGGCAAGGGTCTCGCCGATGCAGAAGATAACCTTAAGGCCATTCTTCAATGCCAACAGCACTTTCTCCTTCAGAATTTCCGGAGTCTCCTTGTAGTACTCACGACGCTCAGAATGCCCCAGAATGACGTACTGAGCACCTGTAGACTTCACCATCTCGGCACTTACTTCACCTGTAAAAGCACCTTTCTCCTTGTCGGCACAGTTCTCGGCACCCAGGCCAATAACATCCTGGTTAACGACAGAGGCCACTGATGCCAAATGGATAAACGGTGTACAGATTATGACGCCACAGTTGGGCTTATCTGCATTCAGTGCTTCATTCAACTCCTTGGCCAGGGCAATGCCCTCCTGCAGGTTCAGGTTCATTTTCCAGTTGCCTGCTACGATTTTCTTTCTCATTGTTTTTCTTATTATTTGTTGTATAACTAAAAAAAGACTTTATTTCCCAATATCTGTCTATCAGCGACAATAACAGCAGCGGTAATACATACCACAAAAGAACGACGAGTATCTTTCCTGGCACGGAATCGTCTGGTAGCTGTCCCAATTCCAACTTCTCCAACGGAGCATTGAGTGCATATTCATCAGGAAGACGGTTATGGCTCCACTTACGGATAATGGTGCCATTCTTCATCAGCAACAACCCAGGATTGCTGCGGATGATAGTCTTCAACGTCGTCTCATCAGTATGGCAGAAGGGATACTCAGCACCTGTCTGCTCGCGCCATATAGTAATAGCCTTTGTGCCGCTGGCTGTAAGGCAATAAAAAGGATAGTCATATTCCTGAGCATAAGCATGAACTTCATTTATCAGGTCTAACCGACTGTCGTCAGCCATCTCCAGGGTCGGAGCCACCAAAAGGAACACATAGCTCTGCAGGTTGAGCAGAGAGTCCGTAATATCCGCCCCTGTATCTACAAGCGTCATCGAGAAATCATGTATAGGGGGAACATAGCCGGCAGAAGTCTGAACGGTCTTGGAATCGACGAAGGTCCATGTAGAGTCAGGATAGTTCTCTGTCGTAAACTCTCTCCGTTCACCGTTCTTCTCCAATATGAAGGTTGTCTCGAACTGGGGCTGTTCTGCATCATCCGGAATTGACATTCCCTCTGGGATATTAGCCCCGATGTGATAGGGCCGGAAGTCGAAATAGGGTAAGTCATACAGCGACCAGCCAGACACGACGAGTATGAAGACTGCCGTGTAGTTGATGACTATCCACTGCTTACTCCTTGACAGGAAACGGACCATAGACAACGGCCACTTCCATACGGCTAAGGAAAGCATCAGCAATATCACATTCTTAAAGAAAGTCTGCCAGTTGGTCAGTACCAATGCATCGCCGAAGCAACCACAATCGCTAATAGGGTTGGCAACAGCCAGCCACAACGTGATTAAGGTCATCACGGACATCAGCAGCAAAACAAGCAATGACACCGTGCGGCGACGTATAGCCAGCATCAGCAGAGTTCCCAGTATAAACTCCAGGGCAGAAAGCAGAATACTTGCACCGAGAGCAAGTGTATCAGGAACATATTGTCCCAAATGGAGAGCGTCCAGATAGTCCGTAATCTTATATTGTGTACCTAAGGGGTCGACAGCCTTGACAAATCCTGAGAGTATCAGGACTACAGCCAACACAAACCGGGCAATATTTACTACGACCTTCTTCATCTGCACAACTCCCAACTCTCAACTCTCTACACTCAACTTGATAGCGCCAAACACGGCATAGTTGATGATGTCCATGTAGTTAGCATCAACACCTTCGCTTACAAGAGTCTCGCCGCCAATATTTTCTATCTCCTTAATACGCTCTATCTTGGTAAGGATAAAGTCGGTATACGAACTGACACGCATTCCACGCCAAGCCTCGTCGTAGTCATGGTTCTTCCGCTTCATCAGCTCCAGAGCCTCGTTGGCATACTGGTCATAAAGCGTCATGGCCTCGTCAACACTAATGTCAACCGTATCACTAAAGCCATTAGCCAGCTGTATAAGCCCCACGATACCATAATTGATAAGAGCAATGAATTCAGGACGGATTCCTTCGCCTACCATCGACTCTTTCTTGATTTCAAGCGACCGGATACGCTTGGCCTTGATAAACAACTGGTCGGTAAGCGATGTCGGACGCAGAATACGCCAAGAAGCCCCATAGTCGTGGAGTTTCTTCTCAAACAGGCTGCGACACTCCCGCATCACCTGTTCAAACTGCATATTAGTCTTCTCGTTAGTTCCTGCCATACCTTACTCAAACATATTTTGGGTGCAAAGTTAGAAAAAAAAACTTAATGAGCCTAACATTGTCCTTAATTTTTTGTACCTTTGCAGCCTAATTTCATCATATACTGCCCATGAAGCTCTATTCTGACAAAGCATTAGCAAAGATATTAGACCAAGACATCTTCCGCCGTATCAGCCTGGTTGCCGAAGAACTTGGCGTAGAGTGCTATGTGGTGGGAGGCTATGTACGCGACATCTTCCTGGAGCGTCCTTCTTCCGACATCGACGTAGTAGTAGTGGGCAGTGGTATCGAGGTTGCCAAGCGACTAAAACATCAGCTCGGGGCCCGCGCCCACCTAAGCATCTTCAAGAGCTTCGGCACCGCACAAGTAAAGATTGCCGCACCCGGGGGGGCACTGGAAGTAGAATTCGTTGGAGCCCGTCGCGAGAGCTATTCCCACAATTCCCGCAAGCCCGCTGTAGAGGACGGCACCCTGGAAGACGACCAGAACCGTCGTGACTTCACCATCAATGCCATGGCCATCTGCCTCAACAAAGAGCACTTCGGCCGCCTGGTAGACCCCTTCAACGGCATTGCCGACCTCGAGGACGGCATCATAGCCACCCCCCTCGACCCCGAGGTAACCTTCAACGACGACCCCCTGCGCATGATGCGCTGCATACGTTTTGCCACACAGCTCAACTTCCAGATAGAGACCGACACCCTCGAGGCCCTGTGCCTCATGGCAGACCGAATCCGCATTGTAAGCGCCGAGCGCATCATCGTAGAACTCAACAAAATAATGCTGTCGCCCCACCCCAGCATCGGTCTCGAGCTCCTTGCCCAGACAGGACTGCTACAGATACTGCTGCCCGAAGTCTCTGCACTCGACATCGTAGAGCGACGCGACGGCCGTGCACACAAGAACAACTTCTACCACACCCTCGAAGTCGTCGAGAACGTAGTAAAGAATGAAGGGTCATTATACCTCCGCTGGGCCGCCCTGCTGCACGACATAGGCAAGACCAAATCGAAGCGATGGGAGCCCGGCACGGGCTGGACCTTCCACAACCACAACGCAATAGGCGCCAACATGGTGCCCGCCATCTTCCGTCGGCTCAAACTGCCCATGGGCACAGAGATGCGCTACGTGCAGAAGCTCGTCGACCTGCACATGCGTCCACAAGTCATTGCAGACAACGAAGTCACTGACTCTGCCGTACGCCGTCTGCTCAACGACGCCGGCGATGACATCGACGACCTCATGCTGCTCTGCGAAGCTGACATCACCTCAAAGAACGAGGTAAAGAAGAAGCTCTTCCTCGAGAACTTCCGTACCGTCCGCGAAAAACTGGCCGACCTGAAGCAGAAAGACTACCGACGCCTGCTTCAGCCCGTCATCGACGGCAACGAAATCATGCAACTGTTCCACCTCCAGCCCTCCCGCGAAGTCGGCGTACTGAAACAATACCTCAAAGACGCCGTCCTCGACGCTCGCGTCCCTAACGAGCGCGAGCCCCTCATGCAGCTCCTCATCCAAAAGGCAAGCCACATGGGGCTAAACCCCACACAGCCACAACAGGCCACCTGACGACATCAGTTCTTTAAAGGAACCCAGAACCAGAACGTCGACCCGTGTCCCTCACCTTCCGAGTACACTCCAATATCGCCGGCACAACGCTCCACAATAGACTTACAGATAGAAAGTCCCAGACCGGTTCCCTGCACATAGTCATTAAGTTTCACGAAACGCTCAAAGACAGCATCCTGTTTTTCCTTCGGAATACCAGCACCCGTATCCTCGCAGTAGAAGTACAGACCCTCCTCACCATTGCGTGTCTCACTGCGATAGCCTACGCGAATATGCCCCTCATGGGTATATTTAACCGCATTCGTCACAAAGTTTGTAAGAATCTGCTGAAGACGGCCCTTATCCAGCACCGCAGGGAACGT
>OCTX012261219.1_pt1 | contig 15110 bp, 11 predicted proteins | sample 1539691 | NCBI WGS metagenome assembly OCTX01 (sample SAMN02144231, study PRJEB22623) | gut metagenome | biome: sheep rumen | host: Ovis aries | place: New Zealand | reverse complement strand
CAGATTTTCAGAATGTGCGCTAATGCAGTCAAAGACGAGAAAACAGAAATGGGAAATTACTTCAGACGTTTGAAGTCAAGAAGCGGCTCTGCACAAGCCATAGTCGCCACAGCACACAAAATTGCAAGAATCTTCTATACTATGATAAAGAACAGACAAGAGTACAATGCAAAATTAGTCGGCAGCGATGAGAAGGAACTGTTAATCAGAAAAATAGAACGGGCAAAAAAAGCACTGTTTAAACTTGACCAGAGACTTGCAGAAGCATCCTAAACAAATTTGTTATATGGAAGGGCAATCAGGTTGTAGAAGCCTTCGCCGTGAAGGACGGCAAGTATGTCTACGTTGGCGACAAGGCTGGGGCCGAAGCCTTCGTGGATGAAGGCAAGACCGAGGTGATAGACTATAGCGGCAAGGGGCTCGTCATGCCCGGCTGCGGCAACGGCCACGCTCACTATACGCTGGGCTATGCCATCCAGTCTGTAGGAACGATTGTCAGCTATGAGGACAGCCCCGAGAAGTTCCTCAAGGAAATCGTTCCCGCTGCCGTGAAGAAGGCGAAGGACAGCGGAGCCAAGGCGATATTTGGCCAGGGCTGGAATCTGATGACCTTCGAGGGCAAAATGCCTACCCGCCAGGATTTGGACGCCATCTGCAGCGATATTCCCATCTACTTCGCCGACGAGGAGGGCCACAAGGGCCTGGCCAACACCATCATGCTGAAGAAGGCCGGCATCCTGAAGGAAGACGGCACTGCCGGCAAGACGGAGATGCGTGGCGGCGAGATTGGCATTGGCGCCGACGGTACGCCCAACGGTTTCCTGTCGGAGCAGGCCGGCACCTACACACGCTCCTTCCTGGACAACGAGACGCTCTTTTCCGTCGACATAGCAAAGGCCACCATGAAAAGCGTGCAGGAGCATCTGCTGTCGGAAGGCTACACGATGTACCTCGACGGCTACTCCACCTACTTTTTTAACGAGAACATCTTCAAGGCTGCCCAGCAGATGGACCAGGCAGGAGAGATGCACATCGTCATGGGTCTGACAACCGAGCTGGACAGCTGGATGGATATGGATAAAGTCCTGGAAAGGGCCGGCGACGCAAAGAAATATGCTTCCACCCGCGTAAAGCCTAACTGGCTTAAAATCTTCGTAGACGGCACTGTAGAGCCCGGCACCGGCTTTGTGGAGCCGCTCTATCCCGACGGCCATCAGGGCGTAGTCCTCTGGTCGGAAGAGGAGCTGACCGACATCACGCGCAAGGCGAACGAGAAGGGAGTGACCGTACACACCCACGTCATGGGCAACAAGGGCGTCAATCGCATTGTCAGCGCATACGTCAACGGCGGAAAGGACGAGATGCGCAATACGCTGGTACACGTGCACGGCGTCTATCCGGAAGACTACAAGCGCATGGCCGACCATAACATCTATGTCACCGAAGGTATGCTTTGGCACCATTTCTCCAACGACAAGCAGGAGCTGCTTAAGGCAGGCTACGTACCCGTAGGCATGGAGGAGAAGAGCTACCCCATGAAGTCGTTCTTCGACAACGGCGTGGTCATGTCTTCCCACTCCGACTTCCCCGCACTGAGCGGCAGCCCCGACGACCCGTTCGGCATCATGGAGGTGGCAGTGACGGGTGTGTATTATCCTGAACAGGCCAAGCCCTGGTGGCCGGAAGAGCTCATCACCCGCGAGCAGGCCCTCACGGCGCTGACCATCAACTGCGCCAAGCAGATGTTCGTCGAGAACGAGCGAGGCAGCGTGAAGGAAGGCAAGTATGCCGACTTCCTCCTCGTCAACAAGGACGTGCTGACCTGCCCCGAGACGGAGATTCACGAGGCCAAGCCCGAAGCCACCTACTTCGAGGGAAAGAAAGTGTTCTCAATGTAAAGCCTGGGAGTGGGGGAGGGGCGGGAGGACACCCTCGGCTGACGCCTCGGGAATAGTGGCAGGAGGTTAGACTTGTCTCGCAGAATATTCCTCCCACCTCCCACCACTCACCACCTACCCCCAAAGTCTTACTCGCCTTTCTTCCCGCAAAACAATAGTAGCCCCCTCGGGGGCCGAAGGGGGGCTTCTCCTCAGGGGGCCGAAGGGGGGCTTCTCCTCGGGGGCCGAAGGGGGGCTTCCCCAGCGTATTATTAAGTTAAACTAACTAAACTATTTTTATCGTATGAATGTAATGAAGAAAATGCTGTCGTTCATCGCCGTGATGAGCGTCGTTGTCGGAATGGGTATGCTCGCTGGCTGTAAGAACAATGCCAGTGCCGACCTCGTGGTCTATGGCAAGATATTCACTTCCGAAGGAAACCAGATTGTAGAAGCCTTCGCCGTAAAGGATGGCAAGTACATCTATGTGGGCGACAAGGCGGGAGCCGAAGCCTACGTGGAAGAGGGCAAGACCGAGGTGGTAGACTATACCGGCAAGGGCCTGGTGATGTCGGGCTGCGGCAATGGCCATGCCCATTATTCGCTGGGCTATGCCATCCAGTCCGTAGGAACAGTTATGAGCAGGGACACCGATGTGGACAAGTTCATCAAGGAAATTGTCCCCGCTGCCGTCAAGAAGGCAAGGGACGCTGGGGCAAACGTCATCTTTGGCAGCGGATGGGAGATGATGAAGTTCCCCAAGGACCTGTGCTACCGCAAGCTGCTGGACGAGGTCTGCAGCGATATTCCCATCTACTTCGCCGACGAGGAGGGCCACAAGGGTCTGGCAAACACCATCCTGCTGAAGAAGGCCGGACTCATCAACGAGGACGGCACTGCCGGCAAGACGGAAGTGCGCGGAGGCGAGATTGTGCTGGATGCCAACGGCGTGCCTACCGGCTACGTGAAGGAGCAGGCCGGCACCTACGTGCGTTCCTTCTTGGACAATGAGTACCTCTTCTCCGTCGACGTGGCCAAGGCAAACATGGCTGGCATACAGGAGCAGCTGCTGTCGGAGGGCTACACGATGTACCAGGACGGCTACTCGTCCTATTTCTTCAACGACAGCTTCTACAAGGCTGCCCAGCAGATGGACCAGGCCGGCGACATGCACTTCGTCTTAGGCATGGCGTGGGAGCTGGACAGCTGGATGGACGTAGACGAGACGCTGGAGAAAGCCAGCGCCACCAAAAAATACGAGTCGGCCCACATCCGCACCAACTGGCTCAAGATGTTCATGGACGGTACGGTGGAGAGCGGCACGGGATTCATAGACCCCGTCTATCTGGACGGCCACCAGGGCATTCCCAACTGGTCGGAAGAGGAACTGACGGACATCACGCGAAAGGCTAATGAGAAGGGCATCACCATGCACGTACACGTGATGGGCAACAAGGGCGTCAACCGCATTGTCAACGCATACGTCAACGGCGGAAAGAAGGAGCTGCGCAATACGCTGGTTCATGTCTATGGCGTCAGCGAGTCAGACTACAAGCGCATGGCCGACAACAACATCTATGTCACCTCGGGTATGCTCTGGCACCACTGCGACAGCATACTGCGCAAGGAACTGCAACAGCTGCTCCCCGAGGGCATGAGCGATAAGGGCTATCCGATGAAGTCGTTCTTCGACAACGGCATCAACGTCTCCTCCCACTCCGACTTCCCCGCCTTGTGCGGCGCTCCCGACGACCCCTTCGGCATTATGGAGATTGTCGTCACGGGCCTCTACTATCCCGAACAGACTATAGCCTGGTGGGAGGAAGAGTGCCTCACCCGCGAACAGGCCCTCACCGCCTTGACCATTAACGTGGCCCGGCAGATGTTCTTGGAGAACGAGCGAGGCAGCATCGCCACCGGCAAGTATGCCGACTTCCTCCTTGTCGACAAGGACGTGCTGACCTGTCCCGTGGAGGAAATCCACGAGGCCAAGCCCGCCGCCACCTACTTCGAGGGAAAGAAGGTCTTCTCACTGTAAAGCTTGGGGGTGGAAGGACACCCTCGGCTGACGCCTCGGGAATAGTGGCAAGAGGTTAGACTTGCCTCGCAGAACATTCCTCCCACCTCTCACCTCTCACCACCCACCCCCAAAGGCTCCCCCTCGGGGGGAGGTCGGTGGGAGCCAGCACCCGCCCGAAAGCTATCTTCCAGCTTTCGGGCGGTGGTTTTCATATATAAGGGGATGAGTGATTCAGCGCGAAACTATTTAGCGCGGGCTGTCTGCCGGCATTAGGGCGGGAGCGACTGTGGCGTAAATGTCAAAATGTCGCTCAATGACGCCTGCTATTGAAAATTTCTCTTCTGCGATGCGTCTTGAGGCGAGGCCCATGCGGCGTCGCAAGGGGGCGTCGTCTACGAGTGTTTTTATCTTTTGTGCGAGTATTTCTGGCGACTTGATGGGGATGAGGAAGCCGTTCTCGCCATCCACGACGGTCTCCCTGCATCCTACGGAGTCTGTTGTGATGATGGGTCTTCCGATGGCGGTTGCCTCGATAAGGGACTTGGGTATGCCTTCGCGGTAATAGGACGGCAGCAATGCTACGGCAGACTTCTTGAGCAGTTCCTTGACGTCGTTGCGCTGGCCTAAATATTGTATGTAGCTGCCGTCGCACAGTGTCTGCAGCTCTTCTTTGCTGATAGCGCCGGCGCCTTGCTCAATGAGCCCGCACAGCTGAAAGGCGATTTGTCCCTGGTATTGCTGTTTGAGTATCTGGGCGGCTCTGATGACGTCGAGTATGCCTTTTTCGCGCAACATGCGCGAAGTGAGGATGAGTCTGAGGGGTTTTGCGGGAATTTCTTCTGTATAGGGGAATTCTGTGAGGTCGACGCCTGACCCTTGTATAATCCTTATCTTTTCTTCGGGGATGGCGTGGTGTTTGGTGAAGAAGTTTTTGTCGTCGTTGTTTTGGAGGATGGTGATTATATTCTTGCGGCGGTGTGAGTGCCTGATTATTTGGAGTATTGCTTTCTTGGTGAGGGTGTCTGCCTTGCCATTCTGGAAGAATGTTCCCAGTCCGTTTATTGCGTTGACGACGCTTGGTATTCCAGCCATTTTTGCTGCCAGGCCTCCCCAAAGCACTACTTTGGTGCTTACGTGATGTACGAGGTCGGGCTTTTCGCTTTTGTACAGGCGATAAAGATAAAATAGCGTGCGGAGTTCCTCAAGCGGGTTGGTTCCGACTCTGTTGATGGGGGCCTCGATGAAGCGTACCCCCATATTCTCGATTGTGCTTCTGTAACCGGTTTCTTTGCATACGACGGTAACGTCCCATCCCCTTCGGACGGCCTCTTCAACGATAGGCCTTCGGTGGGAAATGAGCTGATAGTCAATGCTGAAAACGTAGAATATCTTCATTAACCTTTGTTTACACCATGCAAAAATAATATAATTTCATATTATACGGGGTGTGGGCCTCTGTTCTTTAAGGTTTTTTAATCTCTGAGACGGCCTCGGGGGTGGGGCTTCTCACACTGCATTGATGAATTGCTCTGTTTTCTGGATGTACCTGCGGTAGTCAAAAACAGAGGTGTCCATCTGGCTGCGTAGCTGCCGTATGTCTTTAATGGACAGGGCGAGTACTTTTTTGAGTGAGTCGGCCAGTGCTTGCTCATTTTCGATGTCAAGCAAAAAGCCGTTTTTCCCGTTTTCCAGGTAGTCTGTGAGGCTGCTTGTGTCGTTGGTGAGGACGAGTGTTCTTGAAGATATTGACTCTGTGAATTTGGTGGGGAAACCAGCCATGTTGGGGAGGTTTCTTTCGCGCAGGAATATCTGGAAGTCGGATTGTAGCAACAGCTGTATTACTTCTTCGTGGGCTATGCGGCCAAGGAATTTGACGAAGGGAGGCAGCTGCTCATCGTTGCCGACTTGATACATTTGGCGATATTGCTGTTCAGTGACACCAACGATGAGCAGCTCAACTGAATCTTCCTTTCCCATTTCGGGAAGAATACGGCTTATCGAGCCAACTATCCAGTCAAGTCGGTCCTTGTTTTCTATGAGGGAGCCTGCAAAAATTAGTTTGGTCTTGTTCTCATCATCATGATTACATTTCCTTTCTGTCCATTTCGCGTCTTGCAAATCTACGAGTGGTGGCAGGAGGACGGTTTTTTTGCCCTTCCCCTTATAGAAATCGTCAAGGAACCTGCTTATGGTAATGATTCCGTCCATTTCGAGGTGTACTTCAGCCATGCGTTTTTCCACGTCCCATTTCTTGACTATCTTGAAAAGGACATTCCCTTCTTTCGGGTCGTACCATTCTGTGCAATCTGCAATGGTTTTGATTCCTTTATGGCGATTGTGCTTTAGGAGTTTTTTGAGTGCTACTGCTGGATGGTTGTATGCTATGACAGCCGTTGGGTCGTAGTCGGCAATCAATTGTTGGTAAGGCTTGTCGGATGTCAGGTAGTTCCACCACTCGCCGATGCTGCTTGGATATGCAAGATTCATGCACTCCATGTTCCCCCTTTTAAACCAGACACCGGCATCACGTCTGTCGCGTGTCAGGCCGACCAACACGACTTTGTAGCCAAGCTGCTCGAATATAAGGGAGTTGGCAATGACTCGTTGCGCGGCAGCGTTTTTGTCAGGAAGGACGAAACCTCCTATGTATAATATTGTCTTTTTCATAAGGTCATCATCTTCTTTATTCTGTCTATGTTCCTTGGGCCCAGTACGTTCATTAGTATATTTATTAATTGCAGTCTTATGGGCAGCTTTGTGCCATTGGCAAGCGGCTCCTCTTTCCAAGGCGACAATGCTTTGTACTTAAGAAACTCTCCCCGCAGGGGGTGCGTGCAGCGTTTAGTCCATGGTCGGTTGTAAAAACCTGAGAGGAAATGTATAATTACAGGGTGCTCAAAACTCTCTCGCAAGTCATCCATTTCATATCCGAGAATTTCCTGCACATAGCCCATGTCCAGTTTCATCATTTGATATAGTCCCGCCATCATGTTGTATCGTGGTGACAGTCTGTATATGTGCCCTTGGCAGACCTTGTTAAGGCATCCTTCACTCAAAACCGGTGGGTTGCCATTAAAGTCGGCTATCACTTTGATGCATTTTTCTATCAGGTAGTGTTCCCGGCAATAATCCACATTGACCAACGCCATTCCGTCGTTAAAGAAAGGAACGCGTTCGGAGATGCCTAAAAGGGGTTTGGCCTCATCTCCTGTAGGGGTCTGCACCATGCCCATGTAGCAGTCGGCCAGGTCAACGTTCCATATACCGTCAAGTCGCCCTGCAACGACGGTATCGCTGTCAATATACAGCATTTTGGACACTCCTTGAATCCTCTCGAAGAAAATCTTGGCATATATGGTCTCTATGTGTCGGCCTGTGGCCGAGATGTTCAGGTCGTAAGCAATGTCCTTGAAGTTTACGAGAATCATCTCCCGGCCATATTTCTCGCAAATCGTTTTAATGACATTCTGGTTCTGCTGAGATATGCCACACGAAATCAGGTAAAGGGTGATTTGCCCGAAATGCCTGTTGTTTTCAAACAACGAGATTAGTGAGATTCCCGTCTGCATGACGTAGCCGTCGTTGCAGGCGTATGCGACTTTAAGATTACTCATTTCTTCAGTTTGGTAACAAATGCTTTCGCCATGAGCTCCTTGTAGAATGTCATATTGATTAACAAGATGCCTGCCAGTGATACTACAAAGGAAAGTATGACGTTGTCAAATATGATGTCTGATGCTATATAGATGGTAAAGATGAGCATGAAGTAGAAGGCTTGTGATGTTCGGTGCTCCGGTCGGTAAATCTTCGTGTTAGGCAGGAAAAACCATATATAAGAACAGATGACGGAAGCCAGGGCTATCATCTTTAGGTCATGGAAAGCGAACACTGCTACAGAATTCATGGCCACTGCCAATAAGGTGTAAAGTATTCCGTCTCGCAAATAGGCACGCTCTTGTCGCTTCGCCTTATATAGGTTGATGTAATATGACTGTATGATAACTACTGCGGGGAGCGTCATGAGCAGTATCTTTACTATGTCTATTGAGTCGGCATATTTGGGCAGTATCAGATCGATTACAAATTTAAGAAGGAAGAAGAATGGCAATGAGAATGTGGAAAGGATAAGCAGGACGTCTACAAGTAGCTGGTTCCCCTTCTTGTTCTCCACATTTCTACACAGGTAAGGGTAAAAAACCTTGTTGACGGCGTTGACAAAGATCAGGACGAAGCCGAGCAGTGATGCCGCCATGGAATAAAGAGCAAAGCTCTCGTCGTTCATGTTCCACTTGATAAGCCATCTGCCCGCCGTAGAAAAGAATCCAAAAACGATGGTCCCCATCATGATGAAAAAGCCACTCCGGATAATGTCCCAATGGTTTCTTTTATTGTCCTGGAAGTTGAGCCTGCATGAGAACGGGAGCCTTCTTGCAGAGAGCCATTCAAGGACACTCCAGGAAACCAGGTAGCAAAGCATCTGTGTTACGCAAAACAGGATATAGTTGCCCGAAATGTGAAATGCAAAGACGATGCAGGTTACGATGCCCATTAGCAAAGGAACTATAACGGCGCACTTGGCATAGACGGTGAATTGACCGACAGCCTGCATGAAGAAGAGGAAAAATGACTGCATGTTCAAAGGCATGACCGTTAATGCAAACAATGCCATTACCCATGAATGTGAGAAATAGGCTGTTGCTAAAAGCGCAATTGTCACCAGCAACTGTGTCAGCAGGAAGAAATGGTGCTCACTCCAGAAGGTGTTGCTGTCCAGGTCGTGAAGCTCCATGCCGCCATACTTTATGTTCATGCCGTCGACATAGCCTAAATGAAAGAAACCGGAAAAGCTTATGTAAAGGATATAGGTCTTGTAGTTTGCGTAGTCACTGATAGACAAGATGATGGGCAGCACAAAGTTGTTCAATGTGCTGGCCAATAACAGTAATATGTTCGACCCTGCTACTTTTATAAAGTCTTTCTTAAGACTGCCCATTTACTTTCAGCTAATTGTAAGACAGATGACTGTTATTACTCTATTTCCCTAACGTTGCTTTCATTAATCTTGTTGGTGGCTTCATTATGCGCTGCCACTCTGAAATACACGCTTTCATCTTCGCTGAGAATACAAGTGTAAGGGTAAAAGAATTCGTAGTGGCGTGTATTTGTCGTTTCATAGTGGGCAAAATAGGGCATGAACATAAGCACGAATGTGCAGACGCAAGTGGCAAGCCTTAAAATAAGGTGCTCGCTGGTTCTGAACAAGACATAGACGAAATCTGCAAGCATGATCATATAAAAGACCTGCACATAATTGTAAAACCTGGCCAGCGGGGATGATGAAACCGCTATGACAGCGAGCACCACCATATATGAGACAAGCTTTTCCTTCCACGCTCTTTCTTTTTCGGAAGTCTCCATCCGAGCAATATAATACATTGCGATAAAAGGAAAAACGAGGTATGTGAATACATGCACAATAAAGCCAAAAAAGGAGCTGGTCTTAAGGGAATATGCCATTGCCTTTTGTGCGAAAGCTCCTTTAACTGCAAAAGATAGACCGAACACTTTGCCCATAATCAAGTCGCTTACAGACCATAAGACTAAAGCGATAATGGCGGAATAGAGCAACATTTTCCACGAGAGCTTGAATTTTATGAATGGGAACAGCAATGCAATGGCAGCCGACACATGAAAAAGGATTGCAAAAATGAATGTTACGACAAAACGCCCGTACCTGTTGTCCTTCAATCCCTGCATACCAAAGAGCATAAAGGCTATTGCGAACCCTTCACGCATGACCTCGCAGTTGAAGATGAAATATTTCAGGGAGAAGAAGTAGATAAGAAGGAACAGGAAATAGCGATGGGTGTTCTTGCTGACGACATAGCACACGGCGATATTTATGGCTGCACTTTCTATCAGTTGTATGGCATAAAAAGAGTTGAAAACACTCTTGCAGGTGACATTAAGGACGGTCCATAAGGGCATTTGCCCCCTGATCATATAGTTAGCAGCGACCAGTCTCCAGATGTCTGAGGGATTTGCTGAGTAATACTCAAACTCGTCCATGTAGGCGAACTTGTCGCCCCCCAGCCCATAGCTGAATCCTGTCATGCATATCATATAAGCGCACATCAGCCATAAGCGGTGCTGCTTGTGGCTGTTGTACTCCTCTATGCCGTCATAGCGTATGGAGAAGTAAACCGCGAGTACGATGAATATCAGATAGAATATCGACATCGGGCACCGTCTTCTTCAACTTTTAAAACCACTCGACAAGATCTTTCCAGAAGAGTTTTACCACAGTACCAGCCGTTGCCAGGAAGAGCATGACGGCTACGAATATCATTCGTTTTGGTCCTGCCGGCTTGATAGGGACAGTGGCGTTCTTGAGCTCCGTGAAAGCAGGTGTTCGCTCCTGTACCTTCGCCAGGGCCGCCTCCCGTCGGGTGTCCATGGCGGTATATATATTGTACTTGGCCTGCATGTCGTTTTCCAGGGCCTGCATGTTCAACGCTATGCTCCTAAGCGATACGTTGGTGTTGGCATCGGAATATCTGGCAAACTTTCGGCGTGCATCTTCATAATTGGCCTTGGCCTCATCGGCCAGTTCCTTGTAGTGCTCGTAGTCTATGCGGGCCTTCTTCGTCCTGTAGTCTGTGATGAATGCCAGCAGATGCTCCTTGATGCTGTCTGCCAGCAGTGCACAGACCAGCGGGTCCTGGTCTGTCACCTTCAGCGTCACCACGTTTGTCGTCATGCTGTAAGAGCAGTCGACTTTGCTTTGCACCCCTTCGATGATTTCGCTGGTACGCTTTGACAATTCAAAAGGATCAAAGCGCTGGCCATTCTTGCCTTTAGGCTCTGCCTCGGGTTCTTCACTCTTGAACAAAGAACCTATCCACTCCTTAATCGCTGCAAAAGGCAACATGACGATATTTACCTTTTGATGCTTGTCCAGATAGTCATAATAGTCTGTCTCAACTTCGCCTTCTTTGGTCTTCACTTTGATGTCGAGCAGTCCGACCAAGAACTTGGTCGATTCCAGAAGGTCGGGATATAGCTGCGGATAGATGGCGTCTGAATTGCCGCCTCCTAAGTTCATGCCAAAGTTGGAGGCCAGCGATGCCAGGCTGCCAATTTCCCTGGACTCAGCCGATTCAGGGGCAATCGACACCTCTGCGCTATAATAGCGCGGTTGGGGCAAAATCCAAAGGCATGAGAGGATAAAAGTGACTATCCACACGAAGAGAAACTTCTTCTTGTTGTGCCAGAGGGTATTCCAGATATGTCTGATATTGAACACTTTGTTGACGTTCTTACTGTCCTGCATAATCGCGACTGTTTCGGTTGGGAAAGAATCTGTTTCTTTTATAAATTTAACGCGTATGCCCTTTATTTTATTGTAGGCATAGCAATAAATAGCCGCCTCTGTCGTTGTCGGTTTCATGCAAAAACGGTTATTCGTCCCTTTCCCGTATTGTAAGCTAAAACCAAACGTTACACTCCTGAGCTCGTTGAAGGCAGGTCTGCCGGGCCAATTCTTCTGTCATTCTCAGTAAATAGTTTGGCAAAAGACAAAATATTGTAACGAAAGTATAATATATGCTATTTCTATGCGTTATAATATCAAGTTTAAATTGTCTCTACCGGGCCTATGACAAAGCTTGAAAACGGATATGTCCTTGACGGGATGAACGAGATAGAACGCAACACGAAGCGCATCTTCGACTTCGTTGTCGCGTCTGTCTGTCTGGTGGTGTTCTCGCCGCTCTTTCTTATCTGCTATATCGCGGTTAAGCGGGAGGACGGCGGACCGGCCATTTTCAAACAGGAACGCATCGGGCGCTTCGGCCGACCCTTCAACATCTATAAATTTCGCTCTATGCGCGTCGATGCCGAGAAGGACGGCCCGGCGCTCTACCAGCACGACAAGGACAGCCGCATGACGAAGGTGGGCAAGTTCCTGCGCGACCATCACCTGGACGAGTTGCCCCAGCTGTGGAACGTCTTCAAGGGCGACATGGCCTTCATCGGGCCCAGGCCGGAGCGGCAGTACTTCATCGACCAGATCATGGAGCGCGACCCCCGCTACGTCTACCTTTACCAGATCAGGCCGGGCGTGACAAGCTATGCCACGCTCTACAACGGCTATACCGATACTATCGAGAAGATGCTGAGGCGGCTGGAGCTTGACCTCTACTATCTGGAGCACCGGTCGTGGTGGCTCGACATCAAGATTTTGTTTAACACCTTCGTCAGCATCGTCTTCGGTAAGAAATTCTGACTGTCAGACATGATTGAGCTATTGACACAGCACCACATATTGATACTAATGATTCTGATGGCCTTCGGGCTGAGCGCTCTCTTTGAGTTCCTGCTGATTCCTCTCATCGTGAGGTTTTCCAGGAGCAAGGGGCTTTACGACCATCCCGACGTGCGCAAGATACATAAGTCGAACATTCCGCGCCTGGGCGGCATCAGCTTCTTCCCGACGATGACGCTCGCGGCCTTCGTGGTCATTATGACCCACAACCAGGATTTCAACGACAGCGACAAGATTTCCATCAGCACGTGGTCGCTGACGTTCCTGTTGAGCATTGCCATCGTCTATTGCGTGGGAATCATCGACGACATCGCGGGGCTTGGCGCTAAGTCCAAGTTCACGGGACAGGCCTTTGCCGCCCTGCTGCTGCCCATGTCAGGACTGTATATCAACAATCTGTATGGCTTTATGGGCATTGAGGAAATCCCTTTTCACGTAGGTATGCCGCTGACGGTGCTCGTCATTGTCTTTGCCTGCAACGCCATCAACCTCATCGACGGCATCGACGGCCTGTCGGCAGGCCTGTCGTTCATTGCTTTGGCGGGCTTCCTGCTGTGCTTCTTTGACGAGGGGCTGACCTCTTACTGTATGCTCATCGCGGGTCTGATGGGCGTGCTGGCGGCTTTCCTCTATTTCAACATTCTGGGAAAGCCTGAGAAGAATACGAAAATCTTTATGGGCGATTCTGGCTCGCTCACGCTGGGGTTCATCCTTGGCTTCCTGTTCGTGAAGTATGTGATGGTGACGCCCGATACGGCTTATTACCACCCCAACGCGCTTGCCTTGGCGTTTACGCTGGTCATTGTGCCGCTGTTCGACTTGGTGCGCGTGTCGCTGGCCCGTCTGCGCCATCGCCGTCATTTGTTCAGGGCCGACAAGAACCACATCCACCACAAGCTGATGCGGGCGGGTATGACGCAGCACCAGGCGCTTTGCTGCATCCTTGCGCTCGCCTTGTTCTTCATCGCTCTTAATGTGGTGCTGCTGAACCATGGCGTAAGCGTGACATGGATTGTAGCCGTCGATGTTGTGCTGTGGACGGTGCTCAACTTCCTGCTTAACAAGCGTCTGCAGCAGAAAGGCCAGCCCGCGTTCCAGATTATCAAGTCGTAACAGAGGCGGCGGCAGGTTCTACGCGGCCAGGTTTAGTATTTCCTGAAATACATTCGGTAAAGTTCGGACTGCAGGGTCATGTGGTCGTCGTCGAGATGCAGCACTTTGAACGTCTCGTCGAATCGGCTGAACCCGTAGGCCTGCACGTGGCGCAGCTCTGCGTAGGGGTCGTCGGGTCGCAGGTCGAGCACGGGGTAGGGGTCGGCCAGGAACTGCAGGGTGTCTGCGCTGCGCTTGAAGTGGTAGAATACCGACAGACGGGCCAGCCATACTCCATTGTCGTCCATCTTGTTACAGCGCAGCTCTATGACGCGGTGTTGCACGGCCCAGAAAATCAGCTCGTCGTGCATGTCGGCGATGCCGCCGGTGGCCAGCGTGTCTATCTGCTCCAGCTGCCAGAATCCGTCGAAGTCTCCGTTTCCCGAGGTCTCAAAGTTGCTGCACGCCCAGAAGGCAATGGCGGCGAGCGATGTCATGATGTATGCTGCTATTCGTCTCATCAGGTTTTCGTTCAGTAAGTTTCAGTAAATGGTGTGTCAGAGGTCGAGCGTCTTTGCCACGGTAAACTGGAATCCGATATTGTTGCCCAGCAGTGCCCCTCGGTCGGTGCCGAAGGCTCCCTTGACGGTCACGCCTCTGAGCAGTTCCGACGTCTGTGTGAAGGTGTAGGCTGCCTCGGCCAGTATGCTCACGTTGTTGCGGGGGTTGGTGAAGGGCCTCCTGTAGGTGCCCAGTCCGCGCTGGAAGGTACACATCAGCCGGTAGCGCAGATTCCTGACGGGTGAGCCGGCGGCAGCCAGGTGCCAGGCCGTGAAGCGGTTGTCGCGTATGGCGATGGCGCCGTCGTCGTTGTAGAGTGGCGAGCTGTAGAGCGGGTTTCCGATTACCTGTCCCCAGTGCTGCCAGGCGTTGAAGACGTAGTGGTTGTAATAGTCGTCGATGCCGCAGATGTGGTCGAGCAGCCGCTCCGAATGGTCGTGGTAGATGGGGCCGCTCTGGTATTTCGTGTAGAGGTATTCGGCCACGAACTTTTCCAGCCAGGGCCAGCCCTTCACCCTCAGCTCGAGGCCGAGCATCATGTCCTTGAGGTCGAACACCAGGTATTTGTCGCCCTTCTCCTTCCAGCTGCGCCCGTCCTGGCCGTAGCTGTTGTTGCTGAAGAAGAACATCTGCGACTGGTCGTCGAAGACGTGGTCGGCATAGACCGAGACGCCCCACGAGGGCTGGTCGTAGTTCACGCGCAGCAGGTAGTTTCCCACGTGGTTTCCCGATGTGTTCTTGTATTCAATGTCGCGCTCGAGCACCTCTTCTCCGCCGGGCACGAGTGCGTGCCATGCACCTTTCAGTCCACTCTCGTTTTCCACCACTCGCTCGTTTCCGTGGTCGTAGAGGTGGGTCGTTCCTCCGTACTGGCAGCCCATCTCTATTCCCAGTTCCACGTTCAGCGGTCGGTGGGGCTGGCCTATGCGCAGGTAGCCCGCCTTGGTGTGCAGACGCACGTTCTCGGTGTAGTTCGAGTGCTGGGCGGTGAAGTCCTTCTGCCAGCGCGTGTCGGTTGTTATGCCGTAGGCGATGTGGCCTTTCAGTCCCAGCCAGTGGTTGAGTCCGGGTACGTCCCAGTACTCGGGCAGTTCGAGCCTTACCGACGGCACTGGCCTCGCGTTGATGCCCAGAGCCTGCGAGCCGCTGCTCAGCTCTTGGTCCTTGAGCGTCAGCGGCTGTTCCTTGCTGCCCACGGTGAGGCGTCCCTTCAGCCATCGCAGCTCGGCGTAGG
>OCTX011867438.1_pt1 | contig 15110 bp, 6 predicted proteins | sample 1539691 | NCBI WGS metagenome assembly OCTX01 (sample SAMN02144231, study PRJEB22623) | gut metagenome | biome: sheep rumen | host: Ovis aries | place: New Zealand | reverse complement strand
CGGTTATTTGTTGCCGGGCGGCGATTGTTGCCGGAAGCGGCGAATCGGGTTTCCCCCGCATGTTCGATGTTATGCGACATGCGGGGGAAACTTGCGTTTTGTAGGGTTGTATAGTGTCCAGTGAATATACAATAAAGGAGATTATTTCGCGTTCTTATTTTAGGTATGAAATATCGTGAACTGATTTCTTATATCAAATTATTGCCCCGTTTACCCCAAACATTTGGTTTTGGAGTGCAATCACCCTCTGCTTATTATTTTATAAAATACGTCATCAATGAAAAGTATCCATATTATTCGTATGATCTATTGAATAATACTTTTATTGATCTTCCGATTAAGGACATTAGATTATATCAGCTTTACTTTAGATTGGTCAATTATATCCAGCCACATTCTTGGATAGACTTAACTTCTCATTCAAATATTACTTCTAAATTTGTAACTGCAGGAAAAAAACAAATAAACTATCAATTTATATCAGATGTTTCAGAGATTCATTCATTTGATATTGCTCTAGTAGATGAATTTGATGAATTACAGATAAATAAGTTAATCTGTAGCGCAAAGAAGGATTCTTTGCTTATCATTGAACACATTTATACTTCTAAAGAAAAGAAATCATTTTGGAAAAGAATCATTCAAGACAATCGTGTAAGTGTAACCTTTGATTTATACGAATGTGGTCTTGTTTTTTTTGATGATCGACCAAAGAACCATTATAAATTACTATTAAGATGAAGATATATACTAAATTTGGCGATGACGGCTTTACTTCCCTTCAATCGGGAGAAAGAGTGAAAAAAGATGATTTGTCAATCGAAGTTCTTGGCGAATTGGATGAGTTAAATTGTCACATAGGTTTGTTGATAACCTATATGAATAATGCGCATGATATAGATTTTCTTTATCAACTCCAGAATTTATTATTTCTTCTATCTGCGAATTTACAAAAAGAACACTTTTCTTTGGATGAATATTGCATGCAAATTGAACGTGAGATAGATACTATTCAAAACAAATTACCAGATATTCATTGCTTTCTATTGCCTGGTGGCAGTCAATCTTCAGCCCACGCACATATATGTAGATGTATATGTAGAAAGGTGGAAAGAAAAGTTGTTTCCTTGTTGGATATTCGTCCAATTCATCCAAAAATCATCCAAGTTTTAAATCGAATTTCCGATTATTTTTACGTCTTGGCAAGAAAAATAAACTTTGAGAATGGTATCAGTGAAAAAAAGTGGCAAAATACTTGTAAATAAAAAAATAATTACTATTTTTGCGCAAAATTTATAAACTATAATCAATTTAGCTATGTATTGGACATTAGAACTTGCTTCAAAACTTGAGGATGCTCCTTGGCCAGCAACCAAAGATGAGTTGATTGATTATGCAATCCGTTCGGTTGCTCCATTAGAAGTATTAGAGAATTTACAGGAGATAGAGGATGAAGGTGATGTATACGAAAGTATAGAGGATATTTGGCCTGATTATCCCACAAAAGAGGATTTTCTTTTCAACGAGGATGAGTATTAAACGCTTGTTTTAAGCTTAACTAATTGGAACTAAGCAATGTGGTGATTCTTACAATGAGTTGTCACATTGCTTTTTGTATACTTATACCACAAAATAAGAATGCGTATTTACTATGTTAGCTGACACTATGCAAGAATAAATGTCGTATTTTTGATGTAAAAACATAGAAAAGAAAAAAGAAGATGAGTATTCATACCAGATGAACTAACTTTTATATCATGCATGAATTTCTGCGCAGGGGGAGAATTCGTGGTGAAAACTAGACATTAGAAACCAGAGTTACAGATAATGGTTTGGTATCAAATTGCATTTTTGTTAAAAAAATTCTATTAAAAAGTGTGTATTTCAGATATTCTTTGTATCTTTGTCACGTCATTGAGGAATATCATTTGCCTTGTTTCGCCGCACTAAGGCAAAAGATATTTTGATATGGCAAGTTCCTGGGCCACTCGGTTCTGCTACTAGCCTCGCAAGAAGTTATTTGTTGCTCAAGATCTTTATAGTTCATTTATAAAAGTGCTGCGGAATTAAGGTAATATATCGTATGAGACGTACATCTATATGGCAGAAGGTCGCGTGGCCATTGCTGCTATGGGTTTTATGGCTACCCACAATGGTACACGCTGGCAACGAGATGGAAAACAGCTACCACTGGATGATTACGCCCAGTGGTGTCAATACTGTTGACATTCATATACCCGTTTATGACAGTGCTGGCCTGGACGGCTTCGTTGATAATGGCTACCTCTACATCACGCCCGATGGCGAAGCCACGGAGACGGTGCTCTACTTCTACTCCAAGCAGAAGAGTGGCGACAACTGCTGGGTATGGGTCAAGAAGAGTGTCGATGGCGAGATGGTGCTGACCCGCGACAACGGCTACAGTTCCATAGCGGTGTCCTCAACTGAAAAGAGTTGTGAACTGAGCCAGAAGTCGGGCACCGACCTCTATTTCATGTATATCAACTGGGTGGTGCCTGACAAGTAGCGCGGCAAGCGATGTCGGTTCTCCTGGTATGTGCACAAGCACGGCAACAAGAGTGCCAACGAAAAAGAAATCAAACTCACCCCCACGTATGTGTCGTTCAATGACACGCCTGCGCCGACGGTGGCCACCATCATGGACCCTATCTTGGGCTATGATGCAGCGCATGCCGGGCAGACGATGATGATTTACACGATGACGTCCAGCGACATCAACAGCCTGACGGCGCACTACAAGGAGGTGAACGGTGCAACCTACAAGAGCCGGTCGATGGCGCTCGGGAAGGAAATGTCTGGTTTTATCTATCTGCCTTCGGATAAGTGCATCAAGGATTTCAGCATCACGGCCCGCTACATGGACACGGAGGGTGCGGAGCGCAGTTCGCAGTCCACGCCCTTTGACCTGCCAACCCTGCACATGCCCTATGGCTTCGTGGCCACGCTGCAAGCAGACGGCTCGGCGCAGTTGCGATGGGAGTGCAAGGACAAAAATTGGGCCGACATCTCCACGGATGACATCTGGGACATCCAGCGTAACACCTCGGGCGACAGCAGTTCCGAGGGACTGTGGCAGAGTATAGGCCAGGCGACTTACGAGGGTAATGACACGGTCTATACCTTCACAGACGAATCGTTTGCTACGGGCTACGAAGGTCACCCCGTCTTTTACCGCGTGCGCCGCGCAAGTACTGCCATGTGGGACTGGAAGCCGGGTACCTATGCCATGGCAGCACTGACAGGTGTTGTCCGCCTGCCCGCCGTGGGCACGGCTTCCGTAACTAAGGGCGTGTGGAACGACACCCGCCATCAGGCCAACTTCACTTTTGCTTTCGGCCAGAAAGAACAGTATGACAAGGACGGACGCCTCATCCTGCGAACGGCCGAGGACTGGGAAGCGTTTGCACGACTGGTGAACACGGAGGGCAAGATCAGCCTGAACGCCATCATGGCTGCCGACATCAACTTAGGCACGAGCCGAACGATGGTGGGTACGAACGACAAGCGGTATTCCGGGACCTTCGATGGCAACGGGCACACGCTCACCGTGCTTTATGACTCGGTGGATGTCGAGTACGCAGCTCCCTTCTCCGTGGTGGGTACGTCTGTCATCAAGAATCTGCACGTGACGGGAAAAAATGTGTCCAGCAAGAAGTTTGCGGCAGGTATCGTCGGAAGGGTCTATGGTTCACTGCTGCAACTGTCCAACAGCCGCTGCTCTGCCATTGTGGGCAGCACCATCAGCGGCGATGCCACCAATGGCGGTTTGGTGGCTTTGGTTAGTCAACACTGTAATGTGCAGGTGACCAACTGCCTGTTCGACGGTCAGTTGCTCGGAAAGAGCAGCAATAGCATCGGTGGCCTCATCGGATATTCATATACTGCCCCGAGAATCACACCCCTGTTCAGTCCCTTGGCTGTAGATATAGAAACCAAGATGGAGGGGTGCAAGCCTTTGGCACGAACCCAATCCGATGCTGCAACGACAGACATCACCAACTGTTACTATACCGTTCTCATGGACGGCAGCAAGACCTGCATCATCGACGGCAAGACGTTCTATATCCTGCGCAACGCCGAGGACTGGGACTCGTTCATCGCAAATGTTGTGTCTGCTGGCGGCACCTCAGAGGTCAACGCCATCATGGCGGCCGATATCAGCACCGTCTATTCTGCCGGTTACCGCAGCGGCATAGCGTTCAAAGGCATCTTTGACGGCAACGGACACACCTTGACGGTTGAAATCACAGGCGGTAACAATGACTTTATTGCTCCCTTCTCTCGGATTCAGGGAGCCACCATCAAGAATCTCCATGTCACAGGCTCCGTGCGCGGCGGCATGCATTCGGCAGGACTCGTTGGCTCTGCCCAGGGCGCAGAGAACAACATCCTGAACTGCCACGTCTCAGTGAATGTCACCACCACCAAGACCCACGCTGGCGGTATCATGGGACATGGCCATTCGGCCAAGAATAGTATCAAATATTGCGTGTTCGACGGTTCCGTCACGGCAACGGCTTTCCAGGCTGGGTCCTACGCCGGTGCCTTCATGGGATGGGAGGATGGCGACACTTCGAACGAGGTGTGGCACAATCTGGAGAACGGCACCTACAACAGTTTCGACCACGCCGGATTGAACTTCAAGGCCGACGGGGGCGTCTGGGGTGGTACCAACAACTGGCATAACAAGAACTGGAGCGAAGGCAACAAGGTGGGCAACCTCTCACCCGATGAACTGGTGGGTAAGTTAGGCAGCAACGAATGGCACATAGAGGCAGGCTTGGTGGTTCCCATCAAAAGGATGACCGAAGTGGGTCAGGGTGTCGATGCCTCCGAGATGGAGCAGTCCCTGCTGGCCGAGCGATTGGGTAACCAGTGGGAACTGTGTGGCAACAGCGTGCAACCCATCATGGCAACACAGGACGATGCACTCTACGCCTCCACCATCTGGAGCGACGATGCCAAACTGGTACTCAATATAGACAAACTGGTGGGCGACACCGTTCGCTACACCGAGCGCAAGGAACTAAGCCGTGAGGAGCGCGAGGCCGGGCGCCTGAGCCATGACCTGATCACCTCCTGCGTCGATTACCGCTTCCGCTTCGACGTTGAGCAGGGCACCTCAAAGATTACGCCCATCGACACACTCGGTACCGTTGTGTCCAGCGGTTTGCCCGCTGGAGAATCCTTCCGCTTCGACAACAACGTGCAGATAGACAGTCTGCAGGTGGTTAGCCTGCAGTCTACGGTTTCGCTGGCCTGGTACACCAGTGGCTTGGGCGACTTCTACCGCATCCTGCGGCGCGACAAGCAGACTGACGAGACAGTGATACTGGAAGATGACTACGTCCAGACTTCATACATCGACAAGACACCCCAGCCTCAGCACGTCTATGAATACACCATCGAGGGCGTGAACAACTGTGAGGGCCGCCACGTCAGCAGTATCAGCCAGGACGGCTGGTGCTCGCCCATGGGTATGGTACGTGGCTACATCCGCCTGAAGAACGGCACGGCACAAGCAGGCGTCAAGGTCATTGCCGAGCCCACGTCCGATACGGCAAGGCAGGGCGGCAAGACACGCTGGACTCTCACCGACTCGACAGGCTTCTTCGAGATTGACAGCCTCGTTTATCAGGGAGCCGGCAGTTACAATATCTTAGCCGAGACCACAGGCGACCAAGGCAGCTACAGCACCTACACCGCCAACTTCAACGAGTGGAGCAACCTGGCCACCAACGTGGTGCTGACGCTTGACGAATACTATCTGCTCTCAGGCTACGTGATGTACGAGGGCACGTCGGTGCCCGTGCTGGGTGCATCGTTCGAGGTGGATGGCAACGAGGTGCGTAACGGTTCGGGCAAGCCCGTTATCACAGACACGCAGGGCAAGTTCACCATCAGCCTGTCAAAAGGACAGCACACCGTGCGTGTGGTGAAGGAGGGGCACACCTTCATGTACAATGGTTACTTCATCGACTCTCAGGCTGCCGACACCCTGCGTCACAACTGGCAGCAGTCCATTGCCGGACACGTGTTCTGGGACCAGACTCGCGTGACACTGCAGGGCCGTGTGGTGGGTGGCGATGTACAGGGTGGCAAGCCCTTCGGCAAGTTGGCCTCGACGAACAACCTGGGCGACTCGCTTACCATCGTCATGCAGTTGGAGGGCGACAACGCCTCGTGGCTGGTGCGCGACCAACTGGACGACGGCATCAAGGAGCGGCACAACGACATCTTCTTCGGCACCAACCAGCAGGACAGTTGCCACATGGATGTCTACCGCTATCGGCTGGTCATCAAGCCCAGTCCTGTGACGGGTGAGTACAGCGTGCCTATGCTGCCCGTGAAATATAAAGTCACGGAAATCTATGCCGAGGGCTATCCCACCTTGTTCCAGGCGAACAAGGTAGGTGAGACGCTTGACCTCTCTGACTACCATAAAGGCGACACCGTCACCTACAGCCGCATCTATCATACCACGCCCACACTCGCCGTTCGCCAGTTCAACATGACGGGCGAGGGTTACATGGGTATCAAGAACTATACTGAGATAGACAACACGGGCACTGACACAAAGGTTGAACTGTGGAACGACAGCACGGGCTACGCTTTCGGACACCCGGTCTTCATGGCGGGCAGCAGTTGCGTCCTGCTACTTTCCGCCGAGGAACAGTATTACTGGAACAATGATGTCTCTACTGCGGCACCCGACGTGGTACACCTGACAGGTGGCGAGGTGCGTGTGCTGAATGCACTGGTGGGAACAACAGATCCCGAGACCATCCAACTCGACAGTCTTGGCGAGGGCACCTACATCTTCACGCCGCAGAACCTGACCTTCACCGAGGAAGGTGACATGGCACTGAAGACCATGACCATGACGCTGCTCTACGACGGCACCTACTACGATGTGAAGCCCATGAAGGGCGAACCCATCCGCGGCTACGTGCTGGCTGCCAAGAACAAGATCAAGGACCAGGGACACCTGGCCGTGGCCGACGGAGGAACATACCTCATCGACATCCTGCGTGACCCGCCTGGAGCCACCTCGTCGGCTTACATCGAGAGCGGAACGAAACTCAGCTACTCGTTCTCGCAGAGCATAAAGGTAAACTTCGGACTGGGCTTCACCATCGGCAGCAGCAAGGATGATGTCAATATGTTCAATGGCGTATGGGCAGGGTCAGGCGCCGGTGAATTTGTCGGGAATCCTTCGAATGTCAGCATGAAGGACTATTTTAGTTTCAACTTTGTTGCAACCTACTATAACTCATTGCAATATAATTATACTTTCGAGACGACTGAGCGCATCAGCACTTCTCCGGAACTGCTCAGCGTAGGCGCGAATGCCGACGTGTATATCGGCATGACGATGGAGTCAGTGGTTGATGAGGCCACTGCCGTGCGCGCTATCAGCGAAACCACCTATCAGCGGATGACAGCGCATGATGGCGGTATATTCACCGTCGATAACCATAAATTCAAGGTGAATCAGGGTACGATGAAGGTGCTGGCCGAGGGTCGCAACAGCAAGGGCGAAAAGGTCTATATCGTGCGTGACGAGGTGCTGGCACTGAGCCAACAACTGAAGAGTACCTTCGTGCACACAGGAACGTACATTGAAAACCAGTTGCTGCCCGAGTTGTTCAAGATGCGCAATGCCCTGATTCTCTCCATTGGTACCGACTCCCTGACGGCACAGCGCATTGCCGACCACGAGGGTCATGCCGTGTATATCAGCAAGGTGGAGGACGATGATGCAAACTTCGGACTCGACGGCACCTACGTGCAAGTGAACCCCGAAGGCATGACGTGCAATGATTCCATTGCCGTTTATAACAGGAATATTCTCACATGGATAGGGTTCCTGGGAGCGAACGAGCGGGAGAAACTGGAAGCCAAGGACCTGGTGAAATGGTATTCCGTGGATGGGCGTACCAGCGTGGCATACAGCGAGACGTTCGGAGTCTCGGATTCCCATACGCGCTACGTGCAGTTGCCCTTCGTCAGCGACCTGCTAGGACTGTCGTTCACCAAATTCACCAAGGGAGGCGGCACGGAAAAAAATATCAAAGTCAATAATGTTACTCAGCAGGAAACCCGCCCCTACCACGCAGAGGGTAAAGGTAATTGGGACGATAATTACATAACGATGAACATCGGCCTGTTCAACACGGGCTTATACGTAAAGATTCAACCCATTATCGGGATGGAAAACAACTACAACTTCGGCAAGGCCACAGGTCAGTCCAAGAAGGTTGGCTTTACCATTGCGCCCTCCAAGTATTCAAGCCTGCTTGTGGATGTCTATCGCACCACGCAGAACAGTAAAATGATGGAAGCAAGAATCGACTCCATGAAGGCTAACGGCTACTCGGACGATGACCTGTATGAGTTGCTCTTCCAGTTGCCCACGAAGGAGTACTTGGACTATGTGAGGCACGGCGACAAAGTTGGCTCAATACTCTCCTTCAACGGGGCGCTCGCCAATTTCGCCGGCAGCAACGAGCCACAGTACCGCAGTTTCGTCTATCGTACAGTGGGCGGCTCCACCAGTCAGCCCTACGAGGACGAGCGACGCACGAAGTATTTCATCGCCGGCACCCTGCTCGACCAGAAGACCGTGCCCATCGACAACCTGCGCATCTGGGCCGACGAGGCCACGGTCAGCAATGTGCCTTATGACGAACCGGCACGCTTCACCCTGCACTTTGCCAACGAGAGCGAGTTGCCCGAGATGGCCAACACCACGGCACCGTTCACCGTCTTCCTGGCCGACGGGTCGAACCCCAAGGGTGCAAAGATATTCATCAATGGCAACCCCATGTCGTCAAGTGGCATCAACCAGTTCCTCACACCCGGTGAGGTGGAGACGAAGGTGCTGGAACTTTATCCGGGAACCGACTTTGATTATGAGGATATCATTATCGGCATTGTCGATGGCAAGGACATTAAGCGTCCGGCCAAATTCAATCTCTCGGCACACTTCGTACCCGTGGCAGGCAAGGTGAACATCTCGTTGCCAGGCGACAAGTGGGTGGTGAACACCGAGTCGGCCTACGACACACAGAAGCAGCAGTACTACCTGCCCGTACGCATTGACGGCTTTGACGTCAACTACCGCAATTTCGACCACATCGAACTGCAGTACAAACTCTCCACGCAGGGCGACAAGGACTGGGTGAACATCTGTTCCTTCTACAAGGACTCACTCCTGTTGTCCAAGGCTACAGGCGAATGCGAGTACATTAAAGATGACGGCCATATCATAGCCACCTTCTGGGGCGAGTCTGACCCCGTAGAGCAGCAGTACGACCTGCGCGCTGTGAACTACTGCCGCTACGGCAACGGGTACCTCACACGCTCGTCGAACGTCCTGACGGGCGTCAAGGACACGCGCCGGCCCAGGCTCTTCGGCACGCCCAAGCCTGAGGACGGCATCCTGGACATCGGCGATGACATCATGCTGCGCTTCTCTGAGCCCATTGCGGGCAACTACCTCCGCGACCTGAACAACTTCCAGGTGTTGGGCCAGACCAATACGAACAACATCTCACTCGGCACCAGCCTGCGGTTCAATGGCGAAGACATGACCTACACACAGGCCTCACGCAATCTTGAAGGCAAGTCGTTTACTGTTGACGTCATGCTCAATCCTGACAATAACGGCAAGGACATGACGGTGGTCAGCCATGGCGATAGAATAAATCAATTGTTGGAATTGGGTGTCAGCGCTGATCGACACTTGATGGTCATCGCCTGTACTGTCAATGATGCCGGCCCGATGAATGTCCGCTGCTTCTCCGACGAAACGATAGAATTCGATGGTCTCCATCGTGTTCAGTGGGTAGTAACAAGCAACATGGAGGAAGAGTCAACGACCATCACATTCTATGATGGTATCAAACACATCGGCTCTGTGGAAATTCCTTGGCTCCATTCAGGAACGGGACCTTTGTATCTCGGAACTACCAGAAACGAGTCGCTTCCAACGAACAATTATGAAGGCGAGATGTTGGAGTTCCGACTCTGGAATCATGCTCTGAGTGTCGCAGAGATGAGAGATTACCACCAGAAGCGCCTGACGGGTTACGAGATGGGTCTGATGGACAACTTCCCGTTGAACGAGGGACAAGGCACCCACAGTTACAACCGTGTCAGCAGTGGTGGTGACCTGGATGTGAGCCAGAGCGCTTGGAATGTGCCCGACGGAATCGGCATGAAGCTTGATGGCGAGCGGGGATTCAACATTTCCGCCCAGCAGTTCACACGCCAGAGTTATCAGGACTACTCGCTATTGTTCTGGTTCCGCACATCCGACGACAACGGCACATTACTTTCCAACGGACGCGCCCAGGACGAAGCAGGATATCTGAACCACTTTAATATCGGATTGGAAAGCGGAAACCTTTATTTCCGTAGTTCTGGTCGGCAGCAGACTGCCAACGGAAGCGTGAACGATGGCAACTGGCACCATGTAGCAGTCACCGTGAACCGTTCGCGCAATGTAGGCAACCTCTATGTGGATGCTATTCTGAAAAGCACTTTCACCACAGACAGTTTGGGAGGCATCATGGGAGATGAACTGACAGCGGGAGCTACTGCGCTTGGCGGTGGAGCCGTGAGCAATGCCATTCTCGGAAACATTGACGAAGTATGCATGTATGAAACGGCACTGCCCGAGAATATGATCAAGGTTATTTCAGGCATAGCGCCAACGGGTGAGGAACTTGGATTGCTGGCCTATCTGAACTTCGCCCAAAACGAGTTGCAACTGGATAACTCACAACAACTCAAGCCCACCGGCATCAGTCTGAAACGATATTGGGACAGTACTGCCGGCCAATACACTCAGCAACGCGACACATTGGTGGCACAAAATGTCGTCGACCGCTTTGCCGACCGTATCAACCATGCGCCAATGCGTGGAGTGAACACGTTGGAGAACATCCCATACTCTTTTGTGGCCGACGGAAAAGACCTGCTCATCAATCTTGATGTACCAGACCACCATATAGAGAAAACCAACGTCATAGTGACTGTAAAGGATATTACCGACCTCAACGGCAACACGCTTGCCTCGCCCGTGACGATGGACCTCTACGTCTATCGCAACCCGTTAAGATGGGATGTGAAGCGTGTGGCGCTCAACCCAGAGTATGGCGAAGGTACTACCTTCATTGCCACCGTTCAGAATCTGAGCGGCAAGAGCCGTCATTTCACCATCGAGGGCTTGCCCGTGTGGATTACCGCCTCAGAGACGAGCGGCTACGTAGAAGCCTTGGACGAGCATACTATCACTTTCACCATTTCACCTTATATTAATATTGGCGATTTTGATGAAGTCATCTATCTCGTGGGCGAGAACGAGATAAGCGAGCCCCTGCCTGTCAGTATCAAAGTGCGCGGAACGGCACCTGACTGGGCACTGGACGATGCACTCGTCAGAGCCAATCAGTCCATGCACATTGTGGCGCAGGTGGAGATTCAAGGCAATATCATGAATGACCCTGCCGACCGATTGGCCGTCTTCGGCAACAACCACGAATTGTTGGGTGTAGCGTCCATAAAGGCAGAAACGGCACTGGCATATCTCACCGTGTATAATCACGATCGCTCTGCAACGCCCTTACACTATGAGTATTACGATGCATCAACGGGTACCATACATGTGCTGATGGCAGACGACAAGACTCGAACATTCCAAGCCAATGCTATCATTGGCACACAGAAGAATCCCGCCTTGCTGACGGCAAATAACATGGTTATACAGACCATTCATCTCAACAAGGGCTGGAACTGGATATCGTTGAACGTAGAACCTGTTCAGGACAACACACTGAGCCAGTTGCTCAATAATGCCACGAAGTGGGAAGTGGGCGACGGACTCGAAGCCCAGAAGGATGATGGTACCTACGCGATGCTTAACTACAAGGCCGTGTATAACCCCAACGATCCGAAGAACCCGCTCATGATGTGGGACAACGGTGATAGCATCCTGACGTTGAGCCCGCAACTGATGTACCGTTTCTACTCAAAGAGTGACAAGTTAGCCTATGTGGCTGGTAATAACGTCAGTGAGCCTATGACTGTGTATCACGGATGGAACCGTCTGGGGTATCTCTCAAAACTGAACCTTCCGCTGGGAACGGCATTGGCTGATTATACAGACCAAGCATCAGAGGGCGATATCATCAAGTCACAAAGCGAGTTTGCCGTTCTCACCGTAGACGCACAAGGTAACAAGCAATGGCAAGGCACATTGGAACACATGTGTGCGGGCCAAGGCTATATGCTCATGCGGAGCGCCCCCGACCAGGTTCAGTTCAGGTATCCTACCTACTACGGACAGTCACGATATGCAAGCAAGGCATATACCATGCATAGTCCGTTGTACGAGAACAGAAGTGGCAGCAGCATGACCGTGGTGGCTATGACCGACGCTATTTCCATTGAGGAGGGCGACACCCTGACAGCATGGTGCGGAGCAGAACGCTGCGGCGTAGCCGTGGCCGATGAAAACGGCTTGTTCTTCCTGAATGTAGGCGGAGTGACCGATGAGGCCAACGAGGAGAATAGAGATTTGACCTTCACCATTGAACGTAGTGGTGAATTGCTGGCAACTGCTGCCAATCGCCATCTGCGCTACGTGCCCAATGCCATACACGGCACACCTAAGCAACCGATCAACCTAAACGTTAATCGTTCAATGCTGATTGATTCTGACGGTTGGTATGACCTCAGTGGTAGGAAGATGGAAAATAATCGTAAACTGCCTGCTGGAGTTTATATCCATAACAATGAAAAGATAATCATTAAATAATAAGAAAAATTGAAACAGAGATTATTTTCGATGGCCCTCATCGCAGTTGCCATCACCATCGCGTTGCAAGCCTGTAGTTCAGACGATGAATCGGAAACCCCTCTTGTGCCTAAAATCCTGACCCCAGGAACAGATCATCGTCCCCTTAACTGGCAAGCACCCGATTACCGACAGTTCGAACTCACCATGTCCCTGCAAGTGCAACTGGGAGATACCCTTGTGAACTTCCAGAGCCAACAGGACTTGATGTGTGTTACCATTAACAATGAAGTACGTGCCGTCACGGGACCAAAGAGCACATTGGGAGAAATCTATTTCCCACTCACCATTGCAGGCAATGGCAGTGAAGGTGCCATGACGCTCAACTACTACTGTGACAATCTCCATCGCATCTACACCATTCCCAACTGGGGCACTTTCAATCCAAGTATAGCACCCAGTGGTGAAGGCGACATTTATCGACCCAAGTTTACAAATTATGTTTTTCAATAGGATAAAGATTGCATTGATTGCATCCGTCTGCTGCCTTTGGGGCAGCGGACGGGTTGCGGCACAAGTGGTAATTAATCAAGACTCCGAAGGCAATTACATCATTGACTCCGAAGCCAAATTAACCCAATTTGCTCTCAACGTTAATAATGGTAACGACTATAGTGGAGAAACTATCATACTGGCCAATGACATCGAATTGAGTACTGTTGAATACCCACAGGCGAATCACACACCGATTGGCGTGTATGGCATTGAAGAGTATCGCAGACCCTTCCGCGGAACCTTCGATGGACAAGGGTATAAAATCACAAACTTGCAGGTGAATGCCAACTATTACGCAGGACTCTTTGGATACATCGGTGCAGGAGGTGTGGTAAAAGACCTCACCATCAGCAGCATTGAAGTAAGAGTGGACAAGGAGGATGAAGATTACACTACCTGTTTTGTCGGTGCAATTGCTGGCTATAATGAGGGTACCATCGTGGGATGTGCCAACCGTGGGGTGGCGGTTTATGGCAACGTCAGTATTGCCTATGTGGGTGGAATAGCAGGTGAGAATACAGGAAGCATACAGAACTGCTATAATCTGGGAAGGGTCTATACTACGTCAAACTACAGTAATTTCTTAGGCGGAATAGCGGGCGAAAACGCATCTTCCGGAACTATAAGAAACTGCTTTGTCAGAGCTGGTATAGACGAACTAAACAAAGCTTTCGACGGTCCCATTTGCGCTAATAACCAAGCCGTAGCCGCAAACATTTCTGGCTGTTTCTATATGAATGGGGCTTCTACTGATAATTATGTCAACCTGTCCTTATATAACAGTTTATCCAACGATCTTTCCTCCTTTAACAACCAAACGAAGAATGTCCTACTCCAAGACCGTACCATCTACAGCGACGGTGCCTGGAATACGTTCTGCGTGCCTTTCAGCATTCCGGCTGGAGCATCAGGTTATTCTCCTATCGCATGAGCAACCGTCAAGGAACTCGATAGGACAACTTCCAACTTCAATCCCTCAACGGGAGTACTGACGTTGAACTTCATCGATGTTACCACTATCCAGGCTGGAAAACCCTATATCATAAAATGGGACGAAGCCATTGCAGAGGATCTCTCCAACCCGGTCTTTCTCGGCGTGACGGTGGAAGATAAGACGAAAACCGAATGCGCTGTCACCACAAGTGACGGTAATGTCACCTTCCAAGGTATCTTTGACGCATTCTCCATCCCTGAAGAGGACAAAAGCATCCTTTACCTCGGTGACGCCAACCAACTCTATTATCCCAACGATGCCATGATGATTGGCTCTTGCCGTGCCTACTTCAAACTCAATGTGATTTCAAGTGTCAAGTCCTGCATTCTGAATTTCGTAGAAAGCGAAACCGCCACCATTCACAATACACCATTCACTCTGCATAATGAGGCAGACGCATGGTTCTCGCTCGATGGTCGTCGGCTAAACAGTAAACCCGCCATAAGCGGCGTGTATATCAACAATGGCCGTAAGGTAGTTGTGAAATAAATGTATGAAAGAAATAAGCGAAGTAACTCCCGATGCTACTTCGCTTATTTCTTATTATACGATATTCAAAAGGCTATCATATTATCATCTTGTTGACGTTAATAACCCATACGCGAGGTGTCCACGGCCTTCTTCTGCTTCTCCTTGAAGTTGCCGATGCGATAGATGGCGGTAAGGGATGCATTAGGAGTGTTAGAATTCCAAACGCGCATCGTGTAATCTTGATTGGCAAGTGTGGAGCGGACG
>OCTX012155310.1_pt1 | contig 15112 bp, 6 predicted proteins | sample 1539691 | NCBI WGS metagenome assembly OCTX01 (sample SAMN02144231, study PRJEB22623) | gut metagenome | biome: sheep rumen | host: Ovis aries | place: New Zealand | reverse complement strand
GGTTATAGTTTATCATGATAGACTTATAACCCAATTTGCGTGCCGTCTGGATAGCATTGACAGAACACCAGTCAAACTCTACGGAACTTCCTATTCTGTATGCGCCTGAGCCAAGTACGACAACCGAGTTGCTGTCCTTGCTGACATCTATGTCATATCCTTTTACACTGTATGTCATATACAGATAGTTGGTCTGTTCCGGATGCTCGCTTGCCACCGTCTCAATACGCTTCACGGCCGGGAGTATGCCCAATTTCTTTCTATATTCACGCACTTGAAGGTTTTCTTTCTCCATTGTACCTGTGTGACAGTCGGTCACAATGCGTGCAATTTGGAAATCAGAGAATCCTAAGATTTTAGCCTGATACATCACGTCGGCAGGCACGTTTTCTATTGTCTTATAAGATGCCAGGACTTTCTGGTAATCTACGATGTTCTTCAGTTTTACGAGGAACCATTTGTCAATCTTTGTCAACTCATAGATGCGATCTATAGACAGTCCCTCCTGCAAAGCCTGAGCTATAGCAAAAATTCTTAGATCAGTAGGATTGGCGAGTTCTTCTTCCACATTGTCAAAATGAACATGGTCATTGCATACAAATCCATGCATACCCTGTCCTATCATGCGCAGGCCTTTTTGTATAATTTCCTCAAAGGTACGCCCTATACTCATAATCTCGCCCACAGACTTCATGCTTGAGCCAATCTGACGGCTCACACCCACGAACTTGGTCAAGTCCCAACGTGGTATCTTGCAAATGAGGTAGTCTAACGACGGTGCCACATAGGCAGAGTTGGGTGTTCCCATTTTGCCAATCTGGTCCAGCGTGTATCCTAAAGCTATCTTCGCTGCAACGAAGGCCAGAGGATAACCTGTTGCCTTTGATGCCAAAGCTGAAGAACGGCTCAGGCGGGCGTTGATCTCAATAATGCGGTAGTCATTGGTCTCTGCATTGAAAGCAAATTGAATGTTACACTCTCCGACTATATTCAAATGGCGGACGCACTTGATGGTGATATCTTGCAACAATTTCACCTGCTGTTCGGTCAGGGAACATGTCGGTGCGACAACGATAGACTCACCTGTATGTATGCCCAGAGGGTCAAAATTTTCCATTGATGCCACTGTGAAACAATGGTCATTGGCATCGCGTATACACTCAAATTCTATCTCCTTCCAACCTTTCAGGCTCTCCTCAACAAGAACCTGTGGTGCAAAGGTAAAAGCGCTTTCGGCTATCTCCTTGAATTTTTTCTCGTCAGGACACACACCTGAGCCAAGTCCTCCGAGTGCATAAGCAGAGCGGATCATTATAGGATAGCCTATCTGTCTTGCCGAGGCAATGGCGTCCTCCATCGTCTCACATGCATGACTGACGGGAACCTTCAAATCTATTTCTGTCAATTTCTTGACAAACAAATCCCTGTCCTCTGTATTCATGATAGCCTCAACGGAGGTACCTAAGACTTGTACGTTATATTGTTTAAGTGTTCCGTTCAAGAATAATTCAGTACCGCAGTTCAAGGCAGTCTGGCCTCCGAAAGCTAACAGTATGCCGTCAGGACGCTCTTTCTTGATGACTTCTGTAACAAAATGAGTCGTTACCGGTAAGAAATACACTTTGTCGGCGATGCCCTTTGATGTCTGTATCGTAGCAATATTGGGATTTATCAACACGGAACTTATGCCTTCCTCTCGAAGAGCTTTGAGGGCTTGAGAACCAGAGTAGTCAAACTCTCCGGCCTGACCAATCTTTAATGCACCGGAGCCTAATACCAATACTTTTTTTAATTTTGTGTCCATACGTTTTTGCTTTCGGAATTATTAGATGCAAAATTATGCATTTCTGCTCTTTTCTGCAAGAATTATCTGAAAAAAGGAAAGACATTTTTTTGATTTTTATATCATCTGTCAAAATCAAATTCCACATTTTTTGATTCTAATATCTTCAGACTCTTTTTCTGCATTTTCAACGATAAGAGACAGGATGGCCCAAAATATCATTGCACTGCCGTTTAATTTTAAGATTTAAATATGCCATTCGTCTTTTTGCTGATTAATATAGACTTAAAAGTGCTTTTATTATTCCATTCTTTTGTAACTTTACAATCCAAAAGTTTAAATTTCATATTAATAATGAAGTCTTTACGATATTTTTTCTCGTTAGTTGCCCTCGTCGTAACTCCTGTGTTGTCTATCGGACAGACAACTGTAACAATGAATCGTCATGCCGTAGATGCAGACAAGTTTATAAAAACTCAGTTCGCTCGTCATCGGGTACCGCCTTTCTCTTTCCGTTATAACGGCAAGAGTTCTGAAACATTTATTGCCAAATGGCAATTTTCTTTCAAGGAGCTGCCAGTCGGACAGAAAGGCCAGAAACAGTATCTCGCCATTTACACCGACCCTGAGACAGGTCTTGCTGTAGAGTGTACAATAAACAGTTACTCCAATTACGGTGCGGTGGATTGGGTATTGCGTTTTCGCAACACAGGCAACCGCAACACACCACAGATATCTGACGTAAATACGGGCGATGTCAATTTTATATACCCGCAGCGCGGATTATTCCGTTTGCACTATGCTGAAGGGAGTTATGCCTCACGGTCAGACTTCGCACCCCACACTCTGGATATGAAGCCCAATTATCTTCACCACATGCGTCCTTTCGGCGGTCGCTCTTCAAGGAAAGACTTCCCGTTTTTTAACATCGAGTCACCGGCTTCCGCCGGAGTGTTGGTTGCAATAGGTTGGTCGGGGACTTGGCAAAGCGATATACGCTGCATCTCCGATAATTCGGTTTCGCTCCAAGCTGGCATAGAACATTTTAATGCTTATCTTGAGCCTGGCGAAAACGTGCGTTTCCCAAGTCTGTGCCTCCTTTTCTGGCAAGGAGAAGACCGTATGGTGGGACACAACAACTTCCGCCGTTTCTTATTGGAACATCATTCCCGCCACATTGACGGCAAACCCATATTCTATCCTATTTCCGGCGGCTTCAACTGGGGCGACCCTGCACCTTGTCAGGAATATACCTGTCTTGACGAAGAGTATGCCAAGGCACTGATTAACCGCTATAACCGTTTCAAAATCGCGCCTGAGGTCTATTGGCTTGACGCAGGTTGGACAGCCACATCGGCAGACTACCAGAACGGCAAAGGCTGGCAGAATACCAACGGTAACTGGATTATAGACTCCACTCGCTTTTACAACGGACTGCGCCCGATAGGAGAACATGCACATAAGTTCGGCTCAAAGTTTATGGTATGGTTTGAGCCTGAGCGCGTTGTAGAAGGCACTTATTTCTACAATCTTCACCCTGAATGGCTGATACGGGGCAGCCGCACCAACCACCTCTTTGATCTCTCCAATCCCGATGCCGTAGAGTGGCTGAGCAAATTCATCGGTGATTTCATGGAAGAGAACCAAATAGACTATTATCGCCAAGATTTCAACATCGCACCCGAATCCCTGTGGCGCAACCACGATAAAGAAAATCGCCAAGGCATCACAGAGGTAAAGTATATTGAGGGTCTGTATAAGTTTTGGGACAATCTTCTTGAGCGTTTTCCCAATGCGATTATCGATAATTGCGCCAGTGGCGGCAACCGCATAGACTATGAGACTATGCTACGCTCTGCCCCATTGTGGCGCACTGACTACCATTACTCTGAACGTGTGGGATACCAATGCCATACCTACGGACTTTCCTTCTATATTCCCCAACACGGCACGGGACTTTACAGCACTAATCCGTTTGACAGCCGCTCTTCATTCAGCGATGCTGTCGTGATGAACTGGAAGCTGGCACAGCAGGGACAATCTTATACAGACATGCAACTGCGCATGGCTGAGTTTCGTGACATCCGCCCGTATTTCCATGAGGATTTCTATCCCTTGAGCGGCGTGGGCAATCTGACAGGCGACGACATCTGGCTGGCTTATGAGCTATTCCGCCCTTCTGATCAGACCGGATACATTGTTGCCTTCCGACGTGAACAGAATAAAGACAAAGATTATATTGTACATCTTTCAGGTTTGCAACCTGACCGCACCTATGTGCTGACCAACAGAGACACCAACGAGTCTATACAAAAGTCTGGGCAGGAACTCGCCGACGGCCTTAAGCTGACACTGAAAGATCCGCGTACAAGTTTGATGATAAAGATAACGGCACAGTAAAACCGCAGAAAGGATTATAATCCTAACTTTGCCGAAAGGCCAAGCATCTCATTGATAGGTCTGACGGCAGCATCAATGGTTTGCTTGTCTATCATTATTTCAGGCCATTCATATTTCAGGCAATTATATAATTTCTCCATTGTATTCATGCGCATATAAGCACATTCATTGCAATGGCAGCCAACGGTTTCGCTGCTTTCAGGCGGTACAGGTATAAAAGTTTTGTCCGGTGAATTCTTCTGCATTTCAAAGAGAATACCGCTCTCGGTAGCGATGATAAAGGTTTTCTCCGTGCTGCTGATAGTATATTTGAGCAATGCCGCTGTAGAGCCTATGACATCCGCCATCTGTAATATCGGGCCCTTGCACTCGGGGTGCGCCAGTACCTTGGCACCAGGATACTGTTTTTTCAACTCTACAATCCGTTCCACCGAAAAACGCTCATGCACCTGACATGCGCCGTCCCAAAGCAGCATATTTCTGCCCGTCTTGGCATTGATATAGGCACCGAGATTACGGTCAGGTCCGAAGATGATTTTCTCGTCTTTCGGAAAGCTGTCAACAATCTCACAGGCATTGGCGGAAGTGACAGTGATATCCGTCAAGGCCTTCACAGCAGCCGTGGTATTGACATAAGATATGACCTTATAGTCAGGATGCTGGCTCTTGAATGCAGCAAACTTGTCTGCCGGGCAACTCTCAGCAAGCGAACATGAGGCATTAAGGTCTGGTATCAGCACTTTTTTGTCCGGACAAAGGATTTTGTTTGTCTCTCCCATGAAGTGCACACCTACCATCACAATGATGTCGGCATTGGTCTTTTCTGCTTTGCGCGCAAGTGCCAGACTGTCGCCGACGAAGTCCGCAATGTCTTGCAGCGGTTTGTCTGTATAATAATGAGAAAGAATGACGGCATTCTTTTCCTTACACATCCGACGTATCTCCTGCACCAGGTCTGTCCCTGAAGGAATGGGCTCGTCCACATATCCTTTTTCTTTCCAAGTAGCTTTAATCATTGTCATTGTCTTCAAGTTTCGCGTTGTAAAATTACAATTTTTTACCTGTAGGTGGAATATAATTTGAAATATTATGATGAAAATACCTGTATCACGAGGCTTTGTTTATTCGTCTTCGCCGATATTTGCTCTATTCCACAGGATGGAACGTAAGTTCCAACGGACAGAATGTATGTTCCTAAGGCTGGAACATACATTCCACGGGATGGAATATAAAAGTTTTCGAGACTAAAAAATTCTTTCTTCGTGCGAAAAACAGTATCAGGACCGCATGGGATATGGTTTACTCCATGCCCTTTCAAAAAAATTATCTGAAATTATAGCAAGTAGATATGCCGACAGATATTCTTTGCTGACGGAAATCGTCAAACAGATGACTATAATCAGCAAAAAAGCGTGACGACAAGTTTTTCTTTACGGTATAATCCAGGCTTACACCTGCGGTTGCTCCATAGAGTTTCTGAAGACTGATGCCGTGCTGGCGCAGTTCATTATTTCCACTTGTCAGCCAGTGTGCGCTACCCAACAGATGGGCACCCCAGAACCATCTGCCTTTCAGATGCGTGGCAAAATATAAGCCCAACGCCGCATCAAAATAATCCAAGGAAAAAGACTGCACCGTATTATTGACTTTGGGAAGGAAGTAACTCACACCTGCCCTGCCACCTATACCCAGACGGGGTGTCAAAAACCATGCGCCCTCTACGCCTGACGCATAGCCAGTCTTCATATAAAAACTTGTGTTGTCGTGATGAAAGTGTCTGACAGACACCACTGCCGAAGAATAGGCGCTCAAAAAAGAAGCCTCAGCCTTGTCAAACTCCATATAGAACGGACGTTCCTTGAAATTGATGCCATTGCCGGCAGTGAGCATATCGCCTATCATATAGCCAGCCTTCGCAACAGCATTGCCGAAATTGAAAGAATGGACGACATCGCCTATCCAATGTTTGTTGTGACCGATACGCATGAGCGCAGTCAAAGATGCCACGCCATAGCCTCCTACCGTCACCCATGGCGAGAGGTAGCCATACTCCTCGTCCAAAATGGCCGCAGAGGCGAAAGCGGCAACAGCGTGGTCGGAAGGGAAAGAATGCCTGGACGATCCGTCAGGACTGACAGACATCGTCCAGCTTTTCAGCAACGCCGACAAGCCGGTTGCAAGGGCGGCACTGGAAGAGTTGCTGACAAGGAGCCTTTGCCACGTGCTTTTGCTTTCCACGCCGGCAAGTTTCAGCGCATAGGCCGACGCGGCTGGTAGCAAAGCCAATGGCGTATCATACCAATCGGTTTTTCTCTCAAGAAAAGTGTCGCCGAGACGTTTGCTGTAATCACGGTCCTCACTCCGCAAAACCCATGACCCGACGGAAGCCGCTATACTGAATGGTGCCACAGCACTAAAATAAGGTTTTGATTCGCCTATAATGGTACTATCGCCGAGCAGTACGTCTTTAGCTTTTTGCGCATGACATAACGGCACGGCAACAACGGCAAGCAGCAAAAAAGATATATTTCTGATCAAGCGAGTCATCCGTAATTCAATAAGAAGCAGTAGCACGAATACCTAGACTCTCTATCTGCCTGACAATGTCATCTAATTCCTCCTTGGACGCTTTCCGCAACTCTTTATCGGGAGTCTCGCGGTCAATCGTGTAAATCATGACCTGACGAGGTTTAATTTCGGCAACTGCCCGCAGCCAAGGCTCTATATATTCAGGCTTGACATTGTTTACATCCTTGCCATTAAATATACCTTTCATGAACATGGTCTGAATGATGCAATGCCCGTTGAATTTCTTCATATTAGCGACCTGACCTTGCACGGTATAGTCCGTAGAGGCCGGCCTGTTGACCAGCTTAATATAAGCGTCATCAGCTGTATCCAACTTAAGGATGTTGTTATCTACTTTCATCAAAGCGTCAAAGACATTCTGACGGCTGATGAAGGTAGCGTTTGTCAACACACTGACATGTGAATTCGGGCAATACGCATCTCTTAAAGCAATGGTGTCTTCTATTATTTCCTTGAATTGCGGATGAGCAGTAGGTTCGCCGTTACCGGCAAAAGTCAAGACATCAGGAAGAATTCCATCCGATGTCATCTTCTGCAAAACATTTTCCAACGCCCTGCGGACCTCCTCTCTCGAAGGCCGTCGGGTCGATGTCCTGAAATCTTTGTTGAATCCACATTCACAATAAATACAATCGAAGGAGCACAGTTTGCCGTCATTGGGCATCAGGTTGATGCCTAATGACACGCCCAGCCTGCGACTATGCACCGGACCGAATATAGGAGAAGGGTATAATACTGTTGACATAACCAGAATCCGATTTTAACTGCGAAAGTAGCAAAGTTAAATGATTCTGTCCTAAAATTTCCGATTTATTTGAATATAGACATCATTTTTGTACGGATGACGTATGAGTTGCGTTGATGAGGATATCGTATCCTTATTGAAGTAATAAGTTATACCATATTTAAATGCAACTTCCAAATTATGCATCATCTTGCCCGAAACCATCAGCATGCCCCTAATCCCATGATAGAAACAAGCCGGGTAAGCGTATGCGTATGCGGGACCCGGTTCATATAGATACAAAGCAGAACTGCTACTTGTTGTACTAAACCAGGCACCAGCGCAACTGAGGGCGAATCTCGGCAACTTCAGGGACGTCTTCTGTGATAGCATTATGCCCGTCTCTGGTTTGTCACCTTGAGTTGTGGAATGAGATAAGTCCAAAGCGGAATGATGTTTCAAAACACCTGTCTGATAATGGCTTTGCAACTTCAAGCGATGTTTGTAGAGACTCGTCAGTTTTGTCTTGGCAGTGTTGTCCTCCTGAAAACATCTTAACTGATAGCGGAGAGCAAAAGAAGTATTCTCTGCAGGCATGTATTCCGCCTGCGCAAACACAGTGCTCCTACGCGAAGGTCTGGAAGCCTTATAAATGGCATATGGATAAAAAGCCATATCAAACGCCGTCTTGATATTCCATTTTCGCATAGCGTTGATACTTAATCCCGCAAACACGCCATGCTCATTTTTGACATAACTCCGGGAAGCGTAAGCAAATGCATAGGGGGCATTATACGCCTTAGCGTAATAGCGGTGCAACAACAACATCTTGACATAATAAGAAGGAGAGTATGTCATTTGGTTCAGGCACGCCACATTGGCATTTGCATCCAACGCCCCCTCGCCTTGTATGGAAAAAGACTTTTTGGTATAATTATAATGTATGCCCATGTTGCCGAAAGACTTACCGGTCATATCATACTTTTTATACAAAACCGTACTCGAAGCAAAACGCTTATCATAAGCAGCATATACAGCCGAAAGACCTAACGAAAGACAAGGGTTCTTGTTCCACTCGACATTAAATCCGGTGGAAAAGGCACCGGCATTACCCTTTTTGTCAAGTTCAGAGGAAGTCCTGTGCATACCTGTTTTCAAGATAGTAGCTATCTCATTATTCTTCATCGTTGCGTCATGCTTACGATAAGAACAAAACAGTGTCAAATTAAAAGCCCGTAAGCCCAGCACAACAGCACCACCACGGAAATACCTGTACTCATCTGTTGATGAGTGCTTGAAAAGTGTTTTTGTGGTGTTCTTGGGAAACATCAGCAAGGATGTCATGTTGTTCCAATATCCCTTTCCTGCGACAAGACCTGCACCAAATTTAAGTTTATAATCTCCAACCAACCAGTTCAAAAGCACACCTTTACCTTTGCCTGAGAGATAGAAACTTTGATAATCAAACACATAATTCCCATGTGAGCAAAACGGTTCCCCCTCGTCGTTCTGTAAAGTTAATCCCCATTCCATTCCGTCTTTCCACTGACCACGATATCTGAATGCGGCATAAAAGGGATAACCTTTATATTTCTTGTCCTTAAAGCCCTGCCGTTGGTAAAGCGGAATATTAAAATTACTTATAATCTGATGACGGCTTTTGGGGATGCGTCCTTCTCTCACATTATAAAAAGAACCCTGAATGTCCTTACATATGAGAAATAACGACAGATAATCCCTGGTTTTCTTATCCAACCACGGTATCAGCCATAACTCTTTCAAAGAAAAAACCGGACCATATCGATGCACATAACTGACGATGCTGTCCATCTGCCGTTCGTCCAAGAACGGAAGCAACTGCAGATTTTCCTTTTTAATGTTGTTTATCTCAAATGGATTCTGGTGGATTTCCGACAAATCTTCCAGCAAAGACTGTCGTTCTTCTTCTGACATAGTTTCGTCCTCCTGCTGTAAGAAGTCTTCAACAAAATCTTCCCAAGCATAATTCTGTGCCATGCATTGGGAGAAAGACACAGCAAAGAGCAAAAACAAAATGTATTTTTGCATAGTACGTGATTTGTTTAACAAAATGCAAAATAACTAAAATTTAAGGACGTAAACAGGAGTTTTAGGAAAAATTTATTAATTATGCCACACAGAAACACACGCACAGACAAAAACTTACTATTTTTGCAACAGCAAAATGAAAGAGACCGTCCTGACAGCAGTTTTAGTCATCCTCTGTTTCAGCCAGAGCGCATTGGCGGGTGATGTAAAGAGTACCACTAACGATACTCTTCAGGCTGCTATATATGTAAAAATCGGCAGAGCGTACTATAAAGGCGACAGCATTCCTAATATTACACTACACACTTTCTACAAGCATTCTCCCATACAATTCAAGAACGACAAGGCGCGGGAACGTTACAACCGTATGGTTGCAAATATAAAATATGTTTATCCCATAGCCCAGCTGGCAAAACAAACTCTGATAGAAACATATGATTTCCTTCAGACTTTACCCGATGAGAAAACCAAGAAAGCACACATTGCCGCAGTAGAAAAAGGGGTAAAAGAACAATATGCTCCATTGGTAAAAAAAATGTCACGCTCCCAAGGCAAATTATTGGTCAAACTCATCAACAGAGAGTGCGGGCAGAGTTCTTACGATATGGTAAAGGCTTTTTTGGGCCCATTTAAAGCCGGTGTTTATCAAGTGTTTGCCGGGCTATACGGTAATAGCCTTACCAAGAAGTATGATCCAAAAGGGGAAGACAAATTCACTGAACGTATTGTCCTAATGGTGGAAAGCGGTCAGCTATAATCTTTCCATTTCCTCTGAGACAGGTTTCCCCACTACCGTTCATAAACATCACGGCCTTAATACACAGGCTGAACAATACCACAAAGACCTTTATACAATTTCTCAAATATTAAGAGCATCACTAACAGATAAAAAAAGTGATGTCACATAAATTATATGTCTTACTTTTTTCGTAACTTTGAAAATCAAGTAGAAAGAAAAGGAGTTTAAAATTTATTTATCAATGAATTAATTTATGTGTAACTTATTAAAGGAAAAGCTTATGAAAAAAGTTTATTTATTTCTACTTTTTTTAGTAGGATTTTTTTGTGGAGCTTTGAATGTCAATGCCGCATGGAGCGTGACTGATACGGTTATAGCCGATGGCTACTACTATATTAGGTCCAACTACTCCGCGACATCTAACACAGTCTATGGCCCTGGATGCCTCACTATGCACCAGTTCTATGACTATACGACATTTACTGGTCCTCATGTCACAAACATGGCGCTGACAGGAAGAAGTGACCTGTCATGCATCTGGCACATATGGAGAGATGCCAACGACAAAGACGGTTCACCACAGTATCACATCAAGAACTGCGGCACCCAGTCGCGCACCTATATGTATCCTCACAGACCTGTTGCCGGTCAATCAACCCGTATTTATGCAACAGGAAGAGAAAACGACACCTACTTCTTCCGTACAAAAGATTGGGGATGTGTCGGCATTAAAAATTCCAAAGGGGAATATGAAGGCGTAGACAATCCGTGGGAAGCCAAGATGGACCGTCAGGATACACCGAAACGCCCGAGTGCCTCCAATATGAAGAAATACCTTGCCAGCTATCCTGACTCCGTCATACCAGAGGCAAGCCAAATGTTCATGATTCGTCCTGTGTCTTCACGATGGCGTTGGAGAATTGGAGCACACAGCCAGCTCAAACTTAACAGTTTTGACTCTCCTATAGCAGCTTCATTCTATCTGACTCCTGTATGTTTTGACTCTTTGACCGGTAAATGCGTGGAGTGGCTCCAACTGAACGAGGCTATCACCGATGCTAAAGGTTTGGGACTCATTGAAGGCGTAAACCCTGGCAACGTCAATTCACCTGTAGCTTTGGAGGCTTTTGAGACCGTCCTTGACGAGGCAACAACTCTGTTTGAGGATGGTGGCACAAAAGACGAATATGTGACAATGACCACAAAAGTAAAAGCTGCCCAAGCAGAAGTGGAGAAATATATTGTGCCACTCAACGGAGGCTACTTCTACATGAAAAACCACTTTGATGACTATGGCGGCGGATTGGAGAAATATGCCACATTCTTTAATGACTATGGACGTCGTGAATATACAACATCGACCAAAACGCCGGGTACTTATCCTGATGATATTCGGGCTAACATGAAATCTCACCGTTGGTTTGGTGAGACTTACTGGTTTGGATATGAACCTATCTACGATGCTGATGTTAAGGCCACAACAGTAGAAGATTCCAAACTGCCAGATAAATTCATTTGGAAATTTACAGAGCTTCCAGACGGAAACTATCTTATCAAAAATATGGCAGCCAGTGCTGACTGCGGTGACTCCACATACTATTTCCCAACCATCAGATATCTGGCTAACGTTCCTAATGTTTCCGCATGGTGTCAATTGCCTATGCGCGGTACACCACAGAACGAACAAATATTGACGTGGATAGAAAGCAACTCTTACCGTATCACTCAAAGCGACAACTATTTCCCTCTGAACCTGGGAAACCATTTCTTTAACACCCAGAATCCGGTTAACTCTATGACATATGGTCTTTGGGACTTTTACAGTGTACCCGCTGAGCGTATCACAGCCAAGTTCAAACTGAATGGTGCTATCACAGATGCCGGCGGTGTACTCCAAGACTGGTCAGTAGGAGATAAACCTGGCCAGATTAAAGAAAGCTACGTTGCAGAACTCCGCGCCAAATTAGCTGAAGCACGTGAACTCTACGCTAACCAAAGCGCCAGCGATGATGAGTGCGAAGCTATGACAACCGCTTTGGATGCTATCTACAAGGCGACAATGGAAACATTGAAGGATACTGACAAAGTTCAGAATCCTATTGCCGACGGCTACTATTTCTTAAAGAACGGCGAAGACTGGAATTTGAAATTTAACGAAGCAAACTACTATCAAGGAGGCATCACAACATCATATGGTAAGAATCAGTCTATCTTCGTTCCACGTGATGGCACACCTTACTATAACGAAACCTCATTTAAGGTTAAATACAAAAATACGGCTTACACATTGTACGCTAATGACGAGCAACAGTTGCTTTGGGATTTCAATCCAGAGTTTATCGACACAACAACAGCTGTTGACAGCCATGAACTGATACAAAATAAGCAATACCGCAAAAACGATATTTACAATGCATGGAAAGTTACAGCTACCGGCAATATGTCTAACAGTAAGACTCCCAAGCCATTATACACTGTTCAAAACATGGCTACCGGCGGTTATCTTGACTTGGATGCATCTGGGCAGGTATATCTGAGCGACTCTCCTAAAGAGGTCGTATTCCAAAATAACGAACAGACCATGCGTACATTCAGCACATACTACCTCCAGCCAATGAATATGTACTGTGCAAGAGGATTCTTCTTGATAATGGATCCAAACGAAACATACAACCTCTTCTGCGCTGGCAATATCGGCGCTGGCGGTACTGCCATAGAGAATAGTACTCTCAACAGATATGCGTCTGCAGGTACAACTATTTACTCTGCTTACTGGACATTAGATCCTATTGAAGGCGATGTACTTGACAGTTTGATGGCTATTGGTGAAAATAAGAAACGCGTCATTGATATACACAACTTGCTCGGTCAAGCTGAGGCTGCTTTGGCTAATGCTACTCTTCCCGTATTGGGTGACTCACTATTAAAATCAAGTGGATTAAACGTTATTGCGGGTGGTGCCAGCGATGGTTCTGATACTACTGTATATAACAGAGAAGACAATCAGGTTTGGTTGAATCAAAACCAGTGGGGCGAAGGCAGCTATGCAAATCTCATTGACGGAAACCTATCCACATATGTACAGTCACGCTGGAGTGCTGCCGGTGGTCCTGCTGCAGAATGCACAGACTACAACGCCGTTATCGTTGACTTGAAGGATCACCCTTCTGCTAATATAGTATTCAAACATGGTAGTCGTGGTAACACAAACAACTACTATGGTCCTATCGGTAAAGCTCCTGTCACATACGGCGTAATAGACTATGGTGAGAGATATCGTCTTGTCGATGTTGTAGTGTATGGTACAAACGATACTTTGAGCAATTGGAATGAAGTAACCTACATCAAAGATATTCCTGCAATCAAAGACCAACGTATCTATACTTCTCCTCTGATTACTGCTCCTGAGCCTTATCGTTTCTATAAATTCTCCGTACTGAAGAACGTAGGCGGACAAGGTTATTTAAGCCATCCACACATCGCTCCTTCATATTTCCAGGTATACAATGCAACTGCTGACGAAGTAAACTCTCCAACAGTTTACAACACAGAAGTAAAAACTGCAGTAGATGCCCTGAAACCTCTGGTGAAAGAGGGATGGGCTGCATACAAAGCTGCTCATGTTTCCAAAGAGCAAATCACAAATCTTACAGCAGCCACCAAAGCTCTTGAGGCTGTTGTTCCTAACAGTTGGAGATTGCTTTCACGTATCTATGATGCAAAAGTATTGCGTGACTCCGCATATGCTGAGGATGAACCTGAATACCAGCAGTATGGTGATGTTACCGAGGCAGAAAAGGCAAACTTTACCAACGCTATAGAGACAGCCGAGACTGCAATGGCTCCTGAGTCTCATCCTACAATCGAGTCTCTCAACAGCGCATACGATGCTTTGAACAATGCTTACTTTGACTTCAACGCAAAGAGAAAGACATTCGAAACCGACACATGGTACTACATCACTTCAACAGAGTACCAAGCTTATCACTTCCAAGGTAATTATGCATGGCGAGGCAATAATCATGTCTACGCTAGTGGTAACATTCCGCAGAATGCTTTGACAGAGCATAAGATGGGTAACATCGCTTCTCCTGTACTCTGGGGACATTACACTGGATTCAACAGTATGCCTGAAGGACAAACCGGTCCGAAAAATCTTCCGACATCAGTCGGTGATGATGGCGGTACAATATATCCCGACTATACAGGCGGACGCTTTGATGATGCTTACAGTCCATACTCACAATGGCGCGTAATAGCATTGCCAGAAAAGGGAGACAGTATTTATGCCATCCAGAACCGTGCAAACGGCCTATATCTCGGTCGTCGTCAAGACAACACAGGTGGTACATATAACTATGTCACTCTGAGCAAAGACCCGATGCCTGTACAAATCAATCTCCTTGGCCGCAACCAGTATGAGATTATTCCTCTCGACTCCACTTGTGCTTACTATAGCGTACAAGCTGATAAAGTTGTTGCAAAGACAGGCCTCTACCCAAATCCTATATACGAGGTTGGTTTGAATTATCCGCTTCATTCACAAAGTAGAGGGTATTATTTGGTATGGTGGGGAACAGGTACAGAAAAGGGATACAACACCGGTTCCGCTTACACCTTCAGCAAGGGTTCCGACATGAATCCTGAGAAAGGTGAGTTGATTCTGGACGACGATCCTGTACTTCTGCCGACGAAGAACAACTCCATCAAGATTGTCACGCTGCCTTACGCAGTAGACTTCTCTGAAGGTATCTACACGACCAACGAGGCCGAGGCAGTGACCTATGCACTGAAGAACGTCAACCAGGGT
>OCTX012260007.1_pt1 | contig 15119 bp, 6 predicted proteins | sample 1539691 | NCBI WGS metagenome assembly OCTX01 (sample SAMN02144231, study PRJEB22623) | gut metagenome | biome: sheep rumen | host: Ovis aries | place: New Zealand | reverse complement strand
AATCAGCCCGAGGGTAGAAGCAGACGGATATTTTGCGGCTTTGATTCCCGCACGAAAACTGCTTGGCCTGTAGCCACATATCCTTCCTACACCACCCGCGACGCGAAGGAGATCGCCAAGCTGCTGGCAACGGTGCCGTGAGCGCTGAAGGTTTCGGCGATGATTAGATCTTCAGCAGGTGTTTTCTGAGCGCGATGGATACGGCGTCTGCGCGATTGTCGGCGCCAAGCTTGTTGAAGATTGCGGTGATGTGGTCACGGACGCTGTTCGAAGATAGCTTCAGCGATTTCGCGATCTCGGCGTCTGTGCGACCTTCAACCATGTCCGTGAGGATCTGGCGCTGCCGCTCGGTAAGATCTTTGATGGGTGGGGCGGCCTTCAGGTTTTTATGGATCTCAGGTGCAATGACTGTCTCCCCGGCGACAACAGATCGTATCACTTCGGCTAGTTCGGAACATTCGATGTTCTTCATCACGGCGCCGGACGCGCCGGCTTCGAGCGCATGGGCGATTCCATTGGCCGTTCCGTATGTCGTGAGGATAAGTATCTTCACGCAGGGGAAGTTGCGATGGATTTCTGCTGTTGCCTTGGCACCGTCAATGCCGGGCATCATCAAGTCCATGAGAACAAGATCGGGGAGTAGCTCCGCGACTTTCTTGAGTGCAGCATTGCCGTCGTCTGCTTCACCCACGATGGTGAGGTCGGGATGGGTCTCGAGCGTTGAGGCGAGCCCCATTCTCACGATGGCATGGTCATCGACTATCAGTATCTTGATTTTCTTCATGTTATATTGGTCCATTGCCTGCGGACGGCAGGGCCATTGTCATGGCGATGCGAGTGCCGGTCTGCGCATTGCTTTCGATGGTCATGGTGCCGTTGAACTTCTTGATTCGCTCGCGGACCCCCTGAAGTCCGAAATGTCCCTCGCGGAGCCCGGGGCACTTGTCGGGATCAAAGCCAGAACCGTCGTCCCTGACCGAGAAGTTGAGGACGCCGCTTTCGACGCTTCCGGCGATCTTCACCGATTTCGCTCCGCCGTGGCGGATGGCGTTCAGCGTCAGTTCGCGGATGATTCGCATAAGGGCGTGCGCGGAATTGTCGGAGAAGGTTGTCCGCGGGACGTTGAACCGCACCGACAGCGAGGTGTCGGCGATATGCGGTTCCAGGGTGCGCCGTATCGCCGTGTTCATGTCCGGGGCGTCGAGCGCCCGGTTGCGGAGGTCCCAGATGCAGTTCCTGAGTTCGTCGCGGCATGACTTGAGCGTCCGCGCCGCACGCCCGAGATGCTTGAGCGACTCGTCGGCGTCTGTCGGCATGAGCCGTTCGGCGGCGTTGATCTCGAATGACGCGCCGGTCAGGTTCTGGGCGATGGTGTCGTGAAGTTCGACGGCAAGGCGCGTGCGCTCCTCCTTTTGCATGTCCGACCGCTCGCGGACGATCTGCTCGCTGGAAAGCTCGCGGCTTCGCTGCTCGACAATCCGCTTAAGGATGCGGTTCCAGACGACGAAGACTGCGAGCGCGGCAAGGAGCGCGGCGATGACCAACAGAAGCCGCGCGGGCGTCAACCGGGACGGACGGGAGAGGACGCGGACGTCGTCCACGGTTCGGATGGCGAGAAAGAATCTCTTAATCTGTGGGAAGGCCAGCTGCGGACGCCAGTTCTCTGTTTCCATCACGCAGATGCCGGTAACAACTATCGTGCAGCCGACTTCGATTCCTGCAAGGACGTCGGGACAAGAGCTGGAATCAACTGAAATCGCATAGCCATCTGTTTCGAGGGTCATTCGCTCGTCGCCTGTCGATGGAAGGGTGCGGACGCGCCCTTGGAAGCGCAGTGAGTGCCCGTGCAGGGATTGGTTGATGGCGGCATTGCCGTGCTTGTCGACGAAGAGAGACCTAACGGGTACCGACTCTGCTTGCTGCGCGGGCGCGGCCTTGCCGTCAGCTGGTCGCCAGATCGCCCTTGAAAGGTTAAACGTAAAGAGATCCGTTTCGGGCGCACCGACTGCTTCAATGAAATCGCCGCAAGTCGGGAGCGTGCCGGATGCAAAGCCGATCGTCGAGAGTGCATTGTCTTCCATTCTTACGAGTGCGGTGTTCTTGCCCCAGACGGCGATGACCGTTCCGCGCACCTTCCGCCGGAATGTCTCTCTGCCGGGGAGATGCTGTATTTCATGGATGCGACCATTGAACAATGGCGCGGAAAACGGGTCGGCAGGAGGTGGCGCGACGATTGTGATCGCCTCTGCCGATTCCAGTGCAAGAGTGATGTCAAGCATGCGTCCGAATCCCTGCGGGCGCATGCGAGTGCACAGCCCTGTCGCGCGGACAACGGCGTCCATGAGTGTGTAAAGTCGGTCGTGCTCGGCTGGAGAGTCTTCGGCGTGCAGGTGTGCGTAGATGAAGTCGGAACCGTCTGCAATAACGAAAAACACGAACCGGGGGTCTATCTCGTCCCGCAAGACATCGACTACACGTCCTTCCATGCACACGATCCGGTCGAGGACTTTGCCGGCGTTGATTTCAGCTGCATTGGCCGACAGGACGGCGGGCGCAGGTCCGTGCGCGAGGATGGCGATGTTGGTTGCCTTTGCGTAGTTATAGAGGCCGTTGTCTTGCTTGATTATGACACCGGACATCCTGAGTCGGTCTCCAGCGCGGAGGGTGGGTTCGGGATAGAACATCCCGTCAGTGACGCTGAGGCTGCCGGTGCTGTCGGAAACGGCGAACCTGTCGGAAAGTCGCGAAGGAGGACTCGAGACAATCGCCTCGGGAATATGGAAGCTCTGTCCTTCGCAGCCAGGCCGGTCAAGTACTTCTGAAAGGGTCTTGAGGTCTGCAATGGGAGACGGAAGCTCGTTCGCTTCCGCGAACCAGGCCGGGCACAAGAGCAACGCACTAATCGTCAACCATCTCATCCATGCAAATTATATCAAAAATCTGAGTGCCTATAGACTACCCCAAGAAATTGGGGTGTTTACCAATTTGCCCGAAAACGGTAAAATTCAAGGCAGTTGAACTCGGGATAAGTCCGAACATTCAAAAGAAAGGATGCTTACAATGGGAAACGCCGCGTCTTTGAACAACTCCAACGGTATGCATGCCGCATTGGCGGCAACGTTGAGGCGCGAGGCATTGCTTTATACAAAATCATTCTGCTTCTGCTCTAAGAAGTTGTCTGATAGTTTGAGAATGGTCCGAAGTTGGATTGCTGTGCTTATTGCCGGCAGTGTCGCCGTTGTGAATGGCGCGACATGGAATAAGACGGGAGGAGGCAATCTTGACGATGCAGGGAACTGGCAGAACGCAGGGACGACATACGCGATTCGCCAGCAGCAGACCGCGCCGTTCACGATTTCCGCAGACAAAGCGAAGCTTCCCAGCGGTGCAACGTCATCAATGTTCCAGTACGATTATTCGCCGCGGTTCTATACGAATCATTTTGCGTCGGGATGGACGTTGGCGCACAACGGCTTTCTTTATGTTCAAGGAGGTGCTTCACTGGTACAGGGAAGCGGCGTGATGTCTCCGTCGGCAGGAAGTGTTGTCACTGCTCAGGACATCGGCGGGAATGTCACGACGACAAATACGCGATACGTTGTATCAGGGTCGTCCGCCGGGCATGATGGCAACTACATCCGCGTCATGGCGGCGTCCTCCGGCGTGTCAGGGCCGGTGCAGCCGGAGCTGATTGTGGAGAATGGGGCGTCCGTGAACCTTAGTCAGGGTCTGGAGCTGTATGGCGGGTGGTCGGTTTCCCGCTCTTTGGTCACTGGAGAGGGTTCGTCACTGACGGCCGGCAACCTCGCGATGGGTGGATCGCAGGGAGAAACGAGTCCTGGACTTGTCCGTGAGCTTGCGTTTGACGAACATGCAACGGGAATCTTTTCCTCGGCTTCGACGCTTGGCTTGCTTTCTGGCGGGAACCGTCTAGCCGTCCGCAATGGCGCATCGGTTTCCTTTGGTGCCGGAGTAAACCTTTCGTCGCCAGAGAACGCTACGTCGAACAACGTCATTGAAGTCTGTGGCGGTATGATGACGATTGCCGGCTCCCTTACGATAGGCAGTTCCAATGGATCTTGGGGCAATGGTGTTGTTGTCAGAGACGGTGGTGAAGTGCGGTTGACGGGCAGTGAAAATGCCGTTCTAGAGGTCGGCAACCCTGGCACGGACAATTTTGTCATGGTTTCAGGGCTGAACAGCCTGCTTGATTGCGGAAGCATCAAGGTCTTCGTCGGCGGACGGACTGGCGCGCGTGACGGGACACACGACCGGAATGTGATGACTATTGCGGACGGAGCCTCGTTTTCATCGGGGAGTGATGTGCATGTAGGACGCCTTGGAAATGACTGCCGCTTGTCCGTCACTAACGGGTCGACGTTTGTCGCCGACAAGCTTTGCATGTACACGAATGGCGTTTTTTATGCCGAACGTGCGACCGTTACGATTACGAACGGCGTTACCTTTGCAGATGGAGGCGGAGAGGTTACATTCAAGGATTCGACTGTTCATTTTGTGATGCCATCCACTCTGAATCTGGATAGCAACGGCGGCGTCATTTCCTTCATAGGGTCGGAAGTCGATGCGAATCATCGCATCAATCCCGTCGGTAGCATGTTTACGATGAGGCTTGACGATTCCCGATACACTTTTAATCCGGACGAGTGGTTCATGACAGGCATGCAGGCTGACGCAAGTGAATCCCGGCGCTATGTCTTTGAGGGTGCCGACCCGCATCTCAAGATCACTGGTAGTAATGGCATGTACATGCGAGGAAAGGTGACGTTGGAGTTCAACTTGTCGAGGGCCGGATTCCCGATGGGCCATCCGGTAATCGATCTTCAACACGCATCGTCGAAATTCAGCGGCGACGCGGCGACGAAGGCGGACCGTGCGCTTGTGGTGAATGTTGCCGACAACTGTCCGCCAGGAACGTATACTCTTCTGCGAGGCACCGACGCAGACAAGCTTTTCGTCGATGGTACAATCATCTGCACGTCCAAACGAGCGAAAGTCAATACAGCAACGGTCGACGGCGTGGCCGAGCTTCAGGTCAGGGTTTCCGGAGGATTAATCGTTGTTATGCGGTGAGCAGACTTGGCGCAGGGAGTGAAATGATGGTCCGCCTTGTTGCTGCGATTCTTTGCTTTGCCTCGGTCTTTGCCTATTCAGCAGATTACGATCTCGTAATCTACGGCGGGACGCCCGCAGGAATAGCTGCCGCCGTCGAGGCCAAGCGTCAAGGCATCAAGGCTGTGATGATTGAGCCTTCACCGCGCATTGGTGGCCTCACAACGGGTGGACTCGGTCGTACGGATATTGGGGCAAAGGACGCTTTTGGCGGGATTGCACGCGAGTTCTATGCGGCGGTTGCGGACTGGTATCGCGATCCAGCGCATTGGACGCGCCAGACGCGTGAGGATTACGCCAATACCATGACGCGAATCAACGACAAGCGCTTCATTGCAGAGGCAGACACGATGTGGGCTTTTGAGCCGAGCGTCGCGCTCAAGATACTTGAGGGATGGGAAAGGCGCGACGGACTGGAATTTGTCCGTGGTGAACGATTGAACCGGAGTCCGGGGAAGGTCGTAGTGGATGAAAGCGGCGGTCGTCGAAGGATTATGTCTATAACCATGGAGTCGGGCCGTGTTTTTCGCGGTAAGATGTTTATTGATGCGACATACGAAGGTGATCTCCTGGCGGCGGCGGGTGTTTCGTATGTGATTGGGCGAGAAGACAATTCTATATACGGGGAGACGATCAACGGCATTCAGCGTGGTGCCGGGAGCCACAGGTTGATGCCTGGAGTTGACCCGTATGTTGTAAAGGGCGATCCATCAAGTGGTATTCTTCCGGGAGTCGAGGCTCCGCAAGACGATCTGAGACCGAATGGGAGCGGCGACAAGCGTGTGCAGGCATATTGTTACCGGATGTGTCTTACGGACGACCTTGATAACCGCATCCCGTTTAAGAAGCCGGAGGGCTTCAACGAGCTTGAGTACGAGCTGTTCTTCCGCAACTGCGAACAGGGCGATGTGCATGTACACCGCAATCAGGGGCCTTTGCCCAACTGCAAGACCGACACCAATAACGACGGCGGGTTTTCGACGGACTACATCGGCCAGAGCTGGCGATGGGCAGAGGCGAGCTATGCTGAACGCGAAGAGATTGCGAAACGGCATCTTACCTACCAGCAAGGGTTAATGTGGGTGCTGGCAAATCACCCGCGCACGCCGAAGGAACTGCGGGACGAATATTCAAAGTGGGGAACCTGCAGGGACGAATTTATTGGTGAACAGGGTGACGGGTGGCAGTGGCAACTCTATGTGCGAGAGGCTCGTCGCATGGTTGGCGAATATGTTATGACCGAACACAACGCTCGGGGGTGCATCAGGGCTCCGCATCCTATCGCCTACGCAGCATACACTATGGATTCGCACCATTGTCGACGCTACATCGGAAAGGATGGTTTCGTCCACAACGAGGGAGATGTGCAGGATGCTCAGCTATACCCAGAGCTGAAGGTGAAGTATGGGCTTCACAATGGCTTTGGGCGCTACGGCGTCGATTACGGCGCAATTGTTCCTAAAAGGGGCGAATGCGAAAATCTTCTAGTCCCTGTGTGCATATCCTGCTCTCATATATCGTTTGGATCGATCCGTATGGAGCCGGTGTTCTTTTCGCTCGGACAGTCCGTCGCGGTTGCGGCAGCTTTGGCGATTCGTGATGACGTCTCTGTGCAGGATGTGAACTACAAGAAGCTTCGAACTGAGCTTGAGAAGGCGGGGCAGCTTCTGCCGCCTGCTCCTGCGGCGAAGCATGAGGCTAGAACGGTCGTGCTGAAAGAGCTTCGTGCGGTGAGTGTTTCCTATGACGAGACGATTGAAGGTGACTCGATAACTGTTTATGAATGTGCCAATGAGACCATTGCAAGACGACTTGCCGAGAAGCGCAAGTTGGACCTTCTTTCATTTGGCGAGATCGATTCCTCTGCAGACGGCGGAATGACGCTCCGGAATGTAGGCGTATGGTCATTTGAAGTGGACGGTAATGCCGTCACGGAGAGGTTTACTCGCGTTAAACGATTGCAGCCCGTGTCTTGTGGAGATGCGTCTCTCGTGCCCCAATCGGCAGGACGGCCAAGTCCTAGCGCGGCAGTAAAACGGTTGTGCAAGCTGTTGGCGCGTTATTTCCAGTATGGAGAGGATGAAGCCGCAACCATCGCCGCGATTGTTGAGAACAGCAAGGATGCCGAGGTGTGGGCATGGAAGGAGAAGAACGAAGATCTCGTTCGGGCGGTCGGACGGCTTCGAATGCCGTCTCCTGACGTAGCCGCGGAACGTTCGCCTGGTTTTGAGAACTGGGGTCGGAGCATCCTTGGTGCGCATCGTGAGTCTATGAATGGAGTTTATGACGTTTACTTGGTGTCCCGCATGGAGGAAGACGGTGAACCGTATGTCACTGGGTTTGCAGGATTTCAGTTTGCAAATTCAGACAAGGGATGGGTTGGTACGCCGAAACGCGATTTCACCCCGATGGAGACAGTTCTCTACAAGGTGCCACGGCTTGATGTCGCGCGTTCGGGTATGTTCTGGCTGGAGTCGTTGGCGGAGGAGCAGGGGAAACTTGCCATCTTGCCGCGGATAGGAACAACGGTTGGCTTTTGCAATGCAATCGAGAACTACAAGTCGGACTCGTTCTTTCAGGGACGGCCGATAGTCCGCGAGATGGCGGCGAACGGTCTGGAATTGCGGCTCTACAACGGGCCAGGTACGAATTTGTGGGCGCAGGGTCTTCGCCAGTTCAACGCTCTCTGGATACTGATTGACCAGGAGCTGAGTCCTAAGTACGATCCAGATGAAGTTGGACGGGCTTTGCGCACTTACGTCGAGGATGGTGGAGGACTTGTAATAGACCAGACGGCAGGACGCTATTCCGAGTCTCCGGTCGATGCCTTCTGGGAGAAGGTCATGAAGCATCTGGAGATGAATCGCCTTCACGAAGAGATTGTAGATTTCACGAATCATTTCTGGCGGGCAACGCCGCATAACTGGATGTTCTACACGCGGAATATCAAGCCTCATCCTGTCACGGACGGCGTGCCTGGCCTCTGGTGTCCCTGCCGTGGCAATTCGCAGTCGATGGGATCCGTTGCCGTTGACTATCCCGCGGGATGGGACGTGATCGTCCGTGGCGAGAAGAGCGCGAAGAGCTATCCGAAGAACCGCATCACGAACGACATTGAATACGAGAAAAAAGGGACGTTCGACGCGGAACCTCCGCTTGTCGCCGTCCGATCGCTCGGCAAAGGGCGCATCGTCTCGATTGCCGTAGCGAAGGACAATTCGGGCTGGATGTACAATATCGATCGATGGCCGAATATCAATGAGCGCGGTGAGCATGATGGGCTAAGGAGCGACTTCGTGCGTCTGCACGAGAATGCGCTCAGGTGGGCGAGCGAGCCGAGTCTGGCGGAAAAGGGCTTCCTCCGTCCGTACGCCCCGGTCGAACAGGAGATCATGACATACCGTCCGCTTCCTGAATATGACTTCTCGCGAGAGCCGATGCGCTATCCCGCCGCCAAACCTGGTGTGAAACCCGGGGCGACTGGTGTTGTCGGACTCCATTCCTGCCACTCTGACGGAACCTCTACTGTTGCTGAGTACGCGGCAGAGGCGAAGCGGCTCGGAATCAACTACATTGTCTTCACCGACCCGCTCGACAAGATTGACGAAAAGGGTCTAGCCGCGCTGCGCGCGGAGTGCGAGGCAGTTTCGGACGCGTCGTTCTACGCCTGCCCTGGCGTCGAGTATGTTGATCGGCTCGGCCTCTCGTGGAGCTGCTTCCACGACAAGGTAGAATATCCTAATAAGAAGCTCTACCGCAAGGGCTGGTACGACGTCTGGGATGGGACAAATATCCTTCAACGAGGCATATACGGTGCGCAGAACCACTACCGCGACGGCATCCTTGACGCGAAGGCGATCGACCGGGTCGGGGCAGAATGGAGCAACCTCCACTGGTTTAACCACATCATGCCGTACGTCTATGAGAGGGACCGACTTGTAGCGGACAACTACCATGCGTACATCCGCCAGTCGAAGTACCTCCACCGAATTCTTGTTTCAAGCTTCACGCGCATCCGTTCCGCCGCGGACCTAGAGGTGGCCGCGAAGACGTCCGTCACTTGTATGCGAACGCTGACAGATGTGCGGAAGGTTCTTAATCTCACTGGGGCCCGCGCCCATGACGCGGCGGAACCGGCGGTGCAGTTCGCTCGGTACGGCGGAGACATCTCCATAAACAGTTTTTCAAAGACGCACGTCTCAGGAACGGACATACTTAGGATAGACATCGACGTCTCTTCCTCTGACGGGATAGCGGACATCACAATTCATGACTGCGACAGACGGGTTCTCGCCAGGTTCGATCCGAAAGGCGCGTTTTGTTTTAAGACTAGCTTTGATTTTCTCCATGATAAGCAGTCATACCTAATCCTTGTTGCGATGGATCGAAAGGGGCATCGAGCGATTTCTGTGCCAATCTGGTGCTGGTACTATCATGCGGGCATGAACCGCTGTACTGACAATATGAATCTCCTTTCGCTTCGCCCTGCGCTCATCAATCAGCTCCACTGGGATGGCGATACGGTTGCGGCATGGAAGCGGCTCTTCGGCGCACAGCAGCACAAGCACATCAGCGAGATGAACGGGTGGGAGGGTCTGGAGATTCCATCCCGCCTTCCGACTGCCGAGGCTTGGAGTTACTGGACGCCTGTAGTCTTAAAAGACATCGACTTCCCTGGTGCCGAACATTCAGCATCGGGTTCGACCGAGTTCGCGCTTGATTGTCCCAACTTCGTCGGTATCATCGACCAACGGCTCGGTGATTATCGTACGGTTAGGTCGCATGGCAAGGTGAACGCCAGTTTCCATGACGGATGCGAACTCTATCGTGACGGGGAAAATCCCTATTATCGTCATCGCCGTCGCGTCTATCAGTTTGTGGATCGGATTGATACTTTTTGGTACGCCACACGGAAAACCCCAAATCCGGGATATCGCGGCGGCTATGCGATCACGGAGGGAGAGATCGAGTTCTTAAAGGACGTTGAACTGGCTGTTCCTGTCACATTGCTCCGTATCACGGCCCGTAATCCCATAGGGGAAACGAGGCTCTATCAGATGAAAGCCGGGCTGTCTTTCTCTCGAGGCAGTTATGCCGCGCTTGTCTCCAATCCGCACGAGTGGTATGGTGTGTTTGGGCTGTCCGGGACTAATGCGGAACTGCGGGCCAATGTCTCCCGCGGTTCGGACGAACACGAGAAGGTCCTGCAACTTGAACTTGGGCGGAAGGGAATTAAATATCCGTCAGGGACGAAGCTTGCATACCGGTTTGCGACTGGAAGTTTTGTCGACGATCCAGAAGACGGCAAGTACCTCGGACGCTTCGCTGGAATGCTGGACGGTACGCTTCTTCCAATTGAGGTGAAGCGCGGACGGCTGAAGAGTGTAAACGGCATGGTCGAACTGGAGGCCGCGGACGGTGTCGCAGAGGCGAAGCTCGGCCCCGTCGATTTCATCCAGGACTATCCCGTGGTCATTAGCGGCCTCACGGACAACGGCTCGGCCGTTGCGACGAACGGCAAGAAATGGAAGCCGCTTGGATTTGAGTCCGGCAAAGCCTACATCGAGTGTGCGCTTGAGCCCGGAGACACGTGGACGTTCCAGAACCTCTACGCGTCCGACAATCCGGCGGTTCGCTTCACCGTCGTTCCCGCGATGGCGGGGCATCCGAAGGAGACCGTGGAGATCTTCAATCCAACGGATCGCGACATCACGACAACGGTCCGCGATGTCCGCCGCGCTGAGACTTTCACTGTTACACTTCCCGCTAGGAGCATTACCGAAAGATGAACAAGATACTCATTTGGGCGATACTCGTCCTCGTTTGCCAGGTCGCCACTGCCTCTGCCCTGATGCGCCCAGTCGCGAAGACGGCGCTGGACGCCGACGGCAAAAACCGCTGGATGGAACTGCACGAGAAGCGGCTTGCAGAAATTGCTGCTGCGGGCGGTTCGTACGACTTTGTCCTGATTGGCGATTCCATCACCTACAACTGGCGGCTTGAGAAGGCGAACGGCAAGTGGGGCGAACGTCCTCTCGGCAAGCCGATCGCGGACAAGGAGTTCGCCGGGAAAAAATGGCTCAATCTTGGTGTCGGCGGAGACGGAATCCGTCAGGTTCTGTGGCGGTGCCTCAACGGCGAATTGGACGGTTATCGGACGCCCGTCATCGGGGTACTGGTCGGCACAAACAACCACGAAAGTCCTGATGATGACATCGTTCTAGGAATCGCGCATCTGCTCGGTGTTATCCGGGCGAAGCATCCGGAATCGAAAATCCTCCTTCAGCCGGTCCTGCCACGCATGCAGAAACCGGATGACAAGGATGATCTTCGCAAGAAGTTCGACCGCGTCAATGCGCGGCTCAGGCTTCTCGCCGACGGCGAGGCGATCGTCTGGCTTGACTGGACGTCGAAGCTGCTTCGTCCCGACGGCAGTGTGAATGACGAGTTGATGCTCGATGCCGTGCATCCGGCTGGTGGCTACGTCGAATGGGCGAAGGCGCTGAAACCGTACTTGAAATGAGAATGATTGCATCGATTCTCCTTGTCGCGGCCTTGACCTCAAGCGGGGCGCAGGATTTTGTCCGCTGGGTCGATCCGTTTGTCGGAACGGTCGGGGAGGGTAACACGTTCCCCGGAGCGTGCCGCCCGTTCGGACTTGTGCAGGCCAGCCCTGATTCCGGCAAGAGCACGAAGGCGAGCGGATACAAGCATGACGACGGGACGATTCGCGGGTTTTCGCAGACGCATCTGAATGGGACGGGATGTTCGGCGCTCGGCGACATTTCGCTGATGCCGTTCGTTGGTGACGAGCCGGGGCCTTGTCATCTTCGCGCCTACATCCGCGAAAGCGAGAAGGCGTCCCCCGACCTCTACGAGGTCGCGTTTGACAACGGCATCCGCGTTCGCGGAACCGCGGCGCGACGGGTCGGCCTTTGGCAGTTCACCTACGACACGGACCAGGCAAAGAGCCTCTACTTCGACGCCGCTTCGTCGCTAGTGCTGAATCCCGCGAAGAAATACGGGCCGTACATACCGGAGTCGTCAATCTCGCTGGCGGACGACCGGCGGGAGATTCGCGGCTACCGCAAGACGAACGGATGGGTTGTGCGAAAGGTGTTCTATTGTGCGCGCTTTAGCCGTCCGTGGACTGCTGCGGAAAAGGAGCCGCGGGACGCATTTGAGGGAGCTGGCGACCGCTATACGCTCGAGTTCGGCGACATGAAGAAGGGTGAGACACTGGAGGTGCGTGTCGCAATCTCGACCGTGTCAGAAGAGAGCGCAGTCGCGAACTTAGAGGCAGAAGCTGGTGAAAGTATTCCCTTCGATTCTGTTCGGACCGAGGCACGTGCGGAATGGAACGCTCTCCTCGGACGTGTGCGAATCGAGGGGACGGACGTGCAGAAGCGGAACATCTACACTGCGCTCTACCACCTCTTCATCCAGCCGAACGACATTGTTGACGTGGACGGGCGTTACCGTGGGGCGGATGATGTCGTGAAGACCGCGCCGTGTGGACATTACTATTCGACACTGTCGCTTTGGGACACGTTCCGCGCGGCGCATCCTCTCTATACGATTCTCGTGCCTGAGCGCATTGAAGGATTTGTTGAGACGATGGCCGAGCACGGACGCACCCACGGACACTTGCCGGTGTGGACGCTTTGGGGGGGCGAAACGCATGACATGATTGCGGTCCATTCGATTCCCGTTATGGTCGATGCATATTTCAAGGGCTTTGGCCGCGTGGACTGGAACGAGGCATTGGAACAGATGGTGACTTCGCTCACGAAGACGCGCAAGGATTGTCATCAGGGTGAGTGGAACGTGTATTGGGAGAACGGCGGCTATTATCCTTATCGCCCTGGACGCTGGGACGAAGGATGGACTCCTGGCGGGAGCTGTTCCCGGACATTGGAAGTCTGCTACGACTGGTGGTGCGTCGAGAAACTTGCATCGGCGCTGAATAACGAGCGGACTCGTGTGCGTGCCGCCGAGCGAGCTGCGGCGTGGCGGAGTATCTTCGACTGCGAGACCGGCTTCATCCGTCCGAAGGGGCCGTCATACGAAGGCGCGGAGTGGCGGACTCCATTCGATCCGCGGCTGACGAGACAGACGGCGGCCGATCTCCATGGCGACTATACCGAGGGCAATGCCTGGCAGTACACATGGCACGTTTTTCAAGAACCTTTTGTGCTGGCCGAGCTGATGGGCGGGGCGGAAAAGGCGGTCGCGAAGCTCGACGAGATGTTCGCGACGCCGCCAGTCCGACCTGCCGAGATCGGTGCCAACAACGATGCGGGTGGCCTTGCTGAGAAGCCCGGGCAAATAGGGCAGTACTGGCATGGAAATGAGCCTTCCCACCACATCGTCTATCTCTATTCGCTGTTTGGGCGGCCCGACCGCGCCGCAGAACTCGTCCGGCGCATCTGCACGGACTGCTATCGTCCGACGCCAGACGGGCTTTGCGGCAACGACGACTGCGGACAGATGAGCGCATGGTATTTCTTTTCGGTCATGGGGTTTTATCCGGTCAATCCGTGTGGAGGCGAGTACATCCTCGGAGCCCCGCAGATTCCCAATGTGGCGCTGGAACTGCCGAATGGGAAAGTGTTTAAGATTGTCGCAGAATCTTATTCTGAAGAAAACAATTATGTGAAGTCGGTGATGCTTAACGGCAGGCCTCTCACGAGCTGGAAAGTCAACCACGAGGACATCGTTACTGGAGGAGAACTTGTTTTTGAAATGTCGGATAAGCCCATTAGAAAGGAATAGATGATGAGACACCCTTGCGAGGCTTCGGGATGTAGGGGTGTTCCAATGTTTTGCCCAGTTTCCTGATTTCGAGAATCTAATGCGGAAAATCTTGGGCATGGCACGAGCCAACCTCTTCCGTGGCAAAACCGCCGCAGTTGATGTGCGGCTAAAAAGTTGCGTTCTTCTGAACGCTGTTGCGGAAATCTGCATTGCGCCGCCACGGCGGATGGTGTACAATGTCCGTGAAAGGAAGGTTGGAAATGATCAAGATGATGATCGCGGCCGCAGCCCTGGCGACGACTATGCTGGCTGTCGCAGCCGAAAGCGAATATGATTTTCGCAGACGACTTGAGGTCGTGCACCAGGCCGACAGGCGAGATCCCGGGGCAAAACGCGCGGCGAACGAATTTGAATTCGCCAGCGGCGCGGCGATTGTTCCCGTCGGCGGCGAGCCGGACGGGCTCCTCGTCCGCGCGGCGGTCGACTTTCAGGATTACCTGCGCGTATCGATGAAAGTGGACGCCATCGTGCGCTCCGGAGATTCTGCGGACGACAGTGCGCGGGACCTGGTCGTGAAGCTCGACCGTTCGCTCGGCGCACGCGCAAGCCGCATCGAAGTCGGCGAGAACGTTGTCGTCTCGTGCGGGAGCGAACGCGCCGCGCTGCAGGCGCTCGCCCATCTCGAGGACCTCATGAACCTGAGGGGCGGGCCGTTCCTGGAGAAGAGCGTCGAGAGCCGCGAGGCAATCTTCGACGTGCGCATGTCGCACTCCGGATACGGCAACGACATATTCCCCGACGAACATCTCGCGCAGATGGCTCATTTCGGCATCACCGCGATTCTTGTTTTCCTTGACGACATCGACAAGACGAAGGCGCAGGAGTATCAGGACCTGAAAGCGCTCGTGCGCCGCGCCGCGCGCCATGGGCTCGACACCTACCTCTACTCGTACATAAAGGCGTTTGCGCACCCGGCCGACGAAGGCGGAAAAGAGGCGATTGATGCGGCCTACGGGCGCATCGCGGGTCATTATCCCGAGGCGAAGGGAATTATCCTCGTTGGCGAGAGCTGCCAGTTTCCATCGAAGGATCCGCGCGTGCAGAGCGTGCTGTACACGAACAAGGACCCGAACGACAGACGTCCTCTCGCCGGCTGGTTCCCGTGCGCGGACTATCCGGAATGGCTGCGCGCCGTGGAGGACGCGATACACGCGCGGGCGCCGCGGCAGGAG
>OCTX012287345.1_pt1 | contig 15120 bp, 8 predicted proteins | sample 1539691 | NCBI WGS metagenome assembly OCTX01 (sample SAMN02144231, study PRJEB22623) | gut metagenome | biome: sheep rumen | host: Ovis aries | place: New Zealand | reverse complement strand
GGGAAGTATTTTCAGCTGCAAAGACTTGCAGTCGCGAGGCAGACGCCATAGAGCGAAGAAGAAGGGCCGTCCGTAGTAGAAGTTGTCGGCGACGAGTGTTCCGTCGGCATAGAGACGTGCCACGTCTCCTCTGTAGTTGATGGCCATGAGCGCGTCGCGCTGTTCTGGAATCTCAATATCGTAGACCGCCGCATGGTCGAAGTCAGCATCCGTCGGTGCCTCAGCCACTTTAGCCTTACCCATGCTGATGGTGCGCTGCATGCCAGGCTGCCGGGTTTTCCGGAAAGCGATCTCTCCCAGTTTTTTCCCTTCGTCAGTCGGAGAAAGGAAGAGACGTTCCGCAGCCTGAGAGTCGAGGAGATAGATGTTTTTGTACACCGGCTTGTCTACACCCGCCGCCTTCACGTTTTTGAGGATTTTTCCATCTTCGAGGGATATGGTGGTGGGTATGCCCTTGATTTGCTCCATATAAATTTTTCCGTCGCGCTTAGCGATGAGCTGTGCCGTGGCAAACCGTATGCCGTCGATATTGACAGGAAAGACGCAGACAGTGCCCGCGGGGACAGTGATTTTCGGGAATTTCACGCCACAAGCCTCCAGCACGACGTTCTTCTTCTCAGAGAGGTTCTGCAGCCGCTCATAGTTGTTGATGAAGATGAACGCCCTGTTTCCGTCAGAGCGGCATGACCATCTGAGCTGCTTGTCGTCCCCTTTCTCCAGACCCTGCGGCGAGGGGAAGGACGGATCCATCGGCGCAAGCGTCTCTCCCCAGTCCTGAAGGAAGAGATGGAGTTTGCGTAGCATGAAATACTGTGGATATGCCTGTCCGAACTCCCCGAGCGGTGCCTGGAAGTCGTAGGTGCATACAGGCAGGTCGTTGTTTGCCGTTCCTGGAGATGTCTGGCACTCGTTGAGCGTGTTCAGTTTTCCGACCGGGTTGGTACCGCCATGATACATATAATATCCGAGCAGGTTCGATCCGCTTCCGAGTTTCACCACCGCCATGGAATAGGCATCCTCAGGATAGATGAAGGGTCTGCGGTGGTATGCCGTGGCCATGCCCCCTCCGAGCTCACACGTGAAGAAGGGGTATTGCTCGTCGCCCTTGTTGATTTTCTCCTGCTGCTGTCCGAGTAGGTCAGTCCCGATTGCGGTAGACGACCGGAAAGCTTTGAAGTTGAATGCCTTATAATAGTTGCCAGCCGTCTCTTTCGTGGATTTCTCCCAGAATCCGTCGGCATAGTCGCCATAAAGGGGGAGCATCTCGCCGAATGGTACCGGCGTGCGCAGCTCAGGCCAGCCGGTGCGGGTGTAGAACGGGAGCTCGAACCCGATATTGGTGGCGATTTTCTTCAGGTCCATGAGGTATTCGCCTTTGCCTCGGAACTCATTGTCGAACTGAGCTGCGATGACCGGTCCGCCGTCCTTCCACTGGAGCCCCTGCACCTGCGTGAAGATCTGGCGGTAAAGCCTCTCCACGATGTTGAGAAAGAGCGGGTCCTGGGAGCGCAACGAGATGTTTTTGCCCTCTTTGTTCTTGATACGGAAAGCCCAGTCGGGTATGCCTCCGTTGCGCACCTCGCCGTGGCAGAAGGGGCCGAGACGGAGCACGACCGGCATATCCTCCTGCTTACAGATTTCGAGGAAGCGTCTGAGGTTGCGCTGGCCGTCCCAGCGGAAGATGCCCTCCTCCTCCTCGATATGGTTCCAGAAGACATAGGTGGCGATGATGGTGACGCCTCCTTCTTTCATCTTCCTCACTTCCGTCTGCCATTCGTCAGCAGGGATACGCGAATAGTGTACCTCGCCCATGACGGGGATGACTCGTTTACCTCCGATGATGAGGCTTTTGCTGTCCCAACTGACTTCGCGTGAGGATTGCGCGAAGGAGAGGGCTGCAGATAAAAGAATGAGCAAAAACATCAGCGTTCGTTTCATTGTCATAATAGTTAGTCGTTTATGGTGATTTTTTGCAAAGTTAGCAAAAAAGGATCAAACTTTCTATGAAAAAACAGGAGAATAAACATGGACTATGTTACCATAACCTGTAAAGTTGAATGGTGAAAGTAGAAAGTTGGAAGTTTTAATGAGCCATGGGGACGGAAGACAGAGGAGGATTAGCGATTGCTTAGCGCATTCTTGGCAGCTTTGACGACGTTGAATCCGAAGTCGAGGATGAGCGGTGCCTCAGAGAAGCGCTTTCCGTACTTGCTTTTGAGAAGTACGAGATAGAGAGTGATGCCGTCGCGCTGTGCAGCTACGGCCAAGCATCCCCCGGATGCGTTGATGAATCCTGTCTTCACGCCGATACACCCCGGATATTCCTCGAGCAGCCGGTTGGTGTTCTTGCTGGGCATGTGCCGTCCGTCGGCCAGCTTGATGTCCTCTTCGAGCGTGCCTACGATCTTGGCGAACTGCGGGTTCTGCATACAGTAACCGACGAGACGGACGAGGTCTGCAGCAGTGCTGTAGTTTTTCGGGTTCGGCACCCCGCTAGGGTTGGCGAAATGGGTTCGGCGCATATTGAGTGCCCTCGCCTTTTTGTTCATCATCTTGCAGAACTTGAGTGTGTCTCCGGCAACATGCTTTGCAATGGCATAAGCCGCGTCGTTGTCGCTGAGCATCATCATCTCGAGTATGAGTTTTTTCATCAGGTAGGTGTCGTTGAGCCGGGTTCGTGAGTTTTTTGAGATGAACACGTCCTCAGATATGCATATTGTGTCGTTCATTTTGTCCTGCCCCCGTTCGAGTGCGAGGATGCAGGTCATGATTTTCGTGAGGCTTGCCGGAAACATCCGTTTGTTATAGTTCTTTCCTGCAATAGGGATGCCAGTAGTTGCCTCCACGAGCAGCCAGGACTCAGCCGTGACGGTGTCGAGGGCATGCCGGCCGGGGATTGTGTCGAGGTCAAGAATGCGGTAAGGATTATCTGTTTCCAGACTCAATGAGTCCGATATATTCTCTTCATCTCCTGAGCAGGAACAAGAGCATGAGCATGAAAGGGCCATAGACGTCATGACGGTGATGACAAACAACAGGGCTACGCTCCTTAACAAATTCAGCCTTAAGATTTTTCTCATCATACTAAACATAAAAATTGGTATTCTTTCTGCAAATATAGCCATTTTTTCTGACATTTTGTAATAAAAAGTAAGGATATTATTTGAAAAGCGTGACGGGACAGGAATACAATCAAACAACTGAGTCCTTATTTTAGGCAGAAAGAAGTTGATACAGTAAATGGTTTTAGCCATAATCGGCCACTCCACTAAGCGATTTTTAATAAAAATCGGTCAGTATAGTAACCGTTTTTATCATAAATCGGTCAATGCAGTAATCGTTTTTTGGTTAAAATCGGTCAGTGCTGTAAACGTTTTTTGCTAAAATCCTGAAAGTGAATACCTATTATACCCCCGCCTCGGCAAAAGCCGAGACGGGGCGTTTAATTTTCACATATTTCGGGCATAACATAACAGACACCTTTATCCGCATGTTCGCCATGTGGAAGAAGAACAGAGGTGAGCCGAAAAAGACACCAAACGATGGTATTTTCTTGCCATTATCAATCAGAAACTTCCCTTTCGCCTGCATAGATTATTGTAGTATTTTGCTCATTAGATAAAAAAGTCGTAATTTCGTGCAGTCTTTTACATGATTATCGGACATAATAGATAGAGACATCATGTTTTCGATGGAAGTTACACAGTTGATAGAACGGTGCAGACAGGGGGATGCAGATGCCCTCGGAGAACTGTACAAGGCATACACCCAGAAGATGAGGGGCGTGTGCCGTCGGTATATCAGTGATGAACAAGCCATCAGCGACGTATTGCATGACTCGTTCGTGATTATCTTCACCTCTTTTGACAAGCTTCGCGACAACGGAAAGGCAGAAGCATGGATGATGTCAATAACGAGAAATGTGGCATCGAAATATAAAGACCATCTGGCAAAGATGACTTTCGTGCAACTGGAAGAAGCAGAGCATTTGCAGATAACTGAAGGTGGGAGCGAAGTGAGAGGAGTGCCATTGGAAGATGTTTTGCGGCTCGTTGACCGTCTGCCGGATGGCTATGGGCAGGTGTTCCGGCTATCGGTATTCGAGGGGATGTCGCATAAGGAGATTGCCGACATGCTGGGTATTGAGCCACATTCGTCTTCATCACAATTGGCACGGGCGAAGAAGATGCTCCGAAAGATGATGCAGCAGTATTGGGTAGCCGGACTACTGTTACTGCTTGTTTCCATTACGTTTTATCTATTCAGAAAAGGGAATACTGCGGTCAAGGATGGAAAGCCAGTTGTGGCAAAACAGAAGGATACGCCGAAAGAATCGCAGAAAGATTCTCTGACAGAACAGCCACAAGAGCCGGCGATTGCCCAAAGGCTACGGGTAGGCGGCGGTAACCGTGAGACTCTTGCTACCGACAGGGCCACCAAAACGTCGGGGATTCTGCCTGTGCATCGTACTGTCCCTGTTGCAACAGACACCCTCCCATTGGAAATCGCACAGGTTACGGATTCCACCAAGGCAGACTCTTTGTATAATATGGTTGCACAAGAACATTCAAATACAGACACGATACCGAACGATACGGCAAAGACAATGCACGAGGCGGAAATGCCACATTACGACATCGCAGACTTACTCCCTGAAAAGCCAGCCATCAGTACCCGCCGTCAGCAAAAATGGTCGGTGGATCTTGCATATGCTGGAGGTTTTGGAGAACAGAATTATAACCGTCCGTACAGTTTCACAAAAACGTCGATGACAGCCACGACGGGTGAGCCACCGTCTCCTGTCACCTTTGAGAACTGGAGCGACTATGCGGCCTTCCTGGCAGAAGAACCTGATGACGGTAGCAGTCATAGCCGAAGCGTCATTATGAACATTGCGCTGAATAATGCCGGAGATACCCCCGGTACCGGCACAGACAAGATTGTGCGCAAGAGTCACCACGACATGCCTATCAATTTCTCTCTGTCATTGAAGTACAGACTGAACAATCGCTTTGGGCTTGAGACCGGTCTGAGCTATAGTAGGTTGAAGTCCGAATTTGAGATGGGTTCAAATGGCAATACGATCAATGAGCAACAGACTATCCACTACCTCGGCATCCCCGTAAAAGGCACCTACAACATATATAAAAGGAAGACATGGGCGCTGTATGGCAGTCTCGGCGTCACCACGGAGATTCCTCTCTATTCGCCGGTCAGCACAAGTTACTACCTACATGGCATATTGGAGGCTACCGACAAGAGCAGCATCCATGCTCCGTGGCAGTGGTCGGTCAGCACGGGCCTCGGCCTGCAATACAATTTCACGCCCAACATCGGGCTGTTCGTAGAGCCAAGCTTGCAATACTACATCCCGACAGGGTCTCAAATAGAAACATACCGTACGAAGCATCCGTTCAACATCTCCTTGCCCTTAGGTATCAGATTTACGTGGTAGCCGCAACAACTCAATAACGAGGAACAGGCTATGAACAACCGCATCGATCGAGCCGCACAATTGGAATCTTTCATCAAACATATGGAAAGTAAGGACAAACAAAAGAAATAAGCCAATTACGAAGCAGTCATTCGTTGCAATTTTGGACTTTATAAGTAGATAACAAAATTACAACGAACCTGTATGTATAGCATCTATGATTACGTCCATAACGGGCTTCTCTATCTGAACAACGTCATGCGGCCACGCCACAAACGGCTGTCGCAGCTTATGATTTACTCAACCACTGCTTGTCAGTCACGCTGTAAACACTGCAACATCTGGCAGAAACGGCCAGTGGAGCATCTTTCACTCAGTGACATTCAGCAAATCATGCAAAGCCGATGTGTGACCGCTCGGACAATAGTAGGTCTGGAGGGTGGCGAATTCATCCTTCATCCACAGGCTGAGGAAATCATGGCGTGGTTCCATGAGCACCATCCAAACTACACGCTGCTCTCAAACTGCCTCGCGCCCCGCCAGGTTATAGATGCCGTCCGTCTCCATCAGCCGCGACATCTGTACGTCTCTCTCGACGGCGGGCGCGATACTTATCAACGGATGCGTGGGCGCGATGGCTACGACCGGGTGATTGAGGTGGTTGAAGCTCTGAAAAATGAGGTGTCTGTGTCGCTGATGTTCTGTCTGTCACCATGGAATAAGTTTGAAGATATGGCCTATGTCATAGACATTGCCAAGCACTACGGCATAGATGTCCGTATCGGCATCTATGGAACGATGGCTTTCTTCGACACGACGAGCGAACTGCTTACAGCATCAGATTTCGTAAAGAAGATTCCCCCAAGTATCCATGACACGCAAGAGAATTACGATTTTGTGGCACTCTATGACGAATGGCGAAACGGGCACCTTCGACTGCGCTGTCAGAGCATCATGAGCTGCCTCGTGGTGCATAGCAATGGTGACGTTCCGCTCTGTCAGAATCTTGATGTGGTGTTAGGAAATATCCATGAGCAATCGCTTGACACGATTTTCAACGGAACATCAGCCTGTCAGGCCCAATGCCACTACTCCCGTCACTGCAACGCCTGCTGGATTAACTTCCATCGCAAGTATGACATTATCCTCGTCCGCAACTTTGAGCGGCTGTTGCCCAAATGGCTCATTGAGAAGTTCTACGGCCAATACCAATGGACGGCAGACCCTAAGCAGACATATCACAAACATCTAAAATCAATACAATGATACAGGAAATCATCAACCGACACAAGCGGATGCGCACAGAGAATTACCTGCGCAAAACGTGCCAACATCAATATGCCTTCGTGGGCATGGGTCAACACTCTCTCACCAACCTTTATCCCGTACTGCATTACCTTGGTGTGCCGTTGAAATATATCTGCGTCACGTCAGAACGGAAAGCACAACTGATAGAACGGAAGTTCCCTGGCGTGAAAGCCACTACCTCACTCGACACGATTCTCAAAGATGAAACCGTCAAGGGCATTTTCGTCTCTGCCTCCCCGTCGTCCCATTTCTCTATTGCCTCACAAATCCTTCGTTGTGGCAAATCACTTTTCATAGAGAAGCCGCCCTGTCAGACATTAGAAGAACTCGACTTGCTCATTGATTTACAGCAGCTCTACGGCTCGCCCGTCGCAATGGTTGGACTACAGAAACGTTATGCCCCTGCCGTGCAACTACTGAAGAAGCGTCTCGGCAAATCGCATCTTGTCAGTTACGACCTGCATTACCTCACAGGTGCGTACCCGGAGGGTGATGTTCTGCTCGACCTCTACATCCATCCCCTCGACCTCGTTTGTTTCCTGTTTGGCAAACCAGACATCCTCGTCTGCCGTCAGGTCGCCAAGGACTCATACCTCCTCATGCTTCAGCATCCACACGTCGTCGGCACACTGGAACTTTCCACATCCTGCACATGGATTGCCGCAGAGGAAACCCTGAAGGTCTGCACAAAATCTGGAATCTATCATCTCTCGCAAATGGAGGAACTCACCTTCTCACCCACTTCCTCCACCGCCTTCGGCATCCCTGTGGAGAAACTGCACACCCATCATGAAACAAAAGAAATCCTCTGTCAGCGAAACTATTTCACCCCCATATTGGCAAACAATCAAATATACTCACAAGGCTATTTCAACGAAACAGAGGCCTTTGTTAATGCTGTGGAAGGTCGTAATCATGCTATCACAACGGACATAAAGACCATCAGGGAAACATACCAACTGATAAGCGAGAATCCGATGGCACACTAACAGGCCTGCGGAAGTGGCACATGAACTGGATGGAACGAAAGGAACTGAGGGGGAGGAATGGCAAGTATGGATATGATAAGCTATAAGGAAACCTAAAAAAAGCGAAAGGACGCATAAATTCATTGAAATTCGGGAATTTATTCGTAATTTTGCAAGAAGAATGGAAAAAAACAATTACTAAAAATGAAATCAGACATAGAAATTGCGAACAGTGCGCACTTGGAGCGCATAGAAACCATAGCGTCCAGCTTAGGCATCCAGAACGACGACCTGGAGCCATACGGCCACTATATGGCCAAAGTTCCACTCAAATACATTGACGAAGAGAAGGCCAAGGAGTCGAACCTGATTCTGGTGACTGCCATCAGCCCCACGAAAGCCGGTATCGGAAAAACCACCGTGAGCATCGGTCTGTCGCTCGGCCTCAACCACATCGGAAAGAAGTCGATGGTGGTGCTTCGTGAGCCTTCGCTCGGACCCTGCTTCGGCATGAAGGGGGGTGCCTGTGGCGGCGGCTACGCCCAGGTGCTTCCGATGGATAAAATCAACCTTCACTTCACCGGCGACTTCCATGCCGTGACCTCCGCCCACAACATGATTACGGCAATGATGGACAACTACTTCCATCAGAACCGGGCGACAGTGGCTCCGTTGAAGCAGGTGTTGTGGAAACGAGTGCTGGACGTGAACGACCGCAACCTTCGCCATATCGTGACCGGCCTGGGTCCTGCAGGCAATGGCATCGTGACGGAGTCGGGCTTCGACATCACGCCCGCCTCAGAAATCATGGCCATCCTCTGCCTGGCCACCGACATTGAGGACCTGCGCCAGCGCATCGACAACATCTTGCTGGGCTACCGTCAGGACGGCAGCGAGTTCACGGTGAAAGAGCTGGGCATCACGGGCGGCATCGTGGCATTGCTGAAAGACGCGATGAAGCCGAACCTGGTGCAGACCACTGAGAACACGCCCGCCATAGTACACGGCGGCCCGTTCGCCAACATCGCCCACGGCTGCAACACGCTGGTGGCAACGAAACTGGGCCTGAGCCTAAGCGACTATGTAGTGACGGAAGCCGGATTCGGTGCAGACCTGGGTGCCGAGAAATTCCTCGACATCAAATGCCGAAAACTGGGTGTTTACCCGAAGCTGACCGTGCTCGTGGCCACCCTGCGCGGTCTGAAACTACACGGCGGCGCGACAGAGGAGACGATGAAAGACCTGAACATGGTGCCGCTGACGAAAGGGTTCGGCAACCTGGACCGCCACGTTGAGAACCTGCGTAAGTTCGGGCAGAACACGGTTGTGGTCCTCAACCGCTATGGCGACGACGACGAAGGCGAGATCAACGCCGTGATTACCCACTGCAAGGAAAAGCTTGGCGTGAAGTGCGTGGTGAACAACGCGTTCAGCGAAGGCGGCAAGGGCGCTGCGGAAATGGCCAGAGTTGTGGTGGAGGAGATAGAGAATAATCCGTCGCGTCCGAAACCCGACGGCATCTACTCCGTGGATGGCAGCATGAGTTTGAAGGAGCGCATCGAGGCCGTGTGCAAGCGCATTTACCGTGCCGAGGTCGTGGAATTCAGCAGTGCAGCAAGCAAATTGCTCTCCGGCGTGGAACAAGACCCCCACTATCAGTCGTTCCCCGTCTGCGTGGCTAAAACACAGTACTCGTTCACCGACGACCCTAAGCGCCATGGTGCCCCGTTCGGCTTCACCATCAAGATCCGCGAGATTGTGATCAACCGCGGTTCTGGCTTCATCGTGGCTGTAGCTGGCGACATGATGCGGATGCCTGGACTGCCGAAGGTGCCGAGTGCCACGCATATCGACGTGATAGGCGACCAGATTGTAGGTCTGAGCTGATTATTTTACAATTCCACATAATGAAAAAATTAAGGAGGCAAGTATCTGTTTGCGATACTTGCCTCCTTGTTATAAGTTGTCAGTTAGTGTATGCAGACGCTGCATCAAAAGGGGACTCTTTCAATCCTTGTTAGGAGTGTCCCACTTGTGCGTGTCGGTACAGTTGATGAGAGCCGTCTGTCCGCCGCAGGAGAGGCGGAACTCTCCCTCCTCGAGGATCCACTTGCCATCGGCTCCGACGAAGGCGAGGTCGCTGGCCGGGAGTTGGAATGTGACGGTCTTGGTCTGCCCTGGCTGCAGCTCTACCTTCTGGAAAGCACGCAAGCGCTTGTTGTCCGGAACGAGGGAAGCGACGAGGTCGCTGCTGTAGAGGAGCACAGGTTCCTTTCCAGCACATGTGCCGATGTTTCTGACATCGACAGACACGTTGAGTATGTCGCCCGACTTGAAGTCCTTCTTGTCGACCCGCAGGTTGGCGTATTCGTATGTGGTGTAGCTGATTCCGTAACCGAACGGCCACTGCAGCGACACCTTCGCGTCGTAGTTGTAGGCACCGTCCATGGTTCCGACCTCCTCGCTGACCTTATAGTCATAGTTGGCCAGCGAGTTGATTTCCTTAGGATAGGTGTATGGCATCTTGGCAGAGAAGTTGGCATCCCCTGCGAGCAGGTTGGCCAGTGCGTCAGCTCCATAGTTTCCCGGCAGGAAGACGTGTACGATGGCCTTTGCCAGCGGCTCGATGTCGGCGATGAGGCGAGGCCGGCCTTCGTTGAGTACGAGGATGACAGGCTTGCCAGTCTTGGCAAGCTCCTTGACGAGGTTGCGCTGGTTTTGTGAGAGCCAAAGGTCCGTGAGGTTGCCCGGCGTCTCGCAGTAGCTGTTCTCTCCGATGCATGCGATGATGACATCGGCGCTCTGGGCTGCATTGACCGCACGGTCTATCTGCGGCTCGTTCTCCTCAAAGTATTGTCCTTTCTCGTTGTAGGTGACGCCCTGCTCAAGCACAATATTTTCCTTTCCGTATTTATTGCAAAGTGCCTCATAGATGGTGTTGTAGCGTTCGGAGAGGTCCTCCACCTTGGAGCCCTGCCAAGAATAGCTCCATCCGCCGTTCAGGCAGCGCATCTGGTTGGCATTCGGACCTGTGAGAAGTATTTTCTTTCCTTTGGCGAGCGGCAAGATTCCGTCGTTTTTGAGCAGTACTTCCGACTCCTCAGCTGCCTTGAGTGCTTTTTGGGCAAATTCGTCGGAACCGAACTTCTCATATCCCTTACCTCCCGTGTTGGGCTGTTCGAAAAGTCCGAGTCGGTATTTCACGCGCAGGATTCGACGAACCGCATCGTCGATACGCTCCATCTTGACTTTTCCCTCGTTGACCAGCTGCTTGAGCAGGATGCAGAAGTCCACGCTGTAAGGGTCCATCGACATGTCGATTCCCGCATTGATGGCGATGCGTATGGCATCTTTCTTGTCCTTTGCCACCCGCTCACGAGTGAAAAGGTTATTGATGTCCGCCCAGTCGGTCACAATCATTCCGTCCCACTGCAGGTCCTCCTTGAGCCACTGCGTGAGGTACTCATAGCTGGCATGCACCGGCACGCCGTTGATGCTGGACGAGTTGACCATGATGGTGAGGGCACCAGCCTGGATAGCCGCACGGAACGGCTCAAAGTATTTCTCGCGGAGCATAGCCGGCGAGAGATAGGCTGGCGTGCGGTCCTTGCCCGTGAACGGTGCTCCGTAAGCCATGTAGTGCTTCACGCACGCCGCAACATTGTATTTTCCGAGGTGGTTGGGGTCGTCTCCCTGATATCCTCTGACCTCAGCCTCCGCCATCCTGGCGTTGACGACGGCATCTTCTCCGAAACTTTCCCAGATGCGTGACCAACGCGGGTCGCGTCCTAGGTCAAGCACCGGATTGTAGACCCACGGGCAGTTTCCAGCCCTGCTTTCGTAGGCAGTGACCTCAGCCATGTCCTTGGCCAGCTGCGTGTTGAACGACGCGGCGAGGTTGATGGGTTGCGGGAAGAGGATTCCCGCCTGCGTGTATGTTACGCCGTGGTTGTGGTCAAGTCCGTAGATGTCGGGGATGCCCAGGTATTTCATGGACTTGTCCTGGATGAGCCGGATCCACTTCTGCCACTGCTCCACAGTAGCAGCCCGCGTACCCGGGGCGTTGAGGATGGAGCCTACGCGGTGTTTGGAGATGCAGGTGTCGAGCTGCGTCTCGTTGAGCCGCCACTTGCCGTCCGGACCGTATTGACCCATGATGTCGAGATTGAGCTCAAGCATCTGACCCACCTTGTCGTCGAGAGTCATCTTACTCAGCGTGTTCTCTATTTTCGCCTCGAGATCAGCGTCCCGGGGTATGGCCCGCTTCTGCTGCGCAAGGCCCGCAGTCGCAACCAGGAACAACGCAGTACATAAAATCGTTTTCTTCATTAGGATATAGTTTTCAGTTATTTTTTTGAGGTTATTTTTAGGGAAATTTTCCGAGAATTTGAGAATTCGATATTTCAAGGCCTCGAGGCTTTATTATTGGGCCTTCAGGGTGATTTCCGCTGATTCGAGGTCGGGAGCCTGCGCTTTCAGGATGATACTGCCCTGGGAATTTCCTGCCTGTACGACGACGAGGCATTTTCCGAAGAACGCCTTGCGATGGTTGGCCTTGAATCGCTCCATGGAGGTCTGCGACCCGTTGTCGACTCCTGCGATCGTGGCGTCGCCCTTCAGAGCGAAATGAATTTGGTTTTCTGCGAGCGGGCAGATATTTCCGTCCTTGTCGAGCACTTCCACCGTGACGAAGGCGAGGCTTTTTCCGTCGGCATCGAGCACCGTCTTATCTGGAGTGAGGCGGATGTGATGGGGAGCTCCTGCCGTTTTTATCGTCTTCTCTCTCACTGCCTTTCCGTCTTTTCTGGCCACCACCTTGACTTCTCCCTTCTCGAAGGGGACTCTCCACATGACGTGGTATTGATGGTCGTTCTCCTTTCGGCGGATGCCCTGCGACTTGCCATTGACAAACAGCTCCACCTCGTCGGCCTGGTTGTAGTAGCACCACAGGTCCACCGTCTGCCCCTCCATCCAGTTCCAGTGGGGGAAGAGATGGAGCACCTCCTTGTCGGTCCACTCGCTCTGATAGAAGTAGTACATATCCTTTGGGAATCCGGCGAGGTCGACGATACCGAAATAGCTGCTGCGAGCCGGAAATCCGTACGGCGTGGGCTCTCCGATGTAGTCCCATCCTGTCCAGATGAACTGTCCGCACACGAAGTCGTTGTGCTTGATGAGGTCCCAAGTCTCTTCGTGGTGGTTTCCCCATGAAGCCCTTGAGTTGTCGTACGCCGAGCACATGAATGAGGGGTCGGTGTATGGCATCCACCATTCCTTAGGCGCCTTGACGATGGAGTCGGACGGCATGACATAGAACCCGCGTGTGTGGAGCGAGGAGTTGCTCTCCGTGAAGAGGAACGGTTTTCCCGGGAAGTTCTTGGGCACGTCGGCCACGTTCTGGTTGTGGTAGTTGTAGCCGATGATGTCCACTGCGTTCCCTTTGAAGAGGTGGTTGTTGGGGTTCGGCTCGTTGCATCCCGCCGTGACGGGTCGGGTCGGGTCGAGTTCCCTGACAATCTGTGCCAGTCGTTCAGCCAGTAGCGTGTTGGTGGACTTCTCGTCAGAGTTGCTGAGTTGTGATGCGTCGTGTCCGAAGTTGAGGATGAGGTTGGCCTGCTCGATGGAGAGGTCCTCTCCCCCACTCGAACTCCACTGCTCCAGCACCTCGTTTCCAGTGCTCCAGACAAGGATGGACGGATGATTTCGGTCGCGCCGGATAAAATCCGTGAGGTCGCGCTCGAACCACTCATCGAAATATGACGCATAGTCGTACTTCGTCTTCTTCTTGTGCCACATGTCGAACGCCTCGTCCATGACGATGAATCCCATGGAGTCGCACATATCGAGCAGTTCGGGTGCCGGCGGGTTGTGCGTCATGCGAATGGCATTACACCCCATCTCTTTTAACGACACCAGCTGCCGTTTTATTGCGTCGTCGTTGACAGCCGCTCCGAGACACCCGAGGTCGTGGTGCATGCAGACGCCATTGATTTTCATCGGTACGCCGTTGAGAGAGAATCCTTTCTGGGAGTCGAAGCGGAAGGAGCGTACTCCGGTGGTGGTGGTGTAAGAATCCACGAGTTTCTTGCCGTCATACACTTCCGTCAACACCTTGTAGAGGTATGGCTTGTCGACCGACCAAAGGTTTGGATTCTTCAGCTTGATTGTTGACTTAAAAGTGGTGGCCTTGCCTTCTGCCGGAGTTCCGATACACTTTTGTGAAGCGCTTTCCAGCTTTTTTCCGTCGGCATCCATGAGCGTGTTGACCACCTTCGTGTTTTTTCCCGCCTTCTCCACCTCAACCTGGATATCGATGTCGGCCGCCTTTTTGTCGTCGGTCAGTTTCGGAGAGACGAAGACTCCCCATTGAGCGATATGCGTGTTGCTTGTGGAAAGGAGGAACACATGCCTGTAGATGCCCGATCCGCTGTACCAGCGGCAGTTGGGCTGCTGCCCGTTGTCCACTCTGACGGCGATGACGTTCTGCCCGTCGTTGAGCTGGTCGGTGATGTCGTACTGGAAGGAGATGTAGCCGTATGGCCGTGTACCAAGCTTTTGGCCGTTGAGATAGACGGTGGAATTCTGGTATACGCCGTCGAACTGGATGAAGGTCCGTTCTCCTTCGTTTTTTGCGTGGCTGAAGTGCTTGCGGTACCACCCCACCCCTCCTGGCAGGGCTCCACCGCCAGCTCCGGCCGGGTTTGACGCCATGAAATCTCCTTCGATGGACCAGTCGTGTGGCAGGTTGAGTTTTCTCCATGAGGAGTCGTCGTATGCTGTTTTAGCCATGTCAGCGCTGTCAGCGAGGGTAAACAGCCAGTTGTCGTCGAAGTTCTGTCGTTGCCGGGCCTGAGCCGTCGTTATTGCAAGCGTGAACAACAAGAGGTTTATGATCTGTTTCATTCGATGCGTCTTTAGTTAATGGAATTGAAGGCGCGCCGTGGCGCGTCTCTACAAAAATCTCCCCGACCCTCTACAGACTGACTAAAGTTGTACTTCTGTTTTCTTACCGTTGTATTCCACGAGTTTTCCTTCAGGATTATCGAGGTTGAGTTCCTTGGCACTGTCCTTGGTGATATAGACAACGTTGAACTTGCGGGCTTTCAGCATGCCGTCGAAGTCGCCCTTTTGGTCGTCGAAGGACACCGTGCGAGCCTTGTCGTTGTATGTTATGTCGATTGTGGCGAACTTGCCCTTCTCGTAGTTGTAGTTCGTACCCTCGTCCTCGTAGAGCTGGAACTTGGCATCCCGTCCGGCATAGACATAGAGGTTGATGACGTCGGCCGGCTTCTCGTCGCTCCACTCCATCTTAGGTCCGAAGGGGATGATGGCTCCCTCGGGCACGAACACCGGGATTCTGTCGTACGGCGCTTCGACGTTCTGCTTCTGTCCGCCATCGATATGTTTTCC
>OCTX012214402.1_pt1 | contig 15122 bp, 15 predicted proteins | sample 1539691 | NCBI WGS metagenome assembly OCTX01 (sample SAMN02144231, study PRJEB22623) | gut metagenome | biome: sheep rumen | host: Ovis aries | place: New Zealand | reverse complement strand
ATCCAAAGTGCATCAAATCACAACCGGCGATGCGCTCCGTCTGCTGGACGCCGATTGCAAGACAAATCCAAAGTGCATCAAATCACAACCCGCATTGTTGGCAGATGGCGAAGGGAAACATTGCAAGACAAATCCAAAGTGCATCAAATCACAACGTCATTCTGTCGGCTATTAATGCCGCTCTTAATTGCAAGACAAATCCAAAGTGCATCAAATCACAACAAGCGCGATTTGCAATTATTTTTCAAGCGGATTGCAAGACAAATCCAAAGTGCATCAAATCACAACCCAAAAGGTTGGCGAGGCAATGCGTAAAAGATTGCAAGACAAATCCAAAGTGCATCAAATCACAACGGAAGCTTCGAGCGTCATGAGCGCCATGATATTGCAAGACAAATCCAAAGTGCATCAAATCACAACCGGTCGTTGGTAATGGACAAGGACTTGCGTATTGCAAGACAAATCCAAAGTGCATCAACTCACAACGAGGCTCGATATTGGTCTGACATATCGTTTATTGCAAGACAAATCCAAAGTGCATCAAATCACAACCCTCCGTTTCGTTGTTTTTTTTTTTTCGTATTGCAAGACAAATCCAAAGTGCATCAAATCACAACCGTCCTGCACCCTGGCGAGGGCGGCGGCGCATTGCAAGACAAATCCAAAGTGCATCAAATCACAACGACTGTGACGATTCCCAAGTCATCGCTTACATTGCAAGACAAATCCAAAGTGCATCAAATCACAACCAGCCTTGGGTCGCGAACCGCATCGCCCAGATTGCAAGACAAATCCAAAATGCATCAAATCACAACAAGCACAATTCAAAGATCAAACTTGCATTTTCATTCAAGTTGAGGATATTATATCATTTTTCTGGCTATAAAGCAATATTGTCTTTAATCGGAGAATCGAAAAATGTCTCTAAAATATCTTGCCAAAATAAGGTGAAATATTGTATAATACAGACACCATGGCAAAAAAATACGCATTGCTTGCCGCACTGACGATGGCGGCGACCGTGCCTGTATGGGCGCAGGAGGCCGAGCCTGTCGAAGAGCAGGAAACGGCGGAACAGAAGGCAGACCGCGAAGAGATGGAGGGTGAGATCGCCTATGTAGAGGCGCTCATCTCATACGGCTACCCAGATCTTGCAGAGCCGGTGATGGCGGCGACGAAGAAGCGCTGGCCGCAGTCGGAGGCCGGATTCTTCGCGATCGAGGTGCGCGGGCTTTTGTCGATGAACAAGTTCGACGAGGCCGAAAAGCTGATCGCCTCGCTTCCCGATCGCAAGGGGTCCAAGTATTGGGCGGCGCGGCTCGAGGTCGCCAACAACTACTTCGGGCGCAACCAGAAGGAAGAGTGCATGAAGATCTACGACGAGTTCTTCAAGACCTTCCCCAAGCCGCCCAAGGGGCTCGAGAAGTTTTATGTCGACGCCGGCTATGCGTATGGCCAGATTCTCTCGCAGATGAAGAACTACGACAAGGCGTCGGACATCTACGGCAAACTGCTGCCCAACCTCAAGGACAAGAACTGGCTGTCGCTCGCCACGGAATATTGCGATCTTTTGATGCGCGTGGCGGAAAATTGCACGGACAAGGAGAAGGCCAAGCGCGACAAATCGCTTGAGGTTGTCGGCAGCATGATCGAAAAGGTGATCGCCACGGCGGTGAAGAACGAGAACGCGGTGTTGTTCGGGCGCGCGATCGGCATGAAGGCGCACGTGGAGCAGCTGCGCGGCAACATCAAGCGCGCCAACATGATCATCGAGGAATACCAGGAGGATCTCGAGGCGATTGACGACCAGATTCGCGAGGCGGATCCGGAAGGGCGGATGGGGCTGCTCAAGATTTCGCCGCTGCCGGAGGTCATGTATCTGCAGGCGAAAATGCTTTGGGAAGAGGCGCAGAAGGAATTCAAGAATCCCAAGAGGGACGACGAACAGATCAAGAGCTACATGTTCGGCGAGAAAGACGAGAGCGGCAAGCGCGACGGCAAGGGCGCGTTCAATCTGGCGATTTCGGTCTACACGCGCTTTGAGATGTCGCCTTGGGCGCCGCTTGCGGGCGAACTTGCCGAGGAGGTGCGCACTTTCGCGGAGGAGAAGTACGGCGCAAAGATCAAGACGAAGATCACCGCCGAGGACATTGCGCGCGTCCGCGCCGCCCAGTTCAAGACTGCGAAGGACAAATTCCTCGCCCAGGAATACATCCCGGCGATCGTCGACTACATGGACGTGCTTTCCAAGTATCCGGAGCTGGAGGAGTCGGTCTATGCTATCCAGAATGTGATCTACAGCTACCTCGATGCGATCAACGACGAGCAGAATGCGGAGCTCAAGGCCGAGTACCGCGACAATGCCGATGCGATCGAGGGCTATCTCGCCGAGCGGTTTGCGGGCAATCCCGACAATGTGATCATGACGAGCGCGGGCAACGCGGTTTTGGCGTGCGCGGGGCGCGAGCTTGAGCGCAACGAGACCGAGCGCGCCGACCGGCTCTTCACCTGGTTCGTGACCAACTACCGCCGCCATGTGAAGGCGGCGGCAATCGCGGCGGGCAAGGGCGGCGAAATGTCCAAGGCGGGGAAGGTCGACGACGCCATCCGCTACTGGGGGTATGTCGAGCAGTTCTACACCAACTCCAACTTCTACGCGACGGGGCTTTTGCAGCTGGCGCAGAACTACGAGAAGAAGGGCGACCGCGACGCGGCCAAGGCTTATTACAAGAAGTATCTTCCGGTGGAGACGTCGCCCGCGAACCGCAACGTGGCGCAGATGCAGCTTGCGCAGATGTTCCAGAAGGACGGGCTTGACATCCTGACCGGGAGCGAGAATATCGAGGATGAAGCCGAGCGCACGAAGGCCGAGAAGACCGGCATGGTGCAGATCATCAACGCCATAAAGCAGTTCACGGATCTCGCGGCGCAGTCGGCGGTTGCAATGCAGGACAGCCGCCTGTCAGAAGCCGAGAGGACGACGCTCGACAGATTGCGCGAAGGCTCGCTCTTCCTCGCGGCGCAGTGCCGCGGCCGCCTGGGGCAGAGCCTCAAGAAGATCGGCAAGGTCGAGATCGCGGAAAAGCAGATGCTCGCTTCCGCCGCGGCCTACGACGACTATATCAAGGCTTATCCGCAGGGCGAATACGCGAAGGCCGCATACGTCCAGCAAGGCACTATCTACACCGCGCTCAACCAGCTCGACAAATCCAAGGAGGCGCTCGACCGCCTTTCCCGCGCTTTCCCGGATTCCGAGGAAGCGAAGAACGCCAAGCCCCATCTGGCCAGGTCGCTTATCGAAATGGGCATGAAGCGCGAGGGTACGGAAATCTATGCGGAGATGCTCCGCACCCAGGGCGCGACGTATTCTGCGCAGCAGTTTGCCGCCGCCGGAGAAGCGCTCATCGAGGCGAAGAGCTGGGATTACGCCAATCAGGCGTTCGAGCGCGCGATCAAGCTCGCCGGCACGAATTTCCCGCAGACGGTGGCGCGTGCGAGACTTGGCGAGGCGCGCAGCGCCTACAAGCAGGGGTCGCTTGCGGAAGCCCGCGAGGCGCTTGACATGTTCCTGCAGGATCCGAAGATGTCCAAGATGGCGATTGCCGCCGATGCCAACTTCCTGCTGGTGGAAGTCGCGAAGGAGCAGGGACGCCAGGAGCAGGACGAAGTCATGCGCGGCAAATACTTTGGCGCGGCGGTCGGTGCGCTCAAGAAGGTGCGCACCTACTGGGCCAAGAAGCCGCAGTGGGAGCAGGATCAGCTGGACCTTCTCTCCGGCGACGTGCTGGTCGACCGGATGAAGGCGGAAGAGGCGATGAATCTCAAAGAGGCGGCGGCGGAAACGTGCGGCCGCGCGGCGGCGACATTCCAGGTCTTCATTCAGGCGCACGGGCCGTCGGACACGCTGCCGTTCGACCAGATGGACGAAGGTTCCAAGGCCAACCTGGAGCGCGCCTACGCGACGCTTGTGCCGCTCTTGGCCAAGCAGGGCGCGGAGCAGGCCGACCAGGTAGTCAAGTTCGGCGAGCAGTATATGCAGATGTTCCCGAACGGCAAGAACGCGACGGCGGTGGGCAATGCCGTGAACAGCGCCCGCGCCGACCTCAACTAAACCACGAATTTCACAAGGAGAAAAACAAATGCGCAAATCTCTATTGGCAATGGCGGCCGCGCTCATCGCGGCGGAAACCTTCGCGATCCAGGGCACGGTCTACACCGATTCCGGCGAGCCCATGACCGGCGAAATAACCTGGCAGAAGCGCCAGCGGACGTATCTCGTGAATTACAGGAAGGGCAAGACCACGCTCAATGCGGAATTCAGACTAGATGAAGTGACCAAGCTCGACATCCCCAAGCCCGCGCAGTTCGACCGCGCGGTGGAAGCGGTGGACAAGGGACAGGGCGCGAGCGCGATCAAGGCCTTGGAGCAGATTGTCGCCGATTACCAGATGCTCAACTGGGACAAGCCGGCCGGGCGTTATCTGGCGCTCGCCTATGTGTCGGCGGGGCAGCCGGCGAAGGGGCTTGAGGTTTGCGAGGCGATCATCCGCGACGACAAGACGGCCGCATACTCCGGCGATGTCGCGCCCGCGTATTGGACGTGCCTCATGAAGCTCGGCAGGACAGAGCAGCTTGAACGCAACCTCGCCAAGGCGGCGTCTTCGGGTTCGCGCCAGTCGTCCGCGGCGGCGCTCATAATGCGCGGCGACATGATCGTCGATGCAGGCGGAGACAAGCCCGACGTCCTCAAGCAGGCCTTGCGCGACGGCTATCTGCGCGTGGGGCTCATGTACGGCGACTGCCCGGATGAAAAGCGCGAGGCGCTCATGAAGGCGGCGGCGTGCTTCGACAAGATGGGTCAGGCCAGCCGTGCGCAGCGTCTGCGCGAACAGGCGCAGTAAACACCAAACCGGATTTTCACAACCATATAACCAAACCAAGGAAAAACAAACATGAACAAGATCAAGAAGTCTCTCATGGCGGCGGCAATCCTTTTCGGAACCTGCGTCGCTCCCGTGGCCGCGCTCCAGAGCCTGGGCCAGGAAATCACCGATGCCAACGGCAATGTCGTTTCCGACAACGCGACCCAGCAGGCTGCCGGCGGCGGCTTCTACGACATCGTCTTCGGTTCGGGTCTTGTGGGTACGATGCTCTGGTTCGTGTTGTTTGGCGATGGCGCGGCGGTAATCTACTTCGCGATCGACTCCTCGATCATGATCAAGCCGGAAAAGCTCATGCCCAAGAAGCTCATGGATCAGGTCCAGGCGGCGATGGCCGAGGGCGATATCGTCAAGGCCATGCAGGCCTGCGAATCGTCGCCCAGCGCGATGAGCTCCATCGTCATGGCGGCGTTCCAGCACGTCGAAGAGGGGTTTGACGTGATTCAGGAAGCGGTGACGGCGGCCTCGGATCTCGAACAGGAAAAGATCCAGCAGCGGCTGAACTGGATTTCGGTGTGCGGCAACCTCGGCCCGTCCTGCGGTCTGCTCGGTACCGTGCAAGGCATGATCTTGACGTTCCAGGCGCTCGCTTCCGGCGGCGCGGGCGACGCTTCGGCGCTTGCGAACTCGATCGGCCAGGCGCTGTGGACCACCGCCGGCGGCCTTATCGTGTCGATTCCCGCAGTGACGATCTTCTACGTCTTGCGCAACAAGGCCAACCGCCTCGTCCTCAAGATGACCGCCATCACCATGGAGCTTTTGAACGGACTGCGCCAGGTGAGCGTCGATCCCGGCGTCGCCGAAGAGGAAATGGCTCCCGTCGAGGCCTAAACCAGAAGGGCAAGCCCTGACATGGCAAGAAAGCCGCAAGAAAACCCCGCGCTCGACATGACGCCGATGATCGACGTCGTGTTCGAACTCATCATCTTCTTCGTGGTGACGCTTACCGAAGCGCAGAAGAAGGACGAGTCGATCGAGCTCGAGGACGGGCGGCACGGCATCGTGCTCACGCCCGAAGAACTGCCGCCCACGCATATGATGATCGATGTTGCGGCCAACGGCCGCATCTCGATGGGCGACAAGACGCTCACGCCCGACGAAATCGGCCGGCGCGTGAAGGAAAAGTTCCGCAGGATCGGGGAGTTTCCCGTCATGATCCGCGCGGACTTCGCAACGCCTCACCGTTTCGTCGCGCAGGTGATGAACGCGGTCACCGCGAACGGCATCTGGAAGATTTCGTTCGTCGCGATCGGCGAGGACAAGACCCACGAACGCAAGCGCCTGAGGCTCTTGAAGCAGAGGGGAGGATACTGATATGGCGAGAAAGCCACAGGAAAATCCCGCGCTTGACATGACGCCGATGATCGACGTCGTGTTCGAACTCATCATCTTCTTCGTAGTGACGATCAAGCAGGAGGACTTGTTCTCGAAGTTGAACGCGAACCGTCCAGCGCCTTCGACGAGCTCTTCGAGTTCAAGCGAATCGGACACGACGGTGAAGATCGATATCGGACGCGGCAAGAACGAAAACGGTGCGATCAAGTACAACCAGCGCGTGGTCACCGCCCAGGAGTTGAGCGGATTTTTGCGCGATGTCGCCCGCACGTCCAAGAAGACCCCGATCGTGATCAACTGCACGGTCGATTCGCCCCACAAGGCGCTCGTGGACGTTCTCGACGTGTGCTACAGCCACGGACTCTTCAGCGTGAGCATCTTCACCATGTAAGGAGGACTTTATGAGCGAAGAATACGAAGAGTACGAAGAAGGCGAAGCGCTGTCGGCCGAGGAGATTTTCGAGCAGCATCAGGCGGAAATCGCCGAGCGGTTCGAGGAAAAGGGCTTCTTCAAGCGCATGGGGATCCTTTTTGGCGGCATCGGCAAGCCGCACAACACGCGCGAATACAAGCTGGCGATGATCGAGCTCCAGCGCCTGCAGGCGCCGATTCTCGCGGTTCTGCTGCCTACGGTGGGCGTGATCGTGCTCATCGTCCTGACGGCGGTCTCCGCGAAATCCAAGGAGACGATCCAGGTTGAGGTGATGCGTGCGCAGGAGACCGAGGAATCGCTCGAGGAAGACCTCCCCGAGGAGCCAGAGGAAATCGACATGACGCAGGATATCGACGTCACTGTCGATGTGGCGGTGGACGTTCCGAACGTGACGACCGAGATCACTTCGCAGTCGGATTCCCCCGGCGGCGAGCCCGATACGGTGATGGCGGCGCCCAGCCCCGTGACGATGGCGAACATCAAAGGTTCGCCCAAGCTGCGCGGTCTGGGCGACGGCGACGGCGGCGGATTCGGCACCCAGATCAAGGCCGGCAAGGCCCAGGACCTGAGAGGAGCGCTGATCGGCATCATCATGGATATGAAGACGGCCAACGATCCATCGAATCCCAAGGGCAAGCAGCTTGGCTACAACGGCTGGGGCAACTTTCGCGAGCGGCTCAAGAAGTGCATCAACGGCAATTTCTCCACCGCGGCATGTTCGCATGTGCGCACGTTGCCCAAGCGCGTAGCCTTGAGCAGTTTGTTCGTGCCGGTGTGCCCGGCCGCCAAGGGTCCGGAAGCGTTCGGCGTGGGCGATCTCGTGGAGCCAAAGGGCTGGGTGGCGTACTATTCGGGCGAAATCACCGCCACGGAAAAGGCGCGCTACCGCTTCTGGGGGTATTTTGACGACTACATGCTCATCCGCATCAACAACAAGGTGGTGTTCGAATGGGACTGGCCGTGCAACAACCTCAAGTACGCGGGCAGCTGCACGGGGTGGAAACCCAGCGCACCCGATATCGACAAAGTGGTTGGCAAGTACAAGGCCGCCCAGCACTCCACCGCCATGGCGCCCAGCGACTGGTGGGAAGTGAAGCCCGGGCAGAAACTCAAGATCGAAATCGTCTGCAGCGAAGTTCCCGGCGGCGCTTGCGGCGGACTGCTCTGCATCGAAAAGGAAGGCGACAAGTACGAGATGAACGCGGGCCAGCCCGTATTCCCCATCTTTTCTTCGCGCAAGCTTTCCTATTCGGAAACCGAGCGGTACGAAAAGGCCAAGCCGTCTTATGGCGGGTTCACCTACAAGATCGGCACCGACAAGGTTCCGCTATTCAATTCCCGCAAGTCCGGCGGCAAGGATGGCGGCAAAGCAGGCGGGAATAAGAAACAGGTCGAAGTAGAGGTTGACATCTAAGGTGAAGTTTGCGTTTTTTCTCGCGCTTAAATACCTGAGGCCGAAGCGATCCGTCGCTTCGGTCATCACTTGCGTAAGCGTTCTCGGCGTCATGCTGGGCGTGGCGGTGGTCATCATCGTCCGCTCGGTGATGACCGGGTTCGGCGACATCTGGGAAGAGAAGATCCTCGACTTCAAGCCGCATGTCTCGCTCGTCGCCTGGAAGAGCGGCGCGGCGATCCAGGGCGAGGAGGAGTTCTCGCGTGCTTTGCGCGCGATTCCCGGCGTCACCGCCGTGACTCCGGAGATTGATACCCGCGTGATGATCGCGCACGAAGGCAAGGTCCTCGCGCCGGTGATTCTGGGAATCGAGGCTGATGAGTTTGTGAAGTCCTACAAGGTGGGGACGCCGCGCGAAGGCGCGTTCGATCTCGATGGCGATTCGATCGTCATGGGCGTCCACGCAGCGCGGCAGCTTGGCGTCCATGTGGGCGACGAGGTTACTGTCTACAGCCCCAAGACGCTCATGAACGCGGACGAAATCTATCTCCCCGTGAAGTGGAAGGTGACCGGGATCTTCTCGTCGGGCCAGTATCAATACGACTCTGGCTATGTCGTTGCGTCGCTCCCCAATGTGCGCGACCTCTTGGGCATGGAGAAGGGCGTTTTCGCGATCCATGTGAAAACCGACGCCCCGACCGATCACGAGCGGTTCGAGAAAATCCGCAGTCAAATCGACGCTGCGTGCCCGCGTCTCCGCCAGATCACCTGGCGCGAGGCGGACAGCGAGCTCTTCAATGCGCTCGCGGTGGAGAAGAACATGACGGCGCTGCTGTTGTCGCTGATTTCGCTCGTCGCGGTCTTTTGCGTGATGAACACGCTTTTGGTGCTCACCGTGCAGAAGACGCCGGAGATCGGGCTGTTGAAGGCGCTCGGCTTTTCGCGCCGCCAAGTCATGAGCGTTTTCATGGCGCACGGCATGATTCAGTGCATGATCGGAATCGTCCTAGGGCTGCTTGCTAGCTGGGCGGTACTTGCGAATCTCCAGAATATCGTCGAATATCTCGCCAAACTCGGACTGGAAGTTTTTCCGGCTTCGGTCTACGGGCTGGACGCCATTCCGCACCGGCTGATAGTGGGCGACATATTCTGGGTGACGGCGCTGGTGTTTGTGTTCGGGCTTTTGGCGTCGCTCGTTCCGGCGCTGCTGGCCGCTTGCAAGGATCCTGTAAAGGCTTTGAACCAATAATGGAATTCGTTCTTGGCGCTATCGATGTGAAAAAGAGCTTCAAGCTCCCCGGTCTCCCGAAGGTTGAAGTCTTGAAGGGCGTGAATCTCACCGTCTTTCCCGGGGAGAAAGTGGCGATCATCGGGCGTTCCGGCGCGGGGAAATCGACGCTGCTCAATATTCTGGGCGGACTCGAAAAGCCAACCCGCGGCACAGTGACGCGCCCGGACAATATCGGCTTCGTGTTCCAGGCCTACCACTTGATGCCAGAACTCACGGTTTTCGAAAATGTCTTGCTGCCGCTCTTGGCCAAGCGCGCGGGCGGCATGGTTTCGCCGGAGGCTCGTGAACGCGCGAAGGAACTTCTGGACCGCGTGGGGCTCAAGGACCGGATGAAACATCTGCCTCAGGAGCTTTCCGGCGGCGAAATGCAGCGCGTCGCATTGTGCCGTGCGCTCGTGACCAAGCCGCCGCTCGTGCTTGCCGACGAGCCGACCGGCAACCTCGACCGGCTTACCGGCGCGGAGATTCTCAAGGTTCTCGGCGATCTTTCTCGCGGAACTCCCGTATCGCTTGTCATGGTCACGCACAGCCCCGAAGCGGCGGCGATCTGCGACCGCGTCCTCACTCTTGAAGACGGCAAGCTCAAGTGAGGAATCGGGGACAAGTGCCGGAGTTCGTTTATTTCGAGGCCGATCCCGTACACGTCAAGCGTGAACGCGAGAAGGCGCACGAGTTGCGCAAGTCCGGCTGGTGGAAGTCGCAGATTGCCGCCGGGAAGTGTTATTACTGCGGCAGGGTCGTCGGTGCGGAAAACCTCACGATGGACCATGTGATACCGGTGGCGCGCGGCGGCAGATCCACACGCGGCAACTGCGTGCCGTGCTGCAAGGACTGCAACAACGAGAAACGCGCCGCCACCCCCGCCGAGCAAGTCCTCTCCCGTCTTTTCCCGGACGCTATGCGCCGGTAGGGCTTATCGCACCGCAATCGAAGAATCGATTGCCGCCCGCAAGGAGGAGATGAAATTTCTCTGTGCCTCTGTGCCTCTGTGTGGTAAAAAAAAAAAAAAACCTTTGCGCACTCAGCGTCTCTGCGTCTCTGCGTTAGAAAAAGAAGAAGAAGGGAAAATCGAAAAATCTCTCTCCTTTCCCTTCTTGCAATTCTGGCGGAAAAATGGTATAATATTGGCGTTCGTGGGGAGAAATCCATTGAATCGTCCGTGCTGACGGCATGTGGTGCGGATGGCGACTGCTATAAGAGGACGATAGGACGCGGCAACCATATTCCGCCCGGGTAGTCTTCGAAGTGCAGCGAGTGAACGCGGTTCACGTATCTAGCTTTAAGAGAAAATCGCCAATTTTCGAGAAACAAAGCGAAATACGGGAACGCGTTGCGAGTATTCTCGTGGCGCATTCTCATATCCTGTTTTGTTTCGGGCGTTTGGCGATGCCTCTCTTAAGACATGATATTTCGAGAGTGCGCCATTTTACATTCCCGTGGTGGCGTATTAGTGTGACCGCTGCAAGTCGACGGGAAATGGCGAAGGAGGATATTCATGACACAGAATATTAAAGTCTCATTGAGGTGCGCGTTTGACAGCGCATGGAAGCCTTTTTGCCGCCGCCTGCCGTTTGGCGCGACGGGCGACGCTCCAGCATTTTCACGAGAAAACAACAAAACTACAAGGGGGGATCAATGAAAATTGCAAAGGCACTGGCTTCGACATATGTGTTCGAAGATCTGGAGATGGATGAGGCTGCTGAATGCAAAATAAGCCTGAAGGCCCGCAAGGCCGGGTTGTTTGCATGGCTGGCCGCTAGGTTTTTCAAGCGCATGTCAGGCATGACATTTGATGTTGCGTCCAATAGCGTAACCTACGACAATGGCTGGCATCAGTGGATTCCCGTGAAGAAGATATCCAATGTCGACGGCGGCTACTACATGAATGATCTCCTGGTGGTGTTGGCAGTGCTTGCGCTAATCGCCGGCGTGTGGACGATATCTAGCGGCGGTTTCGGGCTTCTGGTAATAGCGGCCCTGTTTTTTTATCTCTATTCAAGGTCTCGCCGTTTCCTAATTGCCATTACAGCGGATAGTGGAGACGGCATTGTGTTTGGCATAAAACGCAGCACGGTCGGGGGACGCGCCTTGAGCGACGAAGACGCATGGAAGATGCTTGATGTCATTAAATGCCTTGTCGTGGCGCAGACCAGGCAGAAAAAGCTTGATCCAATAAATTAACTACTTTTCGATTTTTCAGTTCACAAACAAAGGAGTAGACGATGAAAACAACCAGACTGACGACGATGGGCGCGATTGCGTTTGGTGCAATGTGCATGCTTGCCGGATGCAAGGAGGATTACAAAGATCCTGAAAAATTCATCGATAAATATGTCATACAAGATTGCGCCAACAAGATATGGACGCCGGAATTCCTTGCAGAACGCGGGCTGAAAGGGCCGACAGTGTCCAATATCTCTCTTGAGCAAAGGAGTTCGTTTGCCGGGACGTTTACATGCGTTTCCGCTACAATGAAGTTCGAGCCTGTCGACTCCCAGGCAATTTACATTAAAGCACCGTGGCTTTCTACCATGCCGTATGCTGTTGCTGAAGTAAAATCCGCCAAACAACTGGGGGATACGCTTGAGGCCACAGTTGTCGTCGCTAGATCAAAGATGGACGACGGAGTGTTTGCGCCAGTGGAAAAGGTTGACCGCAATACGATTCAGGGCTGGGGAACCGTTCATACGCTTGAACTTGTCAATCCCAAGAAATGCGAAGCCGGAGTGGCGCAGTTGCTGAAACAGTACGGGAATGAAGCAAACGAGTATGAGTTCATTAAATATGCCAAGGCGTATGCGACAAACGGACAGCTTGAATATGTTCATGACAAGGAGTTGCTCCAACTCTTTGCGGATTACGCCGTAGCCATCAAGTCCTCCTGCGAAAAAGGGCGGTATGCCAACTCGAGATCGACCAGGCAGGATTTGGCCGGAGTGGAGAGACTCTTGGAAATGTTGAAGGCGAAGGGAGCGTCCTTGCGAAATATTGCTGCTGACAATGAGGCCGTTTTGAAGGCAGTGGCGCAGAAAGGGCGGAATCTGTTTATGGGCGTCATACAGGCTAATGTGGAACTCGAGGCGGCGGGTTTGGATTCTGTCTGGCCCAAGACGACGAAGACGGTTTCTGGCGATCCTGAAGACATTTCGGGCAGGGTGTTTAAAAATTCCACCGAGTATTTCAATGCGCTTTTCGACATTGCCAATGCGAAAAAAGCCGATTGGGCTCCTTATGTGAGCGGAGTCGATATTGATTGCGCATTATATGAAGGGAAGAGCAGGTGGAATGTCGCGGTAGGCGTGACAGACGAGATGGAAGATATTGTACCCGTGCTCATTTCCGCCAACTTCGATTGCAGGAATTTGCCGAGGGGATCGTACGACGGCAAGAAAGACGCCGACAGGATAATACCAATAGGCACATGTCCGGTTCTTGGCAACAGCGGCATAGTGGTCATCCATAAGGGGGGCGCTGCGAATTACATTCCCGCTGCTCAAGTGACACTCCGCCGCATATTCAGCGGGCAGAGCGTGTATCAGATGCCCGAAGCTTATCTCGCGCCGTGATTATGCCGTCGTTGTGCTCCAAAACTTTAATGCATGAAACATTGCAAGCGCTAAACAGCATTCGGTAACAAGTAAAGCATTGAATCTAAACGTTATTGTTATGGGTTTGAACATCATTGCGGCAACTTGCGGTTGCTATATGAAAGGATAAAACCCTAATTCAAAGAAAGGAATGCGACAAATGAAAAAAGCAAGTCTATGCGCCGCAATAGGCACAGGAATGTTTGTGATTCTGCAACTTGTATCGCTATTGATTAACTTGGGAAGATGGGGCGGCAATACTGTAAGTGTCCTCATAAATATAATGCAGCCGTGGTATTTAATTGGCTGGGGACTTGTGTTTTACTTTTTCTTCTGCCTTTACAGAAAACAATAACAAACAATTCAAGGAGATGTCAAGATGAACAAAGAAGAACTCAAGGAAAGGGCTTCTGCCGCGCTAAGCATTGGCGTAGCTGCGGCGAAGAAGTTTGGCGATGCCGCCTGCGAACTCGGCAAGGAGGGTGTTGCTGCTGCGAAGGCAAAGGCACAGGAAATGCGCGAGGCTCGTGAAGCGCAAAAGGCCAAAGCGTCGGCAGGGCCCACCGCTGCCACTTGTGAGGCTCCGCTTGCAGGGTTGGCTGGCTTTGGCGCGGCAAACAATGAATCGCAAGTTGTGAGACCAGCACAATCCAGTTTTGACGGAGCAAGCGATGCCGCCGACAAACGGTTCATAATTCGAGGTTGGCTCTTGGTTGTATATTGGCTGTTCAACCTGTTCTATTTTATTTTGTGCATTTCATTGGCTGTCAGCTGGGCTGATTCTTGGGACATGAAAGACAGGGTATGGGTTCCCATTGTTGCATTGCCTATACTGCTATTCTTTAACAGACTATGGTATGAAGTAGTGATTGCCATATTTGAGATCGTTAAGCATCTTCGGCAGATTCGCGATGAACTGCGCAAGGCGAATGCCGTCAGCGCAATCCCTGACGCGCAGCAAAGGATTTAAAAACTATGAATGGACTGCTTTCTTCTTTGATAACAGCATTCGATGATTGCATATGGAGGCCTTTTATCAATTGTCTGCCATTTGACGATAGCCCTATATTGCAAATTATTGTTGCCGTAGCAATAACGTTGGGAGTCGCATGGCTGTGGTGGAAAGCATTGGCGTGGTGCTATTCAGGGCCTAATATCGCGCCGGTGACGCAACCAGTCAGAAAGCCAGTCGCAATTGCAGGTGCGATATTTGGGGTTTTGTCGCTGCTGGAGTTGTTTAGGCACGAAAATGTAGCCATGGTGTCAAATATTGCGTTTGCGACAGGAGGTGCGATTCTGATGGTGTGGGGCATTGCTAGGACTTCTGCGTTGCACTGTTCTGTGCTTCGGAAGCTGTTGATTTTTGTGTCGTTCGTATGCTTCGTTTTGCAGGCATTTTTACTAGGCGTGCTTGTGTCGGCCGCATCGGCGATGGTCGTGGCTTTTGTTTTCGCTCTTTACTTCGCGCTTGTCGCGGCTGGAGAGTCCTTCAAGCAGTCGTCTGGCGGAGAATGTGAGACCCCTGCCAGCCCTGACCGCAAGGAGCTAGAAGATGGGACTGTCATAGAGAAAGGCTGGGGTGACTGGGTGGATGTAAACGACCGAGACAAACACTACAAGGAAAACCTCGGCGGAACTTTCAGCAGAACAAGCTGATGTCGACAAAAGGGCAATTTGTCAACAGATATATGAATCTCACAATACAAAGGAGAAACGCAAAATGAAGAAACTGATAATGGCGGCGGCACTGGCCGTGGGTCTGTGTTGCTTTGGCGATACATATACAGACGGTGAAGGGCTGGTATGGTCTTACACGGTGAAAAGCGGCAAGGCGACGCTGACAGCCGTTCAGAAGTCTGATTCCGACTACATTACAGGGACGCTTGTCGTTCCTTCGTCGGTCAACGATGTGCCGGTCATCGCCATTGGTGCGAATGTCGGCGCCGGCGCGGCAATTACCGGATTGTCGCTTCCGGAAACATTGTTGACTATTGACTATGGCGCGTTTGCGAACTGCACGGCGCTGGAGTCGGTCGCGTTCCCCAATTCGCTGACGACGATATACGGGACTTCCGGCTATTCAAATTGTGTTGGCGCATTTTACAACTGCACTGCGCTGAAGAGCGTAAAGTTTGGCTCAGGA
>OCTX012290115.1_pt1 | contig 15125 bp, 12 predicted proteins | sample 1539691 | NCBI WGS metagenome assembly OCTX01 (sample SAMN02144231, study PRJEB22623) | gut metagenome | biome: sheep rumen | host: Ovis aries | place: New Zealand | reverse complement strand
CGGTAGTCCCAGACCTCCCGCAGATTGAGTTGCAGCAGCTTCTCTCTTGGCTTTATTACTGTCGACCAGTTTTCGTTGTTGTCGCTCATGCTGAATGTTTCCGTTTAAAGATTATGTTGCCCACTATGCCCCAGAAGTACTTCCAGTCGGTAGCAAAGGGGGATTTAAGGTATGCTTCCATGTATCGGCGTTCGCTTTCCTGAACCTCGTCCAGCGTTTCAGGGGTTTTGCGTTCGTAGTAGAATGGGGGTAGCAGCCCTGGTTTTGCTTTTACGCGCAATGCCTGCATCTCTGGGGTGTAGAGGCTGAAATACTGGCGGCTCAAAGGCCTTACGCCTACCAGTTTCAAGTCGCCGCGCAGCATGTTCCAGATCATTGGCAGCTCGTCGAGCCATGTGCGCCGCAGTATACGTCCCCAGAAGTTCACGCGGTAGTCGTCCTTGAACTTGCCGCCGCGTTCCAGACTCTGGTAGTGGTAAATGTAGGGCTGCACATACTCGGAGTATGTATACATCGTGCGGAACTTGTGCACAACAATCTCCTTGCCGTTGAGGCCTATGCGTCGCAGGTGTATCAACGGGGAGCCTGTAGGCGCCATGTCGTCCACAGGGTCTTTCACTTTGCGTGCCGTCAGGAAAAACTCACCGTCGTGGAAATTCTCGTCTATCACCTCGAAGCCGGCGCGGTAAAGTCGGCCAATCAGCTCCACGCGGTTCATGGTGCGGTTCTTGCCGTGGGTGATGCCGAAGTACAGTCTTCGTGTCAGCTTCAGTTTCGGACACACTCTGTTCCACAGATAGTTCATGAGGACTATCAGGTGGCTTATGCCCCAGGGGTAGCGCTTTAACGTCAGTTTCCGTTTGAGCAGGGCCGTCATTGAGTGGCACCAGAGATAAGCCCCGTCAGGTATTGCCCAGTTGGCGGCATACAGGCACTCGTCAAGATTCTCTACCGTGTGCAGCGGCCGCGAGATGCAGAGCAGCTTCGGCTTGTTCTTGCCAATGCGGTAGCTGATGGCTTCCGGCGTCTGGCATGTGAGCGGCAGCACCAATGTCTCGCCCCTCATGCCGTTGTTGGCGTTGAGCCATCTCATGGTGTCCTTGAAGCCCATCTTGGTGAGTCTGTCTATCGTCTCCTTTACGGCGGGCTCATCAATGCTGTCGGCAAACAGCTTGGCACCGTTGTCGCTGCCGTGTTCCGTATACGGCTGCACGGCTTCGAGCTCATATTGCAGTTGGAACAGACCCTTTTTCATTCTGTCACTTTCTTTAGCAAGCTTGGATGTATATATGCTGTTGCTACAGCCACCACGCCGTTGATGCTGACAATCAGGCGTCGGTCTCGTTTTATGCGTTTAATGTGCCCCTCGGCACCCTTGAACGGCCCACCGGTCACCACAACACGTTCGCCTACGTGGTATTCGGGTCTGTCGTCGCCGAGCAGCTGCAGCCCGTCGTGTCCGGCAGTGACCACAAAGCGGAACACATCCATCTCCCTGTCGGGTATTGCCGCCGGCTGGCGGCTTCCCGGCTGCGTGTAGAGCCACACCTTGCCCCGTTTGCTGACCACGAACTTCAGCGTCTCGCTTTCTTCGCTGTGCAGGAAAAGCAACGACTTGGTCACTGTTGCCGGGGCGAAGAACTCCAGTCCGGCTTCTTTGCAGTCCTCTATGAGAGGCTGAAGTCTGTTGTAGTATACTTTAAGTGCGTACCAGTGCCTGTCCATGATATACAATTCCCCCTCTCCTCCAGGCATGTGTCTGGAGTCCTTCGGGGTTCGTCGGTATTTGTTTTCTTCCGGCACACGGGCGCTCCTATCCCAGGAGCGTAGCCGCAACCCTTTGTTGCACAGCGGTTACTGTGTTTTCGACGTTGGCCGCTTATTGTTGCAAAGATACACTTTTTTTTCTATTAAATATAAAAATGTGACATTTTGTATAAAAAAGTGACGGCCTGCGGACATCCGCAGGCCGTCACTTCTATGTTGGTTTTGTTACAGACCGAGCACTTTTGCACCCTGTTTGTAGACAATGTCGCGCGGGATGTTGGCATCGCGGATGGCGTTGAGGTCGTTCTGGAGCTCTTCGCCGATCTTGCCGTTCTTGTCGCTGTAAGCCTTGGCGGCGGCCATGTCGCCCTCGCCCTCCATGGCTATAATCAGGGCTGCCCAGCTGCGGGCTGCCTCGCGGGCTTTGTCAACGTTGATGACGTATTTGCCCTGGCTGTCGCGTGTGAAGGCACCATGCTCCTTGAAGTAGTTGTAGCACATGATGTTGGCCACGCCGTGAGCCTCTGTCGCACCGAAGCGGACACTGCGGAGGATGCCGGCGATGAAGGTGATGTAGTTCTGGTTCACTGTGGTGTTGGTGATCTCGCCGCGCTCTATGAGCTGCTCGGTGAGGAACAGGCCGCACACGTCGGCCTTGGCTTCCTCCCATGCGCTATACTGGGCGCCGAGGGCCTGGCGGCAGGGACCGCGGCCGGTGACGGTGTTCTTGATGCCCAGGCCGTGGGCCACCTCGTGGTAGCAGGTGTTGCCGAAGAAGGCGTTGAAGGTCACGCTGTCAACCTGTTCGGGGCACACCATCAGGTTCGCTATGGGCACCATGATGTTGTCGAATTTGGCGCGCATGGCGTTCTTCAGCTGCAGGCGGCGGCTGCCTTTGGCCAGCTGCACGCGCTCGTCGTTGGGCAGGTTGATGGCTATGGTCTTCGAGCCCGCATTGCAGTCGCCGGCATAGTAGACCACGTCGTAGACGTTGATGTCGCAGTCGGTGCCGGGCACCTCTTTCTTGTACTTCTCGTCGCAGGGCAGCAGTTTCTGCATCTCAGGCAGCAGGGCGGCGAACTTGCTCAGGTCGTTGCTCCACTGTTCGTCCTTGACGAGCACGAAGGCCTCGTGCGAGCACTTCAGGCCGTGCAGGGCGTCGTCGTAGTTCTCGATGGGGCCGACCACGAAGTCCAGCTTGCTGTCTTTCATGTCCATCCACACCATGTCGCTCTCAAAGTAGTCGTCGGTGCGGAAGGCCTCGCGGCGTGCCTCGAGGTATTTCTTCAGGCCGGCGTTGTCGGCCAGCGCGATGGCTTTTTCGAGCAGGCTGTCAACCTTGGCCAGTTCTTTCTCGTAGGCTTTGTGGTAGGGCAGTACGTAGAGCTTGCCCTCGGCGTCGCGGCGTATGACGCTGTACTGGCTCTCCTTCTGCGGGTCGTTCAGTGATTCATACTCCTCGGGGGTCATGTCCACGGGGTAGAAGTTGGCGCCCAGCGGACGCTCGCCGTAGCCGGGCACGAAGGGCTTCTCGCTGTCGAGGCGGTCCCAGGCGCCGTATTGGATGTTGGCGAAAGCACGCACGGCGGGGTCGGCCAGGGTGTCGAGGCTGGCGCGGTTCTCATAGCCGAAATACTCATCCCAGTAGATCTCGTCCATCACGTCGCCAATCTCGATGAAGATTTTGAGGATTTCCTTCTCGTTGTCAGAGAGGTTGTCGATGAGGTCCGACGTCAGTTCAAACTCGGCGTACTCGGCCACTTTTTGTTCAATTTCCGTCATCGGCTCGGCTGCTTTCTTGCCTTTGCAGCCCACCGCGGCAAGCATTGTCAGTGCCATGGTGCAAATCATTAACTTTTTCATTATTAATACTTTTTGTATGTTGTGTGCTTTTTGTTTCAGGGGACAAAGATACATTTTTTTTGTCACATCGGAAAAAAGTAGTACTTTTGCACCCGATTTCTCAAACGAAAATCATCCACGGAAAGGTGCTCGAGTGGTTGAAGAGGCCCGCCTGGAAAGCGAGTAAGCGTTAACAGCGCTTCAGGGGTTCGAATCCCCTCCTTTCCGCTCAATGAAGAAGGATGGAACCGCGCGTCGGTTCCATCCTTTTTCGTTTATCTGCCGAGGTGGCGCCGTGCCGCGTCGAGCAGGGCCGCGTCGCAGCCCAGGATGGCGGCTATGCGCAGGGCCTCATGGGGCACTTCGTCCGAGGTGTCTTCCTGCAGCGAGTAGTCTATGAATCGGTTTATGTTCTGCGGGTTGAGCGGCAGGTCGCTCATGCCCTCCACGAAGCCTTTCACGCGCAGCCGGCGGCAGCTGTTGCCCAGGCCGCTGTAGTGGGTGGTGACGAGTGTCACCGACGGCAGCCCTTCGAGCATCTCCACGATGGCCTGCACCAGCGCCTTACCCTCCACGGGGTTGGTGGTGCGGGCCGGTTCGTCGATGAGCACCAGCAGGTTGCGCTGGCGGCAGTCGGCCACGATGGAACTTATCTTGGTTATCTCCGAGGCGTAGCTCGAGAGGCCGTTCATCTCGTCCTGGTCGTCGCCTATCGAGGCGCTGACACCGTCCACGAGCATCAGCGTCGCCTTCGCGGCGGGCACGAACATGCCGCATTGCGCCATCGTCTGTGCCGTGGCCACGCTCTTCAGCAGCACCGTCTTGCCGGCCATGTTGGCGCCGGTGATGAGGCACACGCCGTGCCCCAGCGTGATGTCGATGGGCTGGTAGCGCATGCCCATGCTCTCGTTGCGCTGCTTCAGGCGCGGGTTTACGAGGGCTTCGTAGGCTGTCTGCCCGCCTATCGACGGGCGCGTCAGGTTCCAGTCTATGGCCAGCTCGGCCTTGGCGAGCAGCACGTCGGCGTAGGCCAGCTGGTTGAGGGCGTCGTTAAGCGTGTCGCACCACTGCGTCAGCTCGTCGGAGAGGTGCAGGCACACCTCGGCTTGTATGTCGTTCTGCAGGGCCAGCAGTTCGCTTATGCGTGCCGGGTCGCCGCCGGCGGTCTGCAGCGCGCTGAGCTCGCGGCGCAGCGGCGCCAGCCGCGGGTCGTAGCTGTCGTAGACATAGAAGTTGGCTATGCCTGTGCGGTCGGGGTCCAGCAGGTCGAACACCTCGTCGGTGCAGGGCAGCGGCAGCATCTCCGCAAGCCCAAGGCCCTCGATGGCGCCCTTGGCCGTGCGGGTCAGCTGGGCGAGGCTCTTCACCTCGAAGAGCTCCACCTCGTTGAGCGGCGTGTGCGCCGCCAGCGATGCCAGGGTGCCGTGCAGGTCGTGCAGGCACATCAGGCAGTGGCGCAGGTCTATATATTGTTTCTTATACTTATATTTTTTCACGGCGCCGATGGCCTTTTCCGTGCGGTTCCATTCGGCTTCGAGCCACGCGGCGTCGGTGCTGAACGCGGTCTCGAGCATGGCGCGGCGGCCGGCGGCCGACATCAGCTCCATGTTGTCCACAACATACTGGAAGCCGGCGTCCTGTTTCAGTATTTCCTTTATCTTCATTTTTTCAATAACCAATAACCTGTAACCAATAACCTTTAGATCTTCATCACGTCGTACACCGGGGTCTGCAGTGCCTCGCTGAGGGCGTCGCAGGCGCTGCGGCTGTCGAGCAGGAAGCCCTGCGGCGACGTGGGGTTGAGCGTCACGGCGATGAGCTTGGAGCGTTGCAGCACCAGCATCCGGTTCCCCTTGCGGGTGAAGTCGTTGTAGGCTTCCGGGGTGATGAACAGCTTGGTGAAGTCGCGCGCCACCAGCGTGATGTCGCTGGCCAGCGGCGTGAGTGTCTTGAGCAGGCGGTCGCTCACGGCCCCCGAGGCGAAGAGGGTGTGGCCGAAGCGCAGCAGGTCCTTGCCGGCGCTGCCGATGAGGAATACCGACGCTATGCCGAGGTCGTGCGGCCGGCCCTCGTTGTCGACGCCCCACAGGCCGTTCTCCACGGGACCCAGCGCCTCGCGCAGGGCGGGGGAGACCTCGTCGAGGCATATCATGCTGTGCAGGAAGCGCGTCTTGGCAACGAGTTGCTTAAGGTTGGCCGACACGGCGGCGCCGGTGGCCAGCACCATGCAGTCGGTCACCGTGGGCGACGCCAGGCTGAGGCGCGACAGGGCTCCGTCGACAATCGACAGGCGGCAGCCCGCCGCTTCCAGCTGGCGCATCTGGCTGCGCAGCACGCCCGTCGTGGCGGCGCCGCTGAGCAGCACCTTGCCGCGCACCAGCACGCGGGCCGTCACCAGCGGCCCCAGCGCCGTGCGGCGGCTGTCGACGTGCTCTATCACCGACACCGCCTGCCGCTTCATGTAGTGCTGCTCCGAGGTGATGAACCGCGAGCCCTCGTAGATGGTCACCTCGGGCTTGGCGGTGGCGAACACGCTGTCCACCTGCTCGCCGTCCACTCCGATTGACGTCACGCCCACAGGCACATGCATCTCGTTGAGCCGTCGCAGTATGTAGTTGAGGCACACCGTCTTGCCGGTGTTCTTCTCGAGCCCCACTATCGACAGGCTGCGGTGTTTCAGTATCTCTTCTACGAATGGCATCTCTTTGCTTTTATTCCGTCAGTCCGCCGTAGCTCTCGGCGCTTGCCGTCAAGGCCTCTTCGGTGGCGAAAGACTCCCATTGGCGGCAGCGCGTCACCGCCGTCTGGCTCGAGCAGCGGTCGCCGTTGATGCGCACCAGGGCCCATCCCAGGTCGTCGTTGGCGAAGAGGCTGCCCGTCAGCGCCAGGCAGTCGCCCTGATGCACAACGCGGTAGGTGAGGCCGCCGATGGAGCCTTCGCCCGAGCGTGGCACCTCGGCGCAGCGCACGCGCACCTGCGGCGCGCCGCCCTCGCTGGCCTGCTGCAGCATGTAGAGCCGCAGCTCCTCATGGCGTTCCATCTCCGTCACTTTCAGGTTGGTGAGCAGCGCCGGCGTGCCGTCAGCCTCGCCCAGATGCTGTCTCATCGAGGGCAGGGTGCCGCTGCTCACCGGCATGCCGGGCAGCAGCAGCGTGGCCGCCGCGAGGGCCCCCGTGCGCGGCGTGAACACCGCCGGCAGGGCGCTCGCCAGCTTGCAGAAACCGCCGTAGCCGCTGTCGAAATGCTGCTCGGCCTGCTTCAGCGCACGCCACAGCGCCGTGGTGTGCTTCATGCGCTGCCGCGCCACAAACTGGCCGCGGCTGTTGCTGCGCGGCTGGTTGCTGTGCGCCACGCGCACCACGGTGTGTCCCTTGCGGGTGTAGAAGGTTACCCCCGCAGCCCTCACGCTGCCGTTCACCAGCAGCCCTGCCATCTTTTCCTTTGTCATAATATTGTCGCCTTATGTTAATTTAGTTTAATTTCACTCCTATTTTCGCCCGCTTCCCTACGGAGCCCCTTCGGCATTTCTACGGTATTTCTACGGTATTTCTACGGTTGTTTTACGGTTTTTAGCGTAGAAATGGCGTAGAAATAGCGTAGAAATGCCGTGGCGGATCCGTGGGAACACGGTGCAGCATAGTGCGTTAGCACACCAGGCGGCTCTTTCGCCGCCGATGCAAATATAAACAATAAAAACGGAACGTGCAAAAAAAAGTGTCAGGGGACGGGGTCGTAGCCCGAACCGCCGAAGGGGTGGCAGCGAAGGATGCGCTTCAGGGCGAGCCAGCCGCCGCGGAAAGGGCCGTACTTCCGGATGGCTTCCTGCGCATACTGCGAGCAGGTGGGCGTGAAGCGGCAGGCCGGCGGCGTCAGCGGCGAGATGAAGGAGCGGTAGAAGGCTATCAGCGTGAGCATCAGCCACGACAGGGGTTTGAACTTCATAGCGTGGCGGCGATGTCGTGCTCCAGCGCCGCCATGAGCTTGTCGGCTTTGCGGCTGAGCTGTTCGTAGGTCATTATTTCGTTGTGGACGTAGACCAGCGAGAGGGCTATGCAGAGGTTGTGCTGCTGCAGGAAGTCGTAAAGGGCTGGTTTGCGGCGCCGCCAGCACTCGCGTGTAAGGCGGCGTACGCGGTTGCGGTCGACGGCGTGGTGGAACCTGCGTTTGGGGGCCACGATCATCACCTGGCAGGGGGCGGGGCCGTCGGTGGCTATCCACTGCACACTGAAAGGGTATGCCATGAGGCGGTGCCCCTCGGCGTAGAGCCTGTCTATGAGCTTGCGGCTGCACAGGCGTTCCTCTTTGCCAAAAGTGCAGGGCATCACTTCTTCTTGGTGGCGGTGGCTTTCGCTGCGGGCTTGGTGGCGGGCTTGGCTGCGGGTTTCGCCGCGCTCTTGGCGCTCTTGGCTGCTGGTTTCGCCGTGGTTTTGGCGGACGGTGCCTTTGCCGTGGTCTTCGCCGCTGTCTTGGCGGGGGTCTTTTCCGTGGCTTTGGAGGCCGGTTTGGCGGGGGCTTTGGCCTTGGCGGCGGCATCGCTGGCGGCTTTCTCGGCGGCTGCCTGCTGCACGTTCTCGGCTTCGCGGGCTGCGGCTTCCTTGGCGGCCTTCTCGGCGGCGCGGGCGGCGCGGCGGGCAGCGGCCTGGGCTTTCTTCTCTTCCATGCGCTGCTTGTAGATCTCCTTGTTGGCGATGACGGGCTTGCTGCGCTTGGCGGTGCTGGAGGCTATGGTGTTGCGCACTCCGTGCTTGCTGCCGTCGCCCTTGGTGGTGACGACGCTCTCCTGGGCTTTGCCGAGGATGTAGTTCTCTATGGCCATGGCCATGGAGGGCGACGACTGGGTGGGCGCCGCTATGTTGAGCTTGATGCCGTTCTCCTTGAGGGCGGCGTGCGTGGAGGTGCCGAAGGCGGCTATCAGCACGTTGTGCTCCTTGATGTCGGGGAAGTTCTTGACGAGGCTGCGCACGCCGATGGGCGAGAAGAGCGCTATGGCGTCGAAGCTGTCTATGTCGAGGTGCTTGAGGTCGCGGGGCTTGGAGGTGTACATGGGGGCCTTGGTGTATTTGAACTTGGCCTTGTCGAGCGCCTTGGTGTACTCGGTCTGCCGTTCGTCGGAGCAGGGGAAAAGGAACTTCTCGTCGCGGTGCTTGCCCATGACCTCGAGGAGGTCGGAGAAATACTGGGCGCCGAAGAACACTTTGCGCTTGCGGTACTGTATGAAGTTCTGCAGGTAGAGTGCTATGGCTTCGGTGGAGCAGAAGTACTTCATGTTTTCGCTCACTGTCTCGCGGAGCTCCTTGAGCATGCGGAAGAAGTGCTCTATGGAGTTTTTGCTGTTGAAGATGACGGCGGTGTAGTCGCTGATGTGTATGCGTGTCTTGCGGAAATCGGAGGCCGGGATACCTACTACCTCGAAAAATTTGTAAAAGGTGATGTCGACATTGTGCTTGTGCACTAAATTGCGGTAGGGCGATTTCTCCAAATCGGCGGGTGCGGGTTGCGAAATGAGGAGTTTTTTAATTTTTGTGCTCATAACTTTGTATTGACTCAACTGTCTGTATTATTGTGCAAAAAACCATTTTGCCGCCACTAAAAGTGGTATCAGTTCGACGGTGCAAAGATAGTAAAAAAGATAGAAACTGTGGCTTCTTGAAAGTGTTAAAAATAGTTTCAGCCCCCTGAATAGCCGCAATATAAGGCACAGCGCTGTGAGCCCTGCGGCGGTGTAGAAGGCGGCGTCGTTGCCCCATGGCATGTAGGCCGTCAGGAGAAGCAGCGGCACGAGGCCGATGGCGAGTAGGTTGTGGTATATGTAGTTGCTGGTGATGTAGGCTGTCGTGGCGTCGGTGTCTTCAAATACGTTGCCGAGGAAGTGTATCACGGCGTTGCGGATGAGGTACAGGGCGGCGAGGGCTGCGGCAACGAGGAGGCAGGTGTAGAAGCCTGTGTGGGCCATGGCCTGGAGGTATACCAGCAGCGACAGCGCGGAGACGGCGAAGAGCCCCATGGGGATAAGGCCGGCGCCGCTGAGGTTGTTGCCTCTCACAAGGCGGTCCATGGCGCGGCGGTCGAAGGTGGAGCGCAGCAGGTCGGTGATGTGCAGTTTGTGGCGGCTGTTGTAGAGGAAGAGAAGGCCGCAGAGCGCTACAAGGTAGACGAACACCCAGGCAGTGGGGGCTGTCTCATGGCGTTGCAGCAGGGTGTCGTGTGTGGTGGGCAGGGTGGTGTGTGTGAAGAGCGAGCGCCGGACGACGGGGGCTTGTATCTCGCGCGGCGGGAAGATGGAGTCGAGAGGTATGCCTACGTTGGCTTCAGCCTGGTCCGGCAGCTGGTAGGGGGTGTCCCACAGGTAGAAGGGTTGTGCGGTCTGGGTTGTGTCGATGGTAGGCATGGTGTCAATGTTGTATTATCAGTTTGTGGCGCTCGGTGCCGTTGCTGTGGTGCAGCAGCAGGATGTACACGCCGGAAGGGATGGCGCGCGTGTCGATGACGATGGTGCCGGCGGTGTTGTGGCGCTGCAGGCTGACGGTGCGGCCGTAGATGTCTGCGAGCTCTGCTGTCACGGTGCCGTGGGCTGTGGTTGCTATGGTCGCTGAGACGTCGGCGGGGTTGGGGAACAGGCGTGTCGCTGTTGCCGTGGACGGCGTTGTTATGCCTTCATGTACGCCGTCGGGGCATCCGTAGGGGGCCTCCCACAAGGCCAAGGGCATGCGCAGGTCGTCAATCCATACACAGTCGCTCCCTCCGTCGTCGGCGTCGTCCTTGTGGTAGTGCCAGCGCAGGGTGTGGCTGCCGGCGCTGAGGGCCACGGCATAGCGCCGCCAGTTATATTCGCCCCAGAGCTGGTTCTTCACGATGCCGTCAACCTCGAATGTGAGTTTGTCGTACGTGGGTTCGGTGCTCGACTTGGCCCAGAAGACGATGCTGTCGGCCTGCGGCAGCAGTACGTCGAGCCAGAGGTCGCTCTGCTGGCGGTAGTCGATGTCGCCCGACCGCAGGCTTGCGGCACCGCTATGGGCGGTGGTGCTGTCGACACACCAGGGTTGGGGCTCTCTGTTGCGCCAGGGGTAGCAGCCGAGGAGGCCGCCGGATGCGGGGGTGCGGCTGCCGGCTTCGAGGTAGTAGCTGTATTGTTTTACGTAGTTGCCGCGGTGCACGCTGGCCTCTATGTGCAGGTGTGTGACGCTGTCGGGGGTGATGATTGTGCAGTGCAGCGTGTCATGTTGGTCTGCTGTCGACGTTTCGGCGCACAGGCTTTCGCCAAGAGGCAGTGATGTGATGTGTACGCTGAGGCTGTCGTGCGGCCCGGCTGCCATGGCGGTGAGCAGGTAGGTGGTGCGTGGCTCTATGGCGTTGATGCACCGGGCGTCGGCTGTGGCGATGGTGAAAGACAGCGTCGGCAGGGTGTCGTGAAGCCAGTGTGCGACGGCAGCGCTGCACAGGGTGTCGTCGTATGCGCCGATTACAGCCAGTGTGCCGCCCCACCAGCGTCCCCAGCGCGTCACGCCTACGCTCATGGCGAGGTGCTTCGATGCCTGTGGCAAGAGGGTGTCGACACTTATGCTGTCGGTGTTGTATGTGGCGCCGAGGCTGTCCGGGGCGAGTGCGACACGGAGGCCGTAGAGGGTGTCGGTGCCTGTGTTGGTGAGCCGGAACGACAGGGAGGTGTCTGAAGTCTCAATGCCGTGCAGCAGCGCTGCCCTGCCGTGTGGCAGGGTCACCCGCACCGTGACTGCAACAGGCGCCATCTGCGGCCCCGTGGCGGTCAGCGTTATGGGCGTGGTGTCGTCTATGGCCTCAAAGGTCAGCAGCGTGCTGCGGTGTTCGTCGCAGAGCGTCGCTCCCAGCAGACGTGGGCCTTGTGTGGCTGCCACCGTGGCACCGGGGGCGCTGCTTATGCGTATCTCTGTGGCTCCGAGCTCTATGCTGTCGGCTGCGGAGAGCCATAGCGGCTGCATGGCGCCGAGGCGCGGCATCAGTGTGGGGTCGCCCAGCAGGCAGTATATCTCCCAGTAGAAGCGGCTGAAGCGTGTGCCGGAGGCCATGACGGCCATGTTGCCGGCATGCAGCAACTCGCCCATGGTGTGGATACCGCCGTAGAGCATGCGGTCGAAAGCCCCTTGGCGCAGGCTGTCGCTCACGGGCTCTATGCTCAGGGGGTACTTCGGCCCCACGGCCCAGTAGTAGTCTTCCTCCCAGAGGGTCTCGTTGGTGGCGCCTATCACGCCTATGGCGCCGCCGTTCTCCTTGCGTAGCAGCTGCTCGCCGAAGCAGGTGCCGCTGAAGTCGTTGCTGCGGCAGCAGTTGTTGATGTATACCATGGGCTGCGAGGCCTCGAGGGTGTCTATGGAGGAGAAAGTCACCGACGGTGAGCTCCACCCACCCACGGTGCAGTGTGCCGTGTAGTTGAGCAGTGCGGCCCCGCTGTTTATGGTGCCGAGGATGTCGGTGGTCTGTGTGGCGGAAGCCGGGTTGTGGAAGCACAGCGTGTCGACCTCGGGGTGGCTGCTTTTGACCACCCTGCTCACATAGTTCACCTGCCCGTTGGTGGTCACCGGCGCTGGCTGGCGGCTCTCGCTGCCCGCCACCATGATGGCCCGCCGCAGCATGGCGGTGTCGATGTCGCGGCATTGCTCGTAGCGCAGCGTCTTGCGCACCACCGAGCCCAGCTCCGCCGTGTCGTTGACGGGCCAGCGCCCTATGAAGGCGTCGGGCAGCCAGTCGCCCGTATGCTCGGCGTAGTAGAGGTCTGTAGAGTGTGTGGTGAGGCCCGAAGGCTGCGAGCCACCCACAAAAGCCTGTATCTGCGCGGCGTCGCCGACAATCAGTATGTGGCTTGGTGCCGGCCGCAGCGGTGTGGCGTCAGCGAAGAGGGGGCTTATCAGCGCCTTCACGCTGTCGCGCTTGTTGGTGTCGGCATAGAGCTCCTCCACGACGTAGCCCTCCTGCCGTTTCCACTGTATGAAGTCCTGCAGCCCTTCGCGGAACACGGGCCTTGACACTACGAGCAGTTTCTTGCCCGTGTGCAGGGGCTGGTGCTTGGCGGCAACCGTGAATGTGGCGGAGCAAGCCTTGGTGAGGCGGTAGCTCCTGCTTGCGGCATCGTAGGCGGCGGGCAGCACCGTGATGCGGAACAGCTGCCGGTCGCCCATGGCGCCGAGGTCTTCCACCTGCCACAAGCCGTCCTCCGCGGGCTGCTCCTTGACGAGCGGCACCCACTGTCTCTCTGTCTCCTTCAGCGTCGCCCCCTGCCACGGCAACGGCTCTGCGCCTGCCGGCAAGGGCAACGCCACCGTTTCCCCTCGCTCGCTTCCGTTAAGGCTGAGCGTCGTGCCGCGCGGCATGCTTACCAGGCGCGACATCTGCGGCAGCGCGGCCCTCCCGGCCTCTGGCGCCGCAGACCTCATGCCGGCGGCCTCCAGCGTGCAGTAGCCGTTGGTGCCGACGATGCCGAAATCTCCTGTCGAGAAGGTGATGCACAGGGCGGTATCTCCTTTGTAAGCGATGTCGAGCAGCGCCTTTTCAGCCCTTTGGGCATGAACGGATATGCCGAGTAACAAGCAAGACACCAATAATATACACCTGCGCAACGCCATTATTGTAATGTTTCTTTGCCGTGCAAAATTACACATTTTTCCCTTAATGCCGCGAAAAAGTTGTATCTTTGCACCGTAAAACACAAACTCTGCGACACATGAAAAGAACAGCCATCCTGTTGCTCGCCTTGCTGCCGCTGCTCTCGGCGGCGCAGGTGAAGATCCCGAAAGGGGCCAACCGCTTCACCTACCACCAGATAGAGTACGGCGAACATAACGACACCACCGCCCTCACCGTCCTCCGCGAGGGCGACGTCGTCACCATCGTCACCCCGCAGCCCGAGGGCAAGCTCATCCCCGGCTACGCCCAGACCGTCACCGAGGTGGACTATGCGCAGGACAGCATCACGGTCAGCGCCTACTACGACGACTCCGTCTACTACTACCGCACCCCCTTCTCGCGCAGCGACCTGGAGTGGCGCCGCGACGGCAACCGCCACATCTGCTCCGTCAACAGCAACACCCTGGAGTTCGAGATGGACGAGCGGACCCCCGTCAACGTCAACCCCCTGCCTTACTACGGGCTGAACAAGGGTGTGCTGCGCACCTTCACCCGCAACGGGCAGAAGCGCCTCGTGCTGGCCAAGGCCGAGAAGGTTAGAGGCTACTGGTCAGAGGTTAAAGAGAATAACGTCCCGAAGCGCCGCGTCTCGTCCCGCGAGCTGGACCGCATCATGAAGGAACGCCTCGTTGTCACCACCCGCATCTTCGACCATGCGCAAATCCATTGGGGTGCCGAAAATGCCCACATCGAGGGCAGCATCTGGAAAGTGCCCTTCGACTCGGTGCTGCACTTTGCAGGCGGCACCGTGGTGCTGAAGCGCGTCAGGCTGCCGCAGCTGCCGTCCCACTATCAGCATTTCGTTGAGCTGCACCAGCAGAGCAACGGCGACGCCTACGACCGCACGGGGTCGGTGTTCGTCATGCCGATGTCAAGTGGTGCCGCGCTGAAGGATTTCTTCCGCGGCATCAACGAGCACCCCGACTCGCTGCCCGTCTTCACCGGACGCGACGGCCAGCGCTATCAGGGTATGATGGCGACAGACGAATACATGCCTGCAACGGAATGGGTACGCTTCTTCACCCCCTTCGGCGTGGGCCACTTCAACGACCGCATGGCCGGCTACGGCATCGACTGGCGCGACGAGACCTATTACCGGCAGGAGATTAGCGATGTGTACTTCGGCGGCGACGTCATCGTCGGCGCCTGGATCGGCAACTACGACGGCGGCGGCCACCTGCTGACGATGGATATCAAGTCGTACCCCAACAGCTACACAGACCCGGAATTCGAGGTGGAAGGGCCTGCCGATGCCGAGATCCTGCCCCTGTTCAACACCTGTAACGTTCTCGAGATGGCCGGACAGAACTACGGCAAGCTCTTCGCCACCGACTCGCTGACGGTGACCTTCACCATCCCGCAGGATGCGGCGAGCGCCCGCCTGCGCTACATCAGCACCGGCCACGGCGGCTGGGGCGAGGGCGACGAGTTCGTGCCCAAGCAGAACACCATCCTCATCGACGGCAAGCCCGCCTTCACCCACACCCCCTGGCGGCAGGACTGCGGCTGCTACCGCGACCTCAACCCCGTCAGCGGCAACTTCTGGAACGGCCTCTCCAGCTCCGACTTCTCGCGCTCCGGCTGGTGCCCCGGCACGGCCACGCAGCCCGTCTACTTCGACCTCTCGCCCTTGGCCGACGGCCGCGAGCACACCCTCACCGTGGCCATCCCGCAGGGCAAGCCCGTCGAGGGCATGTTCTCCCATTGGGCCGTCAGCGGCGCGCTTGTCATCGAATATTGAACACCATAGCCATTGACATGGAACCCCGCTGGGGTTCATGTTGTTGCCGTGTCATGCCGTTTTGCTATTGACATGGAACCCCGCTGGGGTTCATGTTGTTGCGGTGTCTTTCCGTTTTGC
>OCTX011577657.1_pt1 | contig 15127 bp, 10 predicted proteins | sample 1539691 | NCBI WGS metagenome assembly OCTX01 (sample SAMN02144231, study PRJEB22623) | gut metagenome | biome: sheep rumen | host: Ovis aries | place: New Zealand | reverse complement strand
GCGCACCGATGAATCCGCAGACACCGTTTGAGTGGCTGCAAGGCTACTGCGAACGCATAGGAGTCCCTTTCAAAAACATTCACTCACTGCGTCACCTGCACGCAAGTCTGCTGATATTCCAGGGAGTAGATGTGGTTGCGGTATCCTCGGATATGGGACACAGCGAGATAAGCACCACGCTGAATATGTACTCGCATATGTTCCAGGAGGCAAGAGCACGCAGCTGCGACGCTATCAGCAACGCCCTGAACTTCTCAGCACCACCCAAAAAGCCAACATTGACAAAATGCAAGTGTTATGAACTGCCTTTCTCAGGTGCCCAAGAGGCATAAAAAAACAGGGTCAATGCCCTGTGATGAAAAAATATACCCAACCGAACCTCAGTGGTTGCACAGTGGTTGGAGCAAAAAACCGAAAAAGAAAAACCGGAAACAGCGAAATTACGCCATTTCCGGTAAGCCAAAAAGTGACCCGTACGGGATTTGAATAAATGGAATATTTTTACTATCTTCAAATTCTGTTCGAAAATCGCCGAAAACAAACGATTTGATAAAAACAAACATATACTAATTTCTAGTATTGTCCGAAAACTACGCACTCAAAAGAGTGACTAAACAGTGGTTGAGTGACAATAGCCTGCAAATTCTAAAAAGCAACAATCTACTTACAATATCATTAGTGTTCTGAACAATAGTTCATTCTCTACAGTATTTCATTATAAGGTGTTCAATCTGTTCTATTTTGGATTCTACTCTTTTATTGTATTCTATATCATTTATATTTCTTGAAGAATCAATAAGAAATGATCTATAACCTGCTAATTGGTTCTTAATTCTATACTTTTCCCTTCTATCGCAAAATCCAACAAATGTTTTTTTCTTCATATCATATATAATCTTATTAAGATCCTTAAATTTTTTTCTTGATAAACGAATACTGCTATCAATTACATACCCATTGATTGATATTGTATCGATGCACATCATGGTTTTATTTGTATTCAACATAAACCCCTTGTCTTTTATGATTGTCTTTATCATGTTTTGAAATTTATAGTTATGGACATAACTTGAGCTTGACGAAAAAAGCATATCATCAGCATACCTTGTGTATATTATACCAAACTCTTTGCAGTACTTTTCAATCCTAATATCTAAACTCCTGAAAACAAGATTAGATAGCATCGGGGAGGTTAATGCTCCTTGAACAAGTTTATTATCAACGGTGACTATCTCAATAATAGCATTAATAACCCATTTTTTCTCCTCGTCATTGATATAATTAACAAAGTAATAGCTTAAAGCATCTCTTAAATCCTCTATTCTAATTGATCCAAAAAAATCTGAAATATCAAGACGTAAAAAGAATCTGCTTCTTGTTCTTGAAATATGAGGCATCAAAAAATTATAATATGACTTTCCTTTTCTAAATCCACATACGCTCTCTGGAAATAAAAAGGTTCTAAAGAATATACTTTTGAGATCATTTTGATGATAGTATATTGGATTAGTTTTAGTAACAGCATAAATGATTCTTGTTCCGCTTTTCTTTTTCTTAGAGTACTTATTATATGCTGTCGTTTTATTATTAATATGATTTGATAATTCTTCTTCGCTGCATTTTAGTATTTGATTAAGAAATTGCTCCTTGCTGTTAATCCTATATCCTTCCATAATAATTCTCCTAAAAAAAGAGAGCATTTCTGCTCTCTTAGTTATGTGAGTACTTCTCAGAATACCGCTCCGCGAGCATTTTATTCTTTTTCGGATGCGAGAGCAGGCATGCGTTAGCATGCAAATTTAGTCACTAATACTTCCTTGGATTTTATAAATACACTTTGCTTCCACATTATGTACAAATGTCCACAAGGCTGCAGTATAAAGTACTTATACATACACATTTCTACTCACAATAGCATTATATCATATTTTCTATGATTTGTAAAGTATTATATAATTGCGGGAAATCAATTTTGAATTGTTCTCTTTTTTCGCTTTCAGATTTAAGCTTGTCAATTCTATTATGAAAATAATAATCAAACCAATTAGTTATCCAACCTGATGTCTTATCACAATTTTTCAAAACATCATTTCCATTAAGTTTTATTTTACCGAATAGTTCATTCTTTCCATTATAGGACCCCAACATCAAAATAGTTTTCTCTTTGGCGTCTAATTCTTTACATATTTCATCAAACTGATTATGATTCTTTATTGACTGCGTTTTTGCATACTCTATAAACAACTCGATGTTTTCATATGTAATAATGCATCCTTCTATTGTTGACCAATTAACAATAACATTATACATATTGCAAAAGTTTATTATTCCAAACATCATTTCGTTGTAGTCTTTGTCATCGATATAATTCTTATTTGGAATTACAGAATAGCTCTTATTTATTAGTTTATAGATATTGTTTCTTATGGATAGATAATCCGGGCTCTTATAGTCGTTGTAATACCTATAGTTTTCAGATTCTTCATTCACTTCAATTGATAAAGGATTGATTGTTTTTTCAGAACGTATATTGAACTTATTCTTTCGGTTGTAATTGAGAATTTTATCCATATCAATAAGAATTCTATATGGTGTTCCTAAATTCAGATGCACTGGAAGTACTTGTCTAAGCCTTTTATCATTGCTGTCGCACGAATAAAAGTGAACATTTCTAATCTTGTGAAATAGTTCCTGGATCTTATGATGACTAAATAACTGTATCTCAGTTTCTCCTTCAACAAATACAACAGCATCACTAAAATAGCATTCAGTCTCCCTAGTAGTAATTCTAAAGTTCGAATTGTCTATCCACTTAGTGTTCATTTTATTTACAATCGAATAGAAACCCTTCCTATTGATTTTATATAGTGCATAATCTGCTTTTTTGTTACATAAATCAGCAATTATAGTAGCTGAATGTGTAGTTATCATACATAGAGCCTTTGTTTTTATATTTTCACAAAGGCACTCAACATATTCAGATATCAATTGACTATGAAGACCTATTTCCGGCTCATCAATTAGTAATATCGGATATTTACAACTGGTATCCGAAATTCTAGGAATAAGGGTAGTGAGCAGCGTTAAATAGGTGTGCGAGCTTGTTCCATCCGAATAATAATCAAGCGAATGACCATCTACAACAAACTGAGTTCCACCGAACCTCATTGAAAAAGCATTTTTGTAACGGTCTGCAAAATGATATTGATCTAAAGAAATACCTATTTCATTAAAAGCCTGTTCAACATAGTCTTTGCTTATTTTGTATTTATCGCCAAAAATATTGCAGAATGCATCGTCTAGGATACCCTTATAGTTTTCACTAATCTTTGAACTAGAAAGATTACTGATAATCTGCCATAGTTTATCCCATGTATATAAATCAAGATGCCTTGTGTCTATATAATATATGGGAATAATCGATTTAATAATATCTCCGATGAATTGATCCTGAATACTCCATCGTATAGAGCCATCTCGAAATTGAGTCATAGTTAATTCTATTTCGGAATTGTCAAGCCAATTATGTTCATAATTATCATGAATATACTCATCAATATATTCAAATTTACTTCTAAGCTGTACGTTGTATTCAGCTTTTTTTGATAAGAGTTTTAAATCAAAAGATATAGATATAGTGCATTTTTGAATATAAGGATTACTGTTGTCTATTATTTTCTCTTCAGAATAAGGTTTGTTTATATATCTAAAATAATAATCTATAGCTTTAAAAACATTTGATTTTCCAGAGCCGTTTTTTCCTAATAAACAGATAATATCTTTTTTCTCTTTCTTAAAATCAAAGACTATTTTTTCAATAGATCTAAAGCCACAAATGCTTATCCTGTTAATCACAGTGCCACATCCTTTCTAAATCCAGAAAAAAAAGATATAAAAATTAATATGTAATCAATAATCAAATACTGTAAAGGTTTTTCATTTTTCTTCGGTTATTGTTCCTTCTTTGATATGATATGATATATTTCTTTCTTTACAATAATTAATAACAATATTGGCTTGCTCATTATAAAAAGACTTATGGTTTACATATTCTGAGATCTCTTTACTATAATTCGTGCGACCAAATATTATTCTATCAGCAAAACTAACAGCATCGAGAATATGAATAATGTTCTGTTTTATTATGTTTGGCGTTGGATATGGTTCTATGCTTACCCATGTTTTCATGCCTTGATCATGTAAATATCGCAATGCTGCTATTCTTTGTTCGTAAGGTGACGCTCCAGGCTCATAGTCCTCCCTGTATTGCTCACTAAGAGAAACAAGTGTTATTCCATACTCATTGTCTTTATTCAAAGAGGCAAGTTCTTTAGGTAAAACTCCTTTAGTCAGCACTGAGCATTTAATACCTGCATTGTTGCATTTTTCTAATACTTTAAAACTTAATTCTGCTATATCTGTGTATTTATACATAAACGGGTCAGTGGTAAAACACAGATGAAGTATTTTGATTTTATTTTTGTATTTAGGAATCTCTTTGTCTAATAATTCCATTGTATTTTCAACAATTGCTGGGCATATCCAATCATCATATGTTTTTACAATACCAAACCTTTTCTTCAACAAATAAGCATAACACGGGTACTTGCATCCGTGAGAACACCCTAAAACGTGGTTAATTGTATAATCACCATACTCAACATTTGTTTTATATATTAGTGACTTCCGACTAATGAATTTGTTAACAGTACTCATTTATTCCACCTAACAAATACTTTTTGGTTTTTCTTTTCATCCATGAAACTAGACATCTTGCCGGTTTTGGTTTGTTCAGGTATTCTTCTAACGATAATCCTACCCCGCATCTCCAAATCTTTCAGAATATTTCGTATATCCTTGGTATATGAAACAACTCCTTTATCAACAAAAAAAGCTGCTATTGCATCATTTATTGATATATCCTTCTCAAAGCGTGAAAAGAAAGAAACCACTTTATTAGTCAAATATGATTTGTCAATGGTTTCTTCATTCATATTTGTTTCAAACAATGATGTTTGGCCACCAGTCTGAATATCCTTTATTGTTTCCCATCTTGAATTCATATTATCTACCATAATCAAGCAGCCGTCTCTATGCTGCGTTGCATGAACAAGCCTATACTTGGGACGTTGATTCTCTTTAATACGCAGAGGCATATTCAAAACATATTTATATCTTTCTCCAAGTTTCTTGCAATATGACTCTGCAAACCATTTTTCTGCTTGATACCCATCAATTCTATTATCCTTATATTCATAAATTATGTTTTTCCAATAATCTCCGCCTGCAATTTCATTAAGATCTTGAATAGATTGATTAGACGCATCTACATAAGTAGGGTCATATTCTATCAAATCTTCTAACGCTTCTTTTTCTTTAAAGACAGCACCTAAAGCCCTACATGCTTCTCTAATAAATCCAAAGGAGTTGAGGTTAATCAGTAGCTCAATCGAGCAGAATCTTCCAGTTGCAAGGCTACTAAACAAGCTGCTTTGTAATGCTTTTATTCCATATGGATCAATATAAAGAAAAACATTTTTTCCTTTACTATTATCTAAAATACCTTGAATTTCATTCTCAAATTTCCCAGATATTATGTGAGTTCTTCTATATCCAGATAGATTTGATTCCAATTCACTGGCATAATTTAAATCAATAAAATATGAATCAATTGTAGGATTCTTTGCTCTAGTAGAGTTTAAAGATTTATCTATTATATCTAAAGCTATTAACGGTGATCCCGGTTTTCCATCATCGAACCGCCCTTTGCCAGCAAAACAATCTACATATACGACCGGTTTATTTGTTACAAGTATTTTAGACAAATACGGTGTCAAATAACAACCTAATAATTCATCTTTCACCTGTGACCATATTTTCTTTTGAACAAAAAAATCGTCATTCTTTTTTGACATAATAATTCTCCTTCTTTAACATTATTATAACATGTTTTTAAACTAAGTCAAGATGTTTTAAACCATCTCCGCGCCATTAATTCGCATAAAAAGTCTAATCAAACTCGAAAGACTTGTTTTTTTATTCACTATGGTTTTGTTCAAATTCATACTATTAATATTTCCCAACGAACCATCTGGTTGTTATGGAATACAATCCATTTTTTGCTTGACAAACGAATAATTATGGATTATAATACACATAATAAGATGTAAGGAGGCTTGCATGCAATGAAAATGATAGAAAGAACAGAATATCTTGACTGGCTAAAGAGCTGGAAAGAACAACAGATAATCAAAGTCGTTTCAGGCGTAAGGCGTTGCGGAAAATCAACACTCTTTGAGCTGTACAAAGGCTGGCTTGTTGACAACGGCGTAGATAAGCAGCAAATAATAAGCATCAACTTTGAGGATATAGAATACGAGGATCTTACAGATTACCGCAAGCTATATGATCACATCAAAAGCAAGCTCGTTGCCGATAAGATGAACTACATCTTCCTTGATGAGATACAGCATGTTGCTCAGTTTGAGAAGGCAGTTGACAGTCTTTTCATAAAGAAAAACTGCGATGTGTACATCACCGGTTCTAATGCATATTTTATGTCCGGCGAACTTGCAACTCTCCTCGCAGGCAGATATGTTGAACTAAAAATGCTGCCGCTGTCATTCAAAGAGTTCTGCTCCGGCTTAAAAGGCGGAGCAACAATGACAAGCGCTAAAAAGTTTGACAAGTATCTTGAGCAAAGTTCATTTCCTTATCTTATGAATTATCATTTAGGCAGGAAAGAAGTCCGTGATTATCTGAAAGACATTTACAACTCCGTGCTCTTGAAAGACATTGTTTCAAGACTGAGAGTTGCTGATGTTACCACTCTCGAGAATATCACGAAGTTCATGCTTCATAATATAGGCAATCTGGTCTCCCCTGCCAAGATAACAAACACTCTGAAATCACAAGGAAAGAGTGTGGATCAAAAAACTGTCGATAAATACTTGCGTGGACTCACAGACAGTCTTATGCTATATGAAGTTAACAGGTATAATCTGAAGGGAAAGATGTTTCTCAAAACCAACAGCAAATACTATGCTGTTGACATCGGATTGAGGAATATACTTGTGAAAAGCAGCGAAAGTGATATAGGTCACATACTTGAAAACATAGTATTTCTGGAGCTTAAACGCAGAGGCTATGAAGTATATGTCGGGCATCTTGACGATGCGGAAATAGACTTTGTTGCTCAGTATGACGGTGAGATCACATACTATCAGGTATCCGCTTCAACGCTTGACGAAAATACTCTCAAGCGTGAGCTAGCACCGTTCAAAAAAGTGAACGACAACTATCCCAAATACCTGCTTACACTAGATGAAGTCTTTGCAACAGCGGACTATGACGGCATCAAAAAGCTTAATGTCCTTGACTGGCTGCTCAATAGGTAATTTGCAACAGCGACTTTAGCGTCAATACAGCAAAGGATCAAGGCAATTCTGCTTTAAACGCCTCGATTCCGAGGCGTTTAAAAGTCGGATATGATATAATTCAAACATTTTCTGCTTTTTAACAGCCCGTTCTGGATAGAAAAAATACTGAGGAATATCACCCCTAACTATGAACTCAAAAACTGTTCTAACGAAATGGCTATGTCTTCTCAAATTCTCTTTCGTAGTTCAATCAATTTCATTATCAATAGCACAATCACTTATAATTCCATTGGCAATGAGTATGCAATTGATATATGATTCTCAGTACAATATATTCGAAGATACGGACTTTTATTTTTGATTAAACATTAAATCATCAAAACCACGTTTTGTATTCAGCAGCAATAACTAAAGCTTCTATAGCATAGGGATTCAACCGTCTTTCTTTTCAAGCATTACGTTCCGTCTTGCTTTTTTTGCACATGCAAAAGCCGATGGCCTTGTTGTTTTATACAATGCAAGCCGAACTGGTTTAATTCTACTACTTCTTATGGGTTTAACTACAAGGCCCGCACGAGACGTATTATGGCTGTTTAGTTCAAAGCCCATCTTTAACAGATATTCTTTTTTCTGTACCTCTGTCATACTTTCCATCTTTTTCTTTATTTCATTAATTATTTCATTTTTACGTGACATTGACATCTAAATCACCCTTCTTTATTTCTTGAATATAAACAATGCATTCATTATCTCTAACACAAAACTCCTTTCTTCGTTCACGGAAATCCATAAGAGTTCTTATCTTTGTTTCTTCTTTAGCAAAGCTTCCCGAAATCACTTTAAGATGCTTATAAACATCCCATATTATATTCATCACAGCACATTGATTCTTTTCTGGATTAGAAGTATTAAGACCAGGCATTGTACGCCTTATTAATCCAAGCACCTCTTCATAGATTAATTGACCCTCTAATGAATTAAGATCTAGATATTCATTACTATCTACTTTAATCACTGTATGTAGGATGGATTCACTCTTTCGCCAGCAAAATGCATCATTAATATCCGGATAAAAGTATATACCTCTTCCTACCCATTCTTTTTCACCATTAGAGATTTTAAACTCTCTTGATTTCAATATCTGTTCTGCATTTTTACGGGTTGTACCATGATATCCAGCAATCAGCATATTTTTACCACATCCTTTAATTGTTTTTCACATCATTAGCATAATACTATTTGATTAGAATTCTATTCACACCAAACCAAAACACTCTTAAGATTAATAATTATTTATACTAATAACCCAACGACACGCAACACTAAATACGTTTCATCTTTATACCTATATTAGGACTTGTTTTAGCGTATAGTAATAGAGTCATTTATTCTAATAGTATTACTGAATCATTTTACATCAGCACGACCCCATGAACGACCAAATAACGATTCTTCATCTGATCCTAATAACAATATCGCATTATCTTCAAGTAAATTAGTCGTTTTGGGGGAATATGAATCCTGTTTATCGAGTGCGATAACAACCTGTTTTCCTGATGCAACATATAATTCCATAATGCTTTCGATTGCCTCATCTGAAATCTGTTTTAATACCACAGAGTCATGAACAAGAATTGGCAATCTCGTCAAATTTAAAACCGCAAGATCAAATACAACTAATCCTTTATAGGCAATACCAGTTCCAGTATCATTAGGAGTAAAGAAACTATACGTATTACCTTTAAATGATAAAACTGGCGAATTAAGCTTTCCTCCGTAAATTATATCATTTATTCGATGCATCTCGTTATTAATCATTGCTGACAACTGATCAAATTGTTGTGTTTTGATTTTATCATATGCTTGCCTATCACAATCTCGCTGTTTTTTTAATTCTGTTCTTTTTTCATAAGTTTCATTCTCTTTACGCATTCTTTCAAGAGCATTCAAACCATCCGCATGTTTTTTGAGAACAATCGTTGAAAGTTTCGGATTGTTAACAAGCTCTTTTATCTGACATTCAAAAGATGCAATGATAATATCATATTCACCAATTTCCTTTTGAATGCGCGCATTCTCTTCCTGCATTTCCTTCTTAAAAACAGCCGATATTGTATTATGAAATTTTTCAACCTCTTCTATATCTGCTAAATTTACTGATGGAAAAAAACGTTTCAGTTCTTTGTATGTATTTGAAGCAGGCGAGAACTCATAATCAAGATTCTCATTTATAGTAGCAATCTTTCCCGCAAGTCGACTTCTATATCTTTTTGCCATTGACAAAGACCGTTTTATTCTAATAGCTTCTTCAGATGCTACAGAATCAACTTCTAAAAGATTATTTTCAAGGGTTTCAGCCAAATCTTCCAATTCATTCTCAATTCGGTTAATATCCTTAAGGTTTTTATTGTATTCTTTCTTTTCTATCTTTGTAATTAACTTTAATCTTTGAGCTTTTAAAAAAGTTGAATACGCATCTTCAGATTCCTTAACAAGGTTTTCTAATTCAGATATAGGCGCATACATATCAAACAACTTTAGTAATGCAGCTGATGCCACTGAATCCTTCTCTGTTGAGAAACTGTTAAGCGGTTTTTTCTCCAAGCAATTATCTTTTCCATATGCACGAATGAAACGCCCAACAGCATTTCTGAATGTTATATCATCTATCTCTAAATCAGTTTGTTCATTTAACCACTGGCCATACTCAGATACAGACATATTGCTTACTTTTATATAGTTTTCATTACACTTTTCAACATTTTTTGAATCTGGAACTCGCCTTGCAAAATAATGTTTTTCACCACCGAAATCAAAAGTCCAGCAAACTCTATGTTCTTTAACATTCTTTATTATATCTTCAACTCTGGAGTAGGTATTCCCGCCGAAAACAAAATCTACAACAAGCATAAATGTCGATTTGCCAATTGAATTTGTTCCTGTCTTTGTACCTAGAACAACATTTAATCCGCTATTAAACCTTATTCTCTTTTGATGAAATTCCTCACAATATATTTCAATCAACATAGTGCAACACCTCGTATTTCTGATCCAATCTCACTTTCCCTAACACATATAAGCAATCAAGGACCTCAATAAAATCTGATATTGAAACATCACTATTAAGTATAGAATACAATTTCATTGGCGTCATATCGCTAACAGAAAGGCGATCAAGCACTTGAGGAATTAGACACAGGATGCTTTCTTTGTATGCGGTAATCTTATCTGGGAATTTCATCAAACACCTCACAATTCTGAACAAAAAACGCTGCAATTGCTTCGCAAGCCATTCGATTTGACGATGCCGTATTTCTTTTGATTAGATCCGACAATTGAGCAAAAATATCCTCTTTGTTCTTGGTTACAGACTTCATTTTTAGGTATGCTGCTTTAACCTCACAACACAAAGCATCAAAAACGAATCCATTTTTACCATTATGTTCTCTAAACAAATCGCGTATATAAAGATAATATGACGCAACATAACCGGTTATTTTTGTTTTTAGAAGTATTTCGTCATTTTTGAACTTGTTTGCAATTGGAACTGGATTCAAATTCAACTCAGCCAAATTTGATGACGTTATTTTACATATCCGATCAACAATATACACCAATTCGCTTTCCAGATGTAAATCATTCACAGCATCATGAACCGCATTTCTCTCTAAGCAACTCTTTTTAATGTTAAGCAGCTTCTGGTACTCTTCTTTAGTTGTGTGATAATCCTGTTGATTATGGCAATCTAAACAAAGAGCAATCTTGTTTTCAAAATCTTCTGAATTCATTCCCAAGCGCTCAAGATTATGAAGAACATTATATTGCTTAATTGTCGGACGATTAGGATAGATATGTGCTATTTCAAATTTCTTTTGCTTTGGTTTAAGTTGTTTCCTTGACTGCAATTCTTTTCCACAAAGCGGGCAATGATACCCTACTTCCCTAAGGAACAATCTAATTTCATGTTCCTCGGTTTTATTTCTAGGAATATGATACTGATCATTCTCTAGTATTGTGTCCAAGTCTTTTTGTGTCATTATACATCCCTCTAATAAGATTTTCATCAATAAATTTCCCAAAGTATTCAAAATCCTAAAGTATTAGCTGTTTTATAATGCGAGTCTAATGAAAAAAACAATTGCACAAATCAGAAATCAAGCCACTATTAAATAACACTATGTGAGTCGTTTATATGTTTCTTCTGAACGAATATACATATCACACATTTGTTCAATCTCTTTTCGCTTATCATTTGCCCATTGTTTAATCCTTCTATGCTTTGAATTCGCATATTTCTCAGTAAGTGCATACCATTGATCTTTAGTTTTATAAATATTCTCAGGTACGAGTGTAATAAGATTCGAGTTCCCAATTAAAAAGTTTTGATACACTCTATCATTATCCTCATATTCAGTAAGCATATATTGTGTTAGTTCAGAAAACTCTGGCTCGACTAAGTTTGGCATAGATAAATGATATGCTAAAAGAATAGGTCTGTTTATTCGATCTTGGTTTAACCAATCCACTATTATTTCTAACGGATAATCATTAAAAATACCAGGATGCGCTCTGGATAAAAACTGTTGCTTAATATTAAGCAATCTATCTGCCAGTGCATTAAATATCATCGCCTCATTGTTTGAAGTTTTCACCCTATTAATATACTTAAGTATAGCTTTATTGCGCTCATTATAATAGTTATCAAACTCAAACAATTGAACAAATATTCTGATGGCATCCTCTTGATATATTTCAGGTAGTTTTTCCAGTATTCTTTCGACAGAATAGATATTAAAGTTTGCTTTTAAATCAATACAATTTCTAAAGACAGAAAAGAAATCTTCATAAAGGGCGGATTCTTCAGGCTCATTGCTAAGCCAAGCATCCAATAGTTTAAAAATGATGTCATATTTCAAATCTTTTTCACAATCAAGAATAACACCTATGATTCTTTTCTTGTTTGATGTTGAAAGCAAATCAGTCCATTCTTTTGATTGCAGATTAATTAAAGGACTAATTCTATCCGCATGAGGGATTAGTTCAATAATTCTATTAACGCCATTTATCGATTGATCAAAAGCAGTACTCACCCATAATGCAAAACTAGTGTCTCTAATTTTAATTACATCGAGATATCGTACTGCTTCCACAGGAAGATGTTTACCATTGCTTTTAAATAGCCCACAATAGTATCCTTGCGAAAATGAATTGTTTGATGATATATCAAGCAATTCAGTTACAAAATGCAATAATGTAAGTTTATCGTCGCACATTGCAATTTGTTTTCCGAACTCAAACATAGGCTCATCTCTAAAACCAAGATGCCTGATAATATTGCACATCTTATCCTCTCTATCGGAAAGATGCATGAATTCATTGGCAAGTTCTGAAATGAGTTTATTTTTTTTCTTATCATCCTCATCAGTATAGCCATATGTGTAAATATCTCTTGTTAAGAACGCATTTATTCTCCCTTCTAAGTCTGTTTCCGTTAATTCATCCATCCATTTCTTCATAATTGCCATTGTTTCTTCACCAAGAGTTTTATCCTCTTCTTGGTAACGAATATTCTCATCCAAAATCACTATCAATTCATTCTTCTGACTTCGATTACTAATAATCTTATTTGCAGCAGATTTGTATTCTTCTAACAGCTCACACCACAAAAATGATTGGAAAGAATCAAACAATGCCTTGCATATAGAATCTCTTATTTCAGGTATAAACAATTCTACACTCTCAACCGCTTTATCCAAAGCATACTTTTTTGCTTCAATGTATTCGTTATGGTTTTGAGGATTCCAACATATTGGAGTTATCCTATTACCAATTATTCTTGGGGGAACTATTCTGCTTGTCCTGTCATTAAACGCCATATTAAATGCCATTTCAAAAAGAATAGAGTCAGATGATTCAGCCTTTCTTGCTCTTTTCAGCAACAAGTCATACCTCTCAACAAATGATATTTCCGAACTTGCCAGTAATATCGAAAAAAAGCCACACCATGTTCCCTGACTATTGTTTGATAGATATGTCTCTGTTTCGTTTTGAGCCAGAATAAACAGTATTTCTTCACATTTATAAAAGTACTGTGCAAAATTAGCCAGGTGATCGCAAGTCCAAATTATATGTCTGCGTAACTTTGATGTACAATCACAACCAAACTCTTCTATATTTGTATTCTCTGATAATAGATAATTCTTTATTATAGCCAATCCAACTTCTGGGAAGAATTCTGTTAACATCATTAATTCTCTCTCACTAAATGAACTGTCCGAAATATTAATTTGTGAGTATTTTATACGAAACCAGGAGGATAACTCCTCCTCCACCTCCTTTTTTCCACATTCCATAGCACGCTTGATAAAACGTGTCCTAAGAGTTTGGCTTTTTATCGATGACATAAATCCTTCTAAATTATGTCTTACCATAGAATAGGCTTGCTGATCAAAAGCATATTTAGCAAGTGCTCGCGGAGATTCTTCAAAGTAATCTCCCTTTTTTATGCCTAACTGAATGCATTCAAAGTAGTCAATTGCTCGCCGATAATCTGAATAATTTATATTAAAAAAAGCCGCCAGGTCTTTTAATTCAGACTCAAATTCATTTTTGTATCCGATATCAATAAAAAGCGATAAATGGTAAAAGTATGTTTGTAAATCAATATCATGTGGCTTTTCTTCAATGTTTAACCCCAACATCTTATTCAATATGCTACTTGCTGAATTATAATTATCTCTAATATGTATCGCTGGAATTTCAGATATGTCTCGAGTTTGGTCTTTGTCATAAATATCTGCAATCATAATTGCAAGTCGCAAATCGTTTAATGATAAATCATAAATGGCATTACATGTATCATCTTCAAAGTGAGGATATGCTGCTTTTATTACAGTGATAGTATCCTCTTTAGTCAATCTATCAAGGAATAATACATTGTTATTGTTATACCCATAGTCAGGGTTTTGAGGAGTACAGCCTATAACAATGATTTTGCACTTGAAGCCTTGATTTCTAAAGCATGAGCTAATAGCTTCATATTCCTCAAGAGATGCTTCATCAACAATAATATAAACTTTTTCAGGGTATTTCTTAATTTCGGTCATATCATTATTGAAATCATCTGTATATGAATAATAAATAAAACTAATTCTATCCTTTACTGCTTCAAGGACACTTCTGGTCTTGCCAGAACCTGATAAACCGCCTATGAATATAGTTGAACTCTCCTGTGAGGTATCATTTAGGAAGAATTCAATTCGTTTACTAATCACATTGTATAGGACTGTTTCACACCACTTGTTTTTAAAAGAGCTAGCAAGAGCATCTTTAGCTGTATCAGTAAATTTCAACCTTCTATCAGTAATATATTGAGGAGTGGATCTTGGCAACGATGGTAAACCCTTACTTTCTATTACATCATTGATTACATGAAACATAATACAGTTTAGGTTTTTAAAAGGTACATCATAAGAAACAGCTTTGTTTTCTATTCCAATGAATTTATATGAAGTCCCAGATTTAATAAAACAACCGCCACCTGATATACCGTTTACCTCATCCATCCTCGAACATGCATAAGCATCAAGAGATTCAATATTAATTGAAAGGTTATCCATATCATGAGGTATTAGCTTTCCCAATATTTCGACTTGTTTGCCTTCAATCGACAAAGGATATCCGCATATTATAACATCATCGCATGGAATATTTTCACAATCATATGTATAAACGTTTGGAATATCTAC
>OCTX011898201.1_pt1 | contig 15131 bp, 16 predicted proteins | sample 1539691 | NCBI WGS metagenome assembly OCTX01 (sample SAMN02144231, study PRJEB22623) | gut metagenome | biome: sheep rumen | host: Ovis aries | place: New Zealand | reverse complement strand
GACCGCGTTGAGCTTCCTCATACCCATCAGGGCAACAACTTCCATGACGAGCTGAACTCTCCCAATGTACTCCCTCCGTCAAAAGGGCGTAGTTCACCCTTTTCTCACTCCAGTCAGACCGGCGATCTCCAGTTCCTTATCTCCGAGTACAAGATAAACTTTCTTTTCTGCTCTCTCAATTATTTGGACAACCTTCCTGAGTTTCACGACAATTCCTCCTCGCTAATAGCGTTCAGCTATGTACTCAGAAAAGAAGCAAAGCTGTTACTGTCCTTGATAATCCTCATGTCCGGGATATCTTGCATAGCTCGAATCAGCAGCAATAAGCTCAATGAAGTTATCGATCTCAATGATATCCGATGAGTAAAAAATAGCCGCCGTTTTTCAGGCGGCTCAAGTAGATGTCCAAGTAGTAGTTGTCTGCTCAGTAAATCACACCGGCTCAAAGAATGTATCAGGGTGAGAACTATCAAAAATCTCGTTTGCCCACATGACTGTGATGAGATTCTCTGTCTCCGACAGATTGATGATATTGTGAGTGTATCCAGGAAGCATGTGGACTGCCTGAATCTTATCCCCGCTCACTTCAAATTCAATCACCTCATCTGTACCGATCTTCCGTTCCTGAATCAGGCCGTGACCAGCAACCACAATGAAGAACTCCCACTTTGTGTTGTGCCAATGCTGCCCCTTCGTGATGCCAGGTTTGCTAATATTCACAGAGAACTGGCCATGATCTGCAGTTTTCAGAAGCTCAGTAAAGGACCCCCGATCATCACAGTTCATCTTGAGATCAAAGGCCACCTTCTCCTTGGGAAGATAGCTTAAATACATGCTATATAGCTTCTTCTCAAAGGAACCGTCAGGTATAGCGGGTATGATCAAGTTCTGCGGCTGATCATGGAAAGTGTGGAGAAGATCAACTATCTGCCCCAGCGTCGCCTTATGAGTGACAGGCGCATAGCAATAGCGGCCGCCAGCCTTCGGATGTGGAGTAAGGCCATCATACTCAACACCATCAACTACTTCTCCAGTCTTCGGATACTCAGCTCTGTGTGGTTTCCCTTCCATCGCGTCATACATCTCATCGATCAGATCATCGATGAAGAGCATCTCAAGCTCGACGGACGGATCGTTCACAGTAATCGGCAGATCGTTGGCAATATTGTTGCAGAAAGTCCCGACAGCTGAATTGTAGTTCGGTCTTACCCACTTCCCTACCAGATTCGGGAAGCGATAGACATAAACTGTAGCTCCGGTGTCGGCAGCATAGCCGAAGAACAGTTCCTCTCCGTCACGCTTAGAAAGCCCATATTCACTCGTACCGAAGCGACCAGCCAAGGTAGCCTGCAGAGAGGAGGACAGCATAACAGGGCACTTGTTCCCATGCTTCTTCAACGTGTCAAGTAGTGTTGAGGCGAAACCAAAGTTGCCTTCCTTGAACTCTTTCGGATCCTGTGGACGATTTACCCCTGCGAGATTGAAAACGAAATCACAGTCGGAGCAGAACCGATCCAACTCCTCCAGCGTGTTATTGCGATTGTATTCGTAGATGGCTTCGATAGACAAGTTCGGTCTCGTCCTGTTCTTCCCGTCTCTTATGTTTTTCAAGTTTTCTACCAGGTTCCTTCCAACGAAACCCGCCGCACCAGTAACTAATATCTTCATGAAACTTCCCCCGGTCAGTATTTCCGCCACACCATTTTGTTAACGACGCCTACGTACCCTTGGATAATACGAACAACCTTCATGGAAACCGTCTCATCCACATAATCCGGACAGGGCTTTCCGAGAACTTCCTTCTGCTTCATCTCAATGGCCATGGAGGTCGCCTGAAGCAGCTCTTCTGTCGTGATTCCAGCAAGGATGAAATCTCCCGCTTCCAGTGCCTCAGGGCGTTCTGTGCTCGTTCTGATGCATACAGCAGCAATCTGGTGGCCGATTGATAGATAGAAGCTGCTCTCCTCCGGAAGGGTGCCAGAGTCAGATACGATAGCCAGCGCATTCATCTGCAGCTTGTTGTAGTCGTTGAAGCCAAGCGGCTCGTTAACACGAACTCTTGGATCTAGTTTAAAGCCCGTTGCCTCCAACCTCTTCTTGCTCCTCGGATGGCACGAATACAGGATAGGCATATCGTACTTTTCTGCTAAAGCGTTGATAGCTGTGAAAAGAGATGTGAAGTTCTTCTCTGTATCGATGTTCTCTTCACGATGGGCAGAGAGTAGGATGTATCTGTTGGGCTCCAATCCAAGCCGCTCCAGTACATCTGAAGCCTCGATCTTATCAAGATTCATCCGCAGTACTTCGGCCATAGGAGAACCAGTCATGTACGTACGCTCTTTGGGAAGGCCTGTGTCTGCGAGATACTTCCGAGCAAATTCTGAATAGCAGAGATTCACATCGGAGATCACATCGACAATGCGCCTATTCGTCTCTTCTGGCAGGCACTCATCCTTGCAACGGTTTCCCGCTTCCATGTGGAACAGCGGGATGTGCAGGCGCTTCGCGGAGATTGCTGAAAGGCAAGAATTAGTATCGCCGAGGACAAGATATCCGTCTGGTTTCAGTTCTGACAGCAGTTCATAGGATCTTCCGAGAATATTGCCACAGGTAACGCCGAGGTTTTCACCAACAACCGGTACTAGGATATCTGGTCCAATCTCACCATTAGCATTGTGAAGCTCAAAATCTTCCCAGAAGACCGTGCTCAGATTCGGGTCCCAGTTCTGGTTATAATAGACAATGCAGGTATCGAAATACTCACGGCAACGCTTCATCACAGCCGCTAAGCGGATGATCTCCGGTCGAGTCCCGCATCCGATCATGATTTTTAACCTGCCATCGTTTTTCCATTCGAAGTTATGCTCTACCATCAGTTTATCCTTCTTTCCCACCCACGACCAGTTTCATCTGTAGAGATGAGCGGGTGGGTATGTTTCTTATTATAGAGGTGCTTGTCAAGCTTCTACTGCGTGCGGGCGACCTTCGAGTTCTTCTTTCACGTAGTCAGTCCCCATAATCTTCTTAACTACTCCATCTACATCGAGGCGGTTGGTATTATGGGAAGTATACGCCTCATCGCCTTCAGTATGTACGGTCCCTTGGACATAGAACTTATCGTAGTTCAAACCACGCGCATCCGGAGCAATGCGATAATAATGACCCATATCTACAGACCGCAACATTTCTTCATGGGTTACAAGGGTTTCATAGAGTTTCTCACCATGACGAGAACCGATGATCTTTTTCTCAGTCTCACCGAATACTTTCATCACGCCATCAGCCAAATCACCGATGGTAGAAGCATCCGCCTTCTGAACGAACAGGTCACCCGGTTCGGCATGTTCAAAAGCAAAGGCAACAAGATCAACCGCCTCGTCGAGGTTCATCAGGAAGCGGGTCATGTTCGGGTCGGTGATCGTGATCGGCGCCTTCCGCTTGATCTGGTCGATGAACAGCGGAATCACGGACCCTCTGGAACACATGACGTTCCCGTACCGCGTGCAGGCCAGCACGGTCCCTCCGCGCTCAAACGCCTTCTGCGCCCTTGCCTGGACAACCTTCTCGCCGACAGCCTTTGTCATGCCCATTGTGTTGATAGGATAAGCAGCCTTATCTGTACTCAAAAACACAACTCTCTGCACGCCAGCTTCGACCGCCGCTGTAATCACGTTATCTGTACCGATGATATTCGTTCTCACAGCCTCCATTGGGAAGAACTCGCAGGAAGGGACTTCTTTCAGAGCAGCGGCATGGAACACATAGTCAGCGCCATACATTACGTCTCTTACGCTATCCAGATTTCTTACGTCACCGACGTAGAATTGGACTTTCCCCGCATAATCCGGATATTGAGCTTGTAATGTGTGTCTCATCCAGTCTTGTTTTTTCTCGTCCCTGGATATAATCCTTATCTCGCCAATATCCGTCGTTAAAAAGTGCTTCAAAACCGTTGAACCGAAACTTCCCGTTCCACCAGTAATGACTAACGTCTTTCCCTTGAAAGCTTCTGTGATTTGCATAAGATTTTACCTTCCTCTATTATTCCTGTTTTCATTGATGGGGTGTTGCCTCATTGTTAAACCTTGGATTAATCAAATAGTCCTTATTAACGCACTGGTTTTATTTTCTTTATTGCCTCTTTGAGTAATCTAGGATTTAATCCCATGATCATCAAAGTATTATTCGGTCTTATATCTTTAATTATATACCCGATAACAACATTTGTGAAAAACTGCGTTAAAAGCGAGGCTACAGCAGCACCATAAATGCCTAAAATCGGAATCAGAATGGCATTTATCAGTATATTAGCTATTGCACCTGATAAATTTATTTTCCAGAGCAAATGTTGTTTATTATGTGCCAAAATCCAAATATCTCTCACAGCTCCAATGTAAGAAAACGTTGTATACCATACAACAATTTGAAGAGGCCTTGATGAAGGAGTGTACGCTGCACCATACAGAATCTGTATTATTACCCATGACAGAGTAGTCATCAGTATACTCTGTAAGAGTGATACATATATTACTATTGAATAAAGCAGTGTTAATCTATGTTCAAAAACACTGTTACTAATTTTTTGTCCTTCAAATATTGAGGGCCGAAAGGAATCAATGATTGCAGTAAAAACAAAACTAGTAAGCCCAGCTGTTGCAACTGCCGCCCCATAATATCCTGTAGCGGCCTCATCAATCATGAGTTTTATCATAATCTTGTCTGTTTGAGCAAATATAGTTACCATCATTCCTGATAGTATATAGTGTTTACTCCTTGAAAACAGTTGCTTTCCGAGCTCCCATGAGAAGCTCAATTTCTGACCATCAAGCTTGTGATATATGATAATGCAACATATCGCAATAATCGCATAATCAAATGCATTGGAAATTGCAAACCAATAAACGTTTTTTGCAGTTATTAACAAAAACACTTTGTACGCAGATACTATTAAGTAGGCGCAAAGACTAACAATAGAAGTGTACTTTGACAAATATTTTGCCTGAAACCAGTACCGTATTAACTCCAAGGCCTGAAAAATAAGATTTAAACTATACAGAAGGCAAACTAGAATTGTTACAGGCTCATCATGGTTAGCAATTATCGCAAATGAAGTAACCCCAATAATACATGCAAAAGAGGAAAGCAAGCATAAGAACATAGATGTCCCAAGCGTCTTTCCTTCCCTATCAGGGTTATTTACAATTTCCTGTACAAGAATATTACTTAGGCCAAGATTCATAATTGGGACAACAAAGGCTACAAGAGATGCAGCATATGTTATAAGTCCAAAGTTTGATGGTCCCAAAAACCTAGCCGTCAGCATATTAATTACGAGAGCAAATACTGACTGTACTATTCTACAGGCAATTATCCATGTAGCATTCTTCGCTACTTTGTTCATTATTTCAAATCCTTCTATACAAATCTAAATACTTTTGGAAACAGATGTCTTGGTTAAAATCTTCTGCCTTTTTTAAACAAGCCTCGAGAGAAAAAGTCTTCTTCTCAACAACTGATTGTATTGCCTCTACCAATCCATCGATATCTTCGCGCTCTACAACGATACCACAGGTATCATCTAACATTTCTGGACTACCGCCCGTATTAAACGTAATTACAGGAGTTCCACATGCCAGTGCTTCCATGTTGACTGTTGGATAGTTATCCTCTCGAGTTGGGTTGACAAATACATCAGCTGCTGAATAAATCTCAGCAAGCTCTACTTGATTATTGGTCCTATGTATCGATACTACATTTTGAGGAAGTTGTTTATCTACATCTTCACTAGTTCCAACAAGGGCAATTTTATAATTGTTTGGCAATCTTCTTGCCAACTCAATAAAGACATCTAATCCTTTCCTTTGCCCCCATTCGAACCCAACACCTAAGATCATTTTATCTGTGCGTGCGATACTATGTTCAGCTCGAAAGCCACTTTGCATCGGTTTGAAAATCTCTGTATCTATCCCGTTATTAATAATTGCAAGGTTACAATTCCTCAGGAAAGAATCCCTGACCAACTCTGACAACCATCTAGATGGTGTTACGATGGTCATACTAATATCACTCAGCAATTTCTTTTTCCGTTCATAAAGTCTTGAACTTGTGTCCAATAACCAACTAAATTCATGCGCTTTAGGGCAATTACTGCATTTAGTCTTCCACTTATCGCAACCAACATATGAAAAGTATGTGCAACTACCCGTGAAAGCCCAACAATCATGAAATGTCCAAATTACCTTCTTTTTGTTTTCTCTCAGGTAAGCAAACAAGATAGAGAGATTACAATTATGGCTATGAATATTATGAAGATGGACTATGTCTGGATTAAGATCTCTTACCTTTCTAACCATCCTCTTAGTTGCCATTAAGGAGTTAAAACCAAAATTTCCGAGTATCCTTGCTTCAAGTGCCCCCATCTTGACCTCTCGATCAGTCATATATCGAATTCCAGCGGGATAACCGCTTTTGCCACTTGAATACAAAATATAGTTCTCAATATTATTCTTTGTAAGAATCGAGCTAATTGATGTACATATCTTCCCTGTGCTTCCCACGCCGCAGGTGGCATTAATCTGTACTACTTTCATAAAACCTTCCCCAAGTTAGTTAACCCAAAAAGGAACATAAGGGTATATTTGCATAATGTCAGAACCTGTTGTGGCTCCGTAGAAATAATAAACAACAAAAAACATACACATTATTATATATGACAAATATGCTACTTGATGATGCTGAGGTTTTGACCTTGTAGGGATTTTTGAAATTGTTATCGGTACTAAAATCAAAAAGTAGTAGTTCATTCTCATTGCTATATTATTCACTGGTGCAAAGCATTGCAAACAAGTACTCAAGAACAACAAATTCCTTAGTCCAAGAAACTCATCATTCATCTTTTTGTTGTCAGGTATCACACTTGCATAAATACTAAAAAGGAACAGTAAAGCAACAATAGTATAAGCACCTGTTGAAGATACTGTTCCATATCTTTCAAAATACCTTTCACCCATGAACGGTGCTAGGACAGAATAGATTCGCGAATTTAACACAAGAATAATAGCTATTGCTGGAGTCACAAACCGCAACCATCTTCTTGTAAATTTTGCCCAGTAAACAGGATACATCAATAGAATTATAACTGCAGACTGATGGAAGAAGCTCGCCAACACAGCTGTCAAGATAAAAAGAAGTAATTTCTTGTTCTTTACGTAGTAATACGATACAGGTACAATTGATATGGCGAGTGCTTGCCTTAAGCCAGAGAAATACAGGCTAAAGGGCGCTACAGTCATAAACACGGCAATGCTTAAATAAGGAAGGTCGGAATTTTTCGCATATAATGTCCATAAAGGAATCATGCAAATCACAGCCACAAAAGCGGTATAAAACTGGAAATCTCTGCTGATACAGGACACTATTTTATTAAACATATGAAATCCAATTTCAAGATTATATCTGTTGAGTATGTCTTTGAAGGAAAGCCCAATATCATTATTAAAAAAGTACTCATAGTGCGGCATATCAACGCCACATGTTTTTCCACGAAGCATTAGCATAATCGTTAGTGTGCCGAAAAAAAGGCCTATAGTAATATATGTTTCTTTTTTGCGATATGCATTACCTATGGTTATCTTTCCGTGCTTCGAATATATAGAATATGCTAATGGCATTAGCAGCAAAACATAATAAGGGACCACTTTCTCTCCTCCACCACCACGATTAACTATTCACAATCATTGAAAAATCACTATGCAATCTATTCCTTACAACATTAATATCATGTTTATCCATTGCGAATTTCCGTGTAAGGGAAGCTCTTGTAACCAGATTAGAATCGACAATCTGTGTAATTTTTTCCATTATGTTATCTATATTATCGACTACAAAGGCTCCGTCAATTTTTCTCATATACTCAATCGACGCGATTTTCGCAGGGCCAATTCCCAATACAACGCTCCCACTTTGAAGGCAATCAATAATCTTTGTAGAGTACGAATATTTCACTGCCTCCATCTGTTTCTTCTCAAAAGATTCAACGTGGAGCACGATATCCGCTTCGTTCATGATGGCCTTAATCTCCTCGTAAGTCCGAACGCCCTTGTAGAAAGCATTTACGTCATCAAACCATTCTTTTTTTTCCTCTCCTATCAAAGGAGTGTTTGAATAAACCTCCAGTACAGCTTTGCTGCTATCTGCGTTAATAACTCTCAATGCTTTTATGATCTCTTTGAGTGTGTCAATCCTACCATAGAGAAGATTTCCAGCATAGATCATACGTAATGGAGAATTATTACTTTCTTTGACTGGTCTATCAAAAGTGCATCCTTTATAAAGGGGCGTGACTTCTTTACCATATATTGAACTATACTTATCGCACATCTCGACAGATGCACCGTACAACTTATCTGCGACAGCGAAGCAGTAATCAATGCCCTTCTTTAGATAACCACGTCTGTACCAAGCGTTTTGTTCATATCCTCCCAGAATGTCGTCTGCGACCCAAAGGATCACTTTGACAGAAGGTTTCTTTTTCTTTATATGCTTAATCGCAGGTTCCAAAATGTATGGGCTTGTGGCGAATGCAAAGATAATATCAGGATCAGCTTCTTCTACAAACGCATCGAATCTCCTATTAAGCCATCTTCCTGATCGCCAGACCCGTTCCATCCCCCAATAGAGAATCTCATTGGAGCTTTTATGTAATTTGGCTATCTGCTCCTGCTCTGCGTTTGTATCTGTAGCCGTTTCTTTTACAGCCACATCAGCTGGCTCCAGTACGCTTCCAGCTTGCTTCCCTCTAAGTGCTTTCTTTAAGATCTCAACCGCAGAAACGTGGTAATACTTTTCTACAATATCCGTGTTTGGTTTCTGCTGGCGAGCATAGAAATGAAAAAAATGCGTATCCTCCCAACCATCAAACCAGTTGGTTACTGTGTTACCAAATGAGTTGGCTGTATTCCATGCTGCTTGTGAGAAAACCAAAACTCGCATTATTCGTCCCTCTTATTTCCCCGGATCAGTATTAATATCATCGTGGTTGGTCTTACTCTCACCATCCACAGCATTTGCATCATACAAATCTTTCTTGATCTGGCTGCTACTAATTTCAGGAGTTCGGGGAAGGTATACAACCTCGACCCCCTCTTCCTTCAAGAAGTCAAATTTGCCCTTCCAGTCATCTCCCATGACAAAGGTGTCGATGTGATACTCATGCATATCTGTTCTCTTCTGGCTCCAGCTCTCTTCAGGGATAACCAGATCAACATACCGGATTGCCTCTACCAGAGCTTTTCTCTGCTCATAGGAGAAGTAACATTTCTTGTGCTTTTCATTCCAGTTGAACTCATCAGATGAAATGACCACAATCAGGTAGTCTCCGAGCGCCTTTGCCCGACGAAGAAGATTGATATGCCCATAATGAAGAAGGTCAAAAGTCCCATATGTAATAACTCTTTTCATGCTTTGGTCTCCCTTAACTCGCATCGCAGCGTTTTTGATCACTGCTGCTTCGTAGTTCAAATCAAGGACAGGCTTTGTAAGCTCTGTCTTGCTGTCTCGTCCCATAAGTTCATGTACTGCATCTTTTGGATCAGCCCCGTGGTTGATGATTGCATCAACCGCTGCTATAATCGGCATTTCAATTTCATACTTCTCAGATAACGCCATTGCTGCCGGAAGCGCGTTAATTCCCTCTACAACCATTCCTATGGCCTTTACTGCTTTGGAAGGTTCATATCCTTGACCGATCAAATATCCACAGCGGTTGTTACGGCTGTGCTTACTGGTAGCCGTTACAATCAGATCGCCCATTCCAGCAAGGCCTGAGAAAGTCTCAGAGAGGCATCCCATTTTTGCTCCAAGCCGCTCAATTTCTGCCAATCCCCTGGTGATCAGCGCAGCTTTTGTGTTATCGCCGTATCCAAGACCGGCAGAGATACCAGCGGCAAGTGCGATAATATTCTTCAGGGCACCACAAAGCTCCACGCCTTTCACATCGGTGTTTGTATACACTCGCATGACAGGGTTTGTGAAGATTTCCTGGACACGCTCAGCTATAGCAATGTTCTCATGTGCTGCGACAATTGTGGTCGGGAGATCTCTGGCAACTTCCTCCGCGTGCGTCGGTCCAGACAGAGCTATAACCTTTGCCTGCGGAATTTCCTCGGCTATTATCTCGCTCATTGTATTGAGCGTTCCTGGCTCGATTCCCTTTGCAACATCAACGATAATCTGGTCTGCCTGGACATAAGTAGAGACTTTCTTCGCAGTTGAGCGAACAAACACAGAGGGGACGGCAAACAAAAGGACATCCTTCTCATGACACGCCTTTTCTAAATCCGTTGTGAATGTTACTTCTGTGGGGATTTCCATATTAGGCAAGTTCTTTTGCCGCCTTGTTTTACTCAGTTCCTCAATTTCCTCAGATAGGGCAGACCAAACTATAACTTTATGACCCGAGTTTGACAGCATTCGCGATAATGCCATTCCCCAGGTACCTGCTCCTATTACAGCAATCTTCATATTTTCAGCTCTCTTGCGATACAATCCACGGCTGCCTTTGCTGCAGAACCATAGAAGTTAACGAACTCATCTCGGAATGATACTGCCTTCTGGCTCTCTGCGGTCATGTCAACACTTTTGATAAGCTCTATTACTTGATCCTCGTTAGCTCCGCCACTAATCTTTTCCCGGATATCGAAGTACATTCCTCGTTTACTGCTATACTTTTCATAGTCGTAGCAGAAGTGAAGCATCGGTTTCCCTGTAATGGAATAGTCAAAGAATACGCTGGAATAATCAGAAATCAGGATATCTGCAGCGATATACAGATCATTCAGATCTGGATAGTCTGTCATGTTCCTGACGAATTCATTGTCCTCTATCTTCATAACCTTGGAAACTTCATAATGGGCACGCATAAGAAGAACATAACCTTCACCAAGTTCCCGCTCCCATCTCTTCAAATCCATAGGAGGAGCCATTACCACCCCAAGACTCTCGTCTTTATCGTATTCACGGAAGGTTGGACAGTAGAGAATCACCGTCTGGTTCTGTTTTATTCCGAGACGAGTGCGGATTGTTGTTCTCTGTTCCTCGGTATAATTGGCGAGGATATCATTTCTCGGTAATCCTACTTCCAGAAATTTTTCCTTCGGAATCTTAAAAGAACGAGAAAACACATCCGTCTCAAAATGCCCTTGAGACATCATTACATCAAAATGGCTCTCTCCTTCGTTCGCAAAAGCAGTATTACCAGCGCCAATATCAGTCCCCATTTTCTTCATGGGAGTGCCGTGCCAAGTGTTGAAATAAAAAGTATGTTTGCCAGTAAAATTCAGGCCACGTTCAACAGAAGAGTTCGTCACCCACACTCGAGCCGCAAGAGCAGTTTTGAAGTAGTTCAGCCCATCTGTTTTAATCTTTTCAGCTCCATCTACTTGGAACTTATCAGGCTGATGAAATGCCCATACCAACCTATATCCCTTAAAACGTGGATCAGCCTTCATTGCTTCAAAGATAGCCTTTGGGCTATCATCATATTTTCGCCCAGCAAAGGAATTGAACAGGATGAGCTTATTATCGGTCTTAACAAAGAGCTTCAGGACATTCATACAGAAGCTCATAACTCGATAATAGACCGCATAAGCTGTTTTATTATATTTTAGGATATTTACCAGCTTCTGTTTCAAACCATTCACCTCTATCAATTACCTAAGAGCATTCTTTTTCTTTCGAGTATCTTTTCGTTTAAGGCTTTACTGTCAAAACGCATTTCAATAAAGGTATGTGCAGCCTCCCCTATTTGTTCATAGTCAGCATTAATGATTGTCTGCATTTTTGCTTTCAAATCAGCCGGATTAGAAGGTTCTACTGTTAGGGCTGTTACTCCATCCTCAATTGTGTCAATCGGCCCTGGAATATTGCTGACAATTGCCGGAGTCCCCGTTGCTGCAGCTTCGGCTACTACCATACCAAATCCCTCTCGATAGCTTGGAAGCACTAAAACATCCATTGCCGCGTAATAACGTTCTATGTCACTGACAAACTCATGAAATACGACATTTGGAGAATTCATTGCTTTATCAAGCAGTTCTGAATTTAAAGATTCCCTGTCCTCAATAACGCCTACAAAAAGCAGTTTTGCGTCATTCTTTAGGCCACAAAAAGCATCTAGTAATTCGTTTATTCCTTTATCTCGACATATTCTGCCAGCGAATCCAAAAACAAAATCATGATCTGAAAAACCGAGTTCAGATCTTACTGCCTTTCTCCATTCTCTACGTTTGGAATAATCAAATCGGCAAAGATCCACGCCACCAGAACTACCATTCCAAACAACAACAGCTTTCTCGGCGGGGAACACTTTTTCCTTAATCCCAAGCAGCAGATTCGACTCGCTTACACATTCTATGTGAGTAGAGCATCTACACGCTAAAGTATCAAGAGTCTTAAGAATCGTTCTACCGATTCCGGTTGATCCAAGGTAGCGAAATCCCATCATGTGGTAATTTCGCACTTTGCATTTGGCTCGTTTTGCACCAATAGAAGCGCAAAATGCTGCGTTTGGTGTGGAGTATTGAATCAAGTCAAACTTCTCTTCACGAAAAAAACTTGTCAGCGCATGTATAGCCTTAACCGTCCCAATTATGGATATACCTCGTGGGATTATAATAGGGACATATCTGATTGTTGGGCCCAATCGTTCTTGAAGTCCATCATCAGGTGAGCATACAACGGTCACATTGAAGCCATTTTCTGCTAAATAATGAAGCTGCGGAATAAAGAAGGCATCAATGGACATTGAAATCGTTGTGACATAACATATTTTATTCAATAGTATGTACCTTCCATGAATGTTATCTTGTTTTCCTCGCCGGTACACCAATATATGTACCTGACTCATTTATATCCTTAATCACTACGGCACCTGCGCCAATCATGCATTCTCCGCAGATATTTACGTTATTACTCACTATTGCTCCTGTCCCTATCCATGTCCCCGTTCCAACTACAACCGTTCCAGACAGATGCGCTCCAACAGAAATATGAACGTAATCCCCTACCATGCAATCATGATCCACGGAGGAACTTGTGTTGATAATGCAACCTTTCCCAATTCGGGCTCCAGGGTTAATCACAGTTCCCGCCATAACTACAGAGCCGACACCAACTTCAGCACTATCAGCTACCACAGCACTTGGATGAATGAGAACTGGAAAGTTTCGATTCGCATCCCTCTCCATCAGCTTTTTTCTAGTTTCAGCCTTCCCAACAGCGACAAACACATCCCCATCAAGTTCTGAAGTCATCGTATCCGGGCCAAGAACCGGATATCCTGCACAGTCTTTTATTTCAGGATCATTGTCTAAAAAAACTATGTCTTTATAGCCATTAAGTGCGGCAATATCGGCGACTACTTTTCCATGACCAGAAGCGCCGATAACAATTAATCTATTCATTTTTCAGCACCTCTGCAGAGTTGTTACTCCCCATGAACTCAGTCATTGTGGCAGATTCGCCACCACTGATACCCTCTCGTTTCAGCACAGTTTTTACTGTGTCAAAGATAATTTTCCAGTCACCAAGGAATGTGATATGGTCCACATACTTCACATCCCAATCAAATTTTTCTTCCCAGCTGATCGCATTCCGTCCATGAACCTGAGCCAATCCAGTAAATCCTGGCCGTACCTCATGCCGCCTAGCCTGGTGTTCGTTATAACGATCCAGATATTGAACAAGCAGCGGTCTCGGCCCGACCACAGACATATCACCCTTCAGCATATTGAAAAGCTCCGGGAGCTCATCGAGTGAAGTGGAACGTAACTTCTTTCCAAATGGCGTCAATCTCTGGGCATCATATTCAGGTCCAGACTGACCTTCCTTCGGCGGCAACATGGTACGAAACTTATAGAGTTTAAATATCTTTCCGTCTTTTCCAGGGCGGTCCTGTGTAAAGAGCACCGGGCTTCCAAGCTTGAGACGAACTAAAATGGCTGTTATCAGGAGCACCGGAGAAAGGACTATAGTAGCCAATAACGCACACAGGAAATCCTGAGGTCGCTTTACAAATCGCTCATATGGGCCATATGCTTTATGCTTCATCATTTACTCCATCGCTGTCTTTATCAGTTCCTCGCTAACACCAGCAGCGATCATTTTTCCCGCCGCCAACTTTGCACCGGTCTCATCATTGACCTTATATACAGACAACAGCTGACATAAGTATTCATGCCAACCATCACGCCCCGCCTGCTCTTCAAACCATTCCGGGCTGACATCGAGCTTCATATTTATATCGAGAATCATCGAACAACCTCCAGGACCACCGTTTTATCTGTCATTTCGATTTCCACACGGCCATCAGCTTCTCTAATCTCTTTGATCTTGTGTTTATCGATAATGTGCGTGCCGTCAATACGATAGAAAGAACCTTCATCAATAACCGGCACAGGGGCACCGAGTCTGTACTCGCCATGTGGAAGGATAATTGTTTTTACTTTCAGGTTTTTTAGGTCCATGATTCAGTGACTTCCTCATTCAGTGCCATCTTCTGTAACTGCTGCCTTCGGCCTATGATTTCTGTACATTTCCTTCATGTACACATCGGGATGCTGCATCGAATGCTTCTTACCGGGCGGAGTACTGTCTTCTTCGAGCTGCCATCTTTCATTGATTTTCATCCAGTCGTTGGGATAGAGCCTTTTGAAGGCAGCAATGAAGGTTTCCTCATCTGCATCAAAGCCAAACTTCTTGAAAACAATTGCGACCTTTTCCTTCTTTCGGCTTATAAAGCAGCCCATTTGAACACCTCAGTCATATGGAGCAGATACATCTAACCGCCTCATACATATCCAGCAGATGCGAATCCCCATCCCTGATTGATGTTCAGCAGATGTTTTATCGTCCTATCTACGCCTCTCAGTCATGCCCGGTCGATGTTCCTGTTTTCACAAAAAGCACCTATGAATAATCTCAATAATCCTATCCTGCTGCTCCGGAGTCATCTTGTTATCGCTCGGTAAACAGAGCCCACGCCTGAAAATATCAGCCCCTACATCAATTCCAGAGCCTTTTATATAGGCATTTGTGCGGCCTCTGCCGTTCCCTTCGACCGTGACAAACGGGTT
>OCTX012254749.1_pt1 | contig 15132 bp, 15 predicted proteins | sample 1539691 | NCBI WGS metagenome assembly OCTX01 (sample SAMN02144231, study PRJEB22623) | gut metagenome | biome: sheep rumen | host: Ovis aries | place: New Zealand | reverse complement strand
AGTTTGATCATCATGGTGTTCTCTTCGTCCATCTCCACCTTCACCAGGCCGTCCTTCTCCAGCTGCTTCATCACCTCGGAGAAGCGCTTGAAGCCGATGGCCCGCTCGTTGAAATCGGGATAGGTGGTGAGGATGTCCGCCTTCAGGATGGACGGATTGATGCGGTCGAAGCCGCCTTCCTTGTAGGCGTTCAGCTGCGCCTCGAAGGCGTCGCGCCAGTTCTCCCGCGTCAGCTGGACCTGTTCCTCCGGCGCGTCGGGGGTCGCCGCCAGGGAGACCATGACGTTGAAGTTGTCGTTGGTCACCCGCAGGTCGCCGAACTTGGCCGCCAGCTTCTGCAGGAGCTTGTAGAAGGTGGCGCAGCCGTAGGTCTTTTCGTTGAAGTCCGGGCGCAGGCGGGTCAGGACGCCCTTGAGCTCGCTGGCGTACATCTCGTCCGTGTCGTCGTGCTCGTCGAAGACGTCGCAGAGGAGCTTGTTGAGGGCCGCGAGGTCCATGTCGTCGCCCGCGGCGGCGGCCGCCTTCTGCTTGCCGCGGTTGGTCTGCTTCGCCCGCGGGGCCGGGCGGCTGCCCATGCTCTCCAGGAACTGGAATTCGTTGCAGGCGTTGATGAAGATGTTGCTGGCAGCCTCGGACCGGCTGATGCCCAGCACATACTTGCCCATGGCCTTCAGGCGGCCCACCAGCGGCATGTAGTCGCTGTCGCCGGACACGATGCAGAAGGAATCGATCAGCGGGTTGGTGTACGCCACCTCCAGGGCGTCCACCACCAGCTGGATGTCCGCGTTGTTCTTCTGCGCGTACCCGTAACGAATCGAGGGCACCACGGAAAAGGTGTTGGAAAGCAGGATCTGCTTGAGGTCGGAGAAGCGGTCCGTATAGCCGTACACCCGCCCCAGCAGGATGTCCCCGCGCATCTTGACCTTCTCGATGATGGAGGCCAGGGTCGCTTCCTTTGCGCCGCAGTTCTCCAGGTCCACAAAAACGGCAAATTTCGCCATATGGATGATTTCCTTTCTGGATAAAACAAATACTCCTGCCGGTCAGAAGCCGGCGCGGACATTATAGCATCTTTTTCGCGGAAAAGCTATATGGCGCAAAAGTTTGACAAATCCCGCAAATTCAAATTGCGCCCCAGGCCATTCTGTGGTATGATGAGGCGGGAAGTCCCCGGCGCGCACCCTGCCGGGAGACGAAAGAAACTTTTCGAAATTTGCTGCCACCCGTGCCGTTTGCTTCGTATGAATCTGTGAACACCGAATGAAAGGAGGGCACGCCTATGGAGAGAAAGTTAGCCTCGCTCTTCGACTATCAGAAGTTCGAGGGGAACCGGGACCTGCAGAACGTGATTGACGCCGTCCATGCGCGCGTCGCACGCCGCGAACTGACGATGGACGAGATGGTTCTCGTCAACGCGGCCGGAGATCCCAGTCTCGCCGCGCAGCAGAAATCCCTGGAGAAGCCGCAGAAGTGAGCACACCCGACGTCAGTCGGATTTATACGGAGTTTCACGGCAAAGTCATGGGCTATATCCGGGCGCGGGTGCAAAGCGCCGCGGACGCGGAAGACCTTTGCTCGGACGTGTTCGAGAAGGTTTTCCTCAAGATCGGCGATTATGACAGCGAGAAATCCTCGCTGAGCACCTGGATCTTCACGATCACGCGGAACACCGTGATCGACTTTTTCCGGCGCAGCCATCCCTCGGATGAGCTGGACGAAAACCTGGCGGACGACTCGGAGGTCGACGCGGCGCTGCTGCGCACCGAGACCCTCAGCGAGCTGGCCGCCGCCCTGAAGCGGATGCCCGCCCAGCTGCAGGAGATTGTCGTCCTGCGCTACTACGACGGCAAGCCCCTGACGGAGATCGCCGACCGGCTCGGCATCAGTTACGGCGCGGTCAAGCTCCGCCACCAGGCGGCGCTGAAGGGCCTTCGCGAAGCGCTGGGAGAACCGTGAGAAGCCATCCGACGCAAGGCGCAGGGATCCGCCCGCGGACCCGCGCCCTGTGCCCTGCGCCGATCTCCTGACATTTTCTCTGACATTTTCTTCCCCGTGCCACGAAAATTGGGTCTTGACAACCTCTACAAAGGATGGTAAGATAGCCCTTGCCGTTGGGGAATAGTGTAACGGCAGCACCTGCGACTCTGACTCGCCTAGTCTAGGTTCGAATCCTAGTTCCCCAGCTCCCATGGCTCCGTTGTCTAGAGGCCTAGGACGTCGCCCTCTCAAGGCGAAAACACCGGTTCGAATCCGGTCGGAGCTGCTGAAAGCGCCTGTATGAACAGGCGCTTTCCTTTTTTGCTATATAAGCATTATGTTTGTCATATAAGTCTATATTAGTACTTAACTAATGTCTGTTGTTCTATATCATTTTACTGAATAATCAGGTATACTTAAACGTATATTGAACAAATACATAATTCTCCAAACTTGTTTTTGAACCACTCTTTCTTGGGAAAACCATATATCCAATTGAAATTGTGTATGCTGAAAGGCTCATATTGTCGCTATAAATCTGATCTTTATCACTAGTCCATTGTCTCTCTCCATCATTCGGTCGCCCATACATCGAATTAAGTTCATTCTTAATGCTATTGTACATAGCGGATGGGTTATTTAAGCTTCCAGTAGGATCAGAATACAAGAACAGTAATTCAATAGACGTAATAGGAGGGTTATCGCCATAGTAATAATTCCTACGAAGACTTACCTGTGCTGAATAGCCAAATACAGTTTTATCTTTGTACGTAATAATTTCAATAGGATTATCGTCATACTGATTTCTTTTAGCAAAAACAAACCCATTATTCTGCAAAGCTTTGTCAATCTGATCAAATGTCATACCCATCTGGATCCCATAAGGTCTTGTGATATTTGTTGAGGATGAACAGCCTTGCAGCAACATTATAACAGTAATCATCAACAAAACGATTCTCCACTTCCATTTGCATCTGTGTTCAATTCCTAAATACATACTGGTCAACACTGTTACTATCTCCTCTCTTGTAATCTCAATTTACAAATTACGTTGGGATAGATTCTCTCTACTACTAAACTCTACATCCACTCCTCCATTTTATTAATAACAATCGTGAATTTTCTTAGATGAATTATATGAAAAAATGCACTTCATGTCAAGCATTTAAGTCATTTTGATAATGCATAATCAAAATGATTAGGCTACCATACCATAAGAGGTGGTATGTAATGATGGTAGACCGCATTAAGCTGCTTCGGGAAGACGCAAAAATGACCCAAACAGAACTCGCCCATAAGCTTGGGGTAACCCGCTCCGGCGTCAATGCATGGGAAATGGGAATTTCCACGCCTTCCACCCAATCCATTGTCGAGCTTGCACACATCTTCCATGTTTCCACAGACTATCTCCTGGGTTTTGAATCCACCGCCTCCGCTGACCTCTCCGGTTTAACCGATGATGATATGCTGGTTGTCCATCACTTGATCCGCCACCTCCGCAGCAAAAACATCCTGAATAATCGGTGATTCACATCGAAAGGCCATGGACGCTTATTTCTGAGCAAGAGTACATCAGCGCGCATGGCTTTTTTCTTTTATCGAATTGAAATCCTATTGAGAACTTGTACCATTTTTGTATCAAGTTCTCAATAGAAGGATTGACGAAATTGAAAATGAATATTTCACCCCGTAAAAAACCATGGCCGCTGATCTCTTCATAAGCATCAGCGTCCATGGCTTTTGGTTTAATTCTTTATCTCTCCTGAAAGGAGAGATGCCGCCGCAGCGGCAGAGAGGTCCGGGTTACTCCGCGGCTTCCTCCGCCGGGGCCGCTTCCTCCTGGTCCTCCAGGACCTCCATGTTCCATGCCTGGCCTTCCTCGGTGTAGACCACCTCGGCCTGGTCGATCCAGTGCTCCACCATGGTGGAGAAGATCTCGTCGGCGATGTCGGCCTCGAGCTCCTCGCGGTAGGCGGCGCGCTTCTCATCGGTCAGCGGAGCCGGGCCCTCGGCCACGTCGTTCACGTAGAGGATCAGGTGGACGCCGAAGCTGGTCACGACGGGATCCGAGATCTCACCGGGGTTCTCCACGCTGAAGGCGCCCTGCAGGAAGGCGGAATCATACGCGAGGCTGCCCTCGGAAACCATGTAGCCCTGGCTCAGGGCGGGCTCCACGGTCATGCCGGTGTCCTGGCCGTACTGGGCGATGAGTTCGTCGAAGGACTTGCCTTCGTCCAGGGCGGCGTCAATGGCGTCCAGGGTCTCGCGGACCGAGTCGATGACCGCCTGGCGCGCAGCCTCCACCTGCTCAAAGGTGACGGCGTCCTCGCCGGCGTCCTCCCCGGTCTCGGCGGCCTCCGCCTGTTCCTCCCACTTCGCGGCCAGGGACAGGTAGGTGTTCAGCGCTTCCTCGTCGGGGGTCAGCAGGATGTGCTTCACGGAGCGGAAGCCCGCGGGAACGTAGTTCAGCTCATAGCCGAAATAGCTGTACATGTCGTAGAGTTCCGAGGGGGTCATGTCGGCGTTGTCCTCCGCGTAGAGGATGGCGCGGTCTTCCTCCGCCAGTTCGGCGTGATGGGCCTCGATGGCCTCGTCGGTGACGGTGGTGTCCTCGCCCGCCAGCACGGCATCCTTCACCCGCTGGTTGATGACGCCCATCCGGGCGCTCTCCAGCGTGGTCTCCTTGGTGTAGCCGCCGGCCTCGTAATAGGCGACGGCGTTCTGGCGCAGGGTGAGCAGCTCGTCCTCGGCCACGGTGGTCAGGTCCTCAATGCCCGTCTCATAGGTGATGTAGCTGGCAATGGCTTCCTCCCACATGGCGTCATTGTCCAGCGCCAGCTGGGCCTCTTCCTCCTCGGTGAAGGTGTTCAGGCCGTTCTGCTCCGCGTAATCGGAGATGACCGCCTCCCAGACCATCTCCTGGGTGGAAATGGCGCGGGTCACCCGCTGATTGTCCTCGGTGGACATGTCAAAGCCGTACTGTTCATACATTTCGATATAGTAATCATAGATCGGCTGCACATCGGAGAGGTGGTATTCCCGGCCGTTCACCGTGAAGAGCAGGGGATTGTCCGCGTCCTCCGCGCCCGCGAAAGCCGCGCAGCCCAGCAGCAGGCACAGGGTCAGGGCCATGGCGGCCAAACGCTTCGTCATCATGCATCATCCATCCTTTCATCCCGCCGAGCGGGTACCAGCATTATGGCATGTTTCCCGCGCGAACGCAAGCGAAGCCGGGAAAAGTTACAGACTGTTCACGGTTTGGCTCAGTCATAGCGCTCGTCGATCACACGCTTGGTCTTCTTCTCGCTCCGCGGCAGCAGGCCGTTCTCCACGACCTTGACCAGCGGCGTGAAGCCGATGACGCTCTTGACCTTGACAGCGATGCGCTCCGCGAGCTCCTGGAAATTCACCGAGCCGTTGGTCTCCACGTAGATGCGCATGGTGTCCTTGCCGTCCAGGTGCGAGATGCGGATCTGGTACTCGCTGGAGACCTCCGGGAAGCTCTGGAGGATCTCCTCGATCTGGCTCGGGAACACGTTGACGCCCTTGATCTTCATCATGTCGTCAGTGCGGCCCATAATGGTGCCCAGGCGCGGGAACCTGCTGCCGCAGGGGCACTCGCCCGGGATGATGCGGGAGAGGTCGTGGGTGCGGTAGCGGATCAGCGGCGCGCCTTCCTTGACCAGGGTGGTGATGACGATCTCGCCCATCTCGCCGTCCGGGACCGGCTTCAGCGTCTTCGGATCGATGATCTCAATGTAGAGGTAATCGTCCCAGTAGTGCATGCCGGTATTGTATTGGCAGTTGATGCCGATGCCGGGGCCGTAGATCTCCGTCAGGCCGTATATGTCATACAGCTCGATGCCCAGGGACTCGGCGATGGTGGCGCGCATCTTGTCGCTCCAGCGCTCCGAGCCGATCACGCCCTTCTTCAGCCTGATTTTGTCCTTGAGGCCGCGCTTCTGGATCTCCTCGGAGAGCAGGAGGGCGTAGGAGGAGGTGGAGCACAGCACCGTGGACTGCATGTCCTGCATCATCTGCAGCTGCTTCTCGGTGTTGCCGGGGCCCATGGGGATGACCATGGCGCCGAGGCGCTCCGCGCCGGCCTGGAAACCGATGCCGGCCGTCCACAGGCCGTAGCCGGGGGTGATCTGGATGCGGTCGCGGTTCGTGATCCCGGCGTACTCGTAGCAGCGGGCGAACATGATGGACCAGTCCTCCACGTCCTTCGCCGTGTAGGGGATGATGACCGGGAGGCCCGTGGTACCGGAGGAGGAATGGATGCGGACGATCTTTTCCTCCGGCGGGGTCATCAGGCCCAGGGGGTAGGCGCCGCGGAGGTCGTTCTTCTCCGAGAAGGGCAGCGCCTCGAATTCCTCGGGGGAAGAAACCCCGGTGATGCCGGCGTCGATCAGCCTTTTGCCGTAAAAGTTGTCGGCGGCGCGCAGGGCGCGGATCTGCTTGTTGACCTGTTCGATCTGGATGGCGGAGATGCGCATGGCGGTTGACCTTCTTTCCTCAAATCAATTCAGCGGTTCGGTTCAGTCGGATGCCGCGCTCCACTCGAGCGCCCGGAAGTTCAGTTCATGGAATTTCGGGGGGATCTGTCGCAGGACCGCGCCCTTCAGCGCCTCCGGGTCCAGGCCCAGGGCGCCGCTGCGCATGGCCGCGCCCAGCAGGATCAGGTTCAGCACCTTCGGGGAGCCGACCTCCCGCAGCGCCCGCTCCGCATCCACGATCTCCAGCCGGGACACATGCCCGCGAAGGTATTCGAGCATGTCCTCCGCCCGGTAGGCCGTCTCGGAGAGGGCGGCCGTCACCGGCATCACGGGGCGGGAGGAGACGATCATCTGCCCGTCTGGCTTCAGCCACGGCAGCATCCGGACAGCCTCCCCGGGCTCAAAGCCGAGGATCAGGTCCGCCTCGCCGCGCCCGATCATCGGGCAGCAGACGCCCTCCCCCATCCGCAGGTGGCTGAAAACGCTGCCGCCGCGCTGGGCCATGCCGATGGTCTCCGCGGACAGGACCGGGATATGGTTCGCCATGGCGGCGGAGGAGATGAGCCTGGAGGCCAGGACGGTTCCCTGGCCGCCGACCCCGCAGAGGATGATGTCCTTACGCATGGTTTTCACCTCCCGAAATCGCCTTCACCGGGCAGAGCTGCGCGCAGAGCGTGCACCCGTTGCACTGGCCCGGATCGATGACCGCCTTCCCGCCCGACAGGCTGAGGGCCGGGCACCCGATCTCCCGGATGCACTTTTTACAGCCGACGCAGACCGCCGGGTCCACGACGCACCGGGCGGAGGAACGGAACAGCGCCACACAGGGCGAGCGGAAGATGATCGCCTTCACGCCGGGGAGATCCGCCGTCCTCCGCACCGTTTCCACCGCCTGCGCGTGGTTGAGGGGGTCCGCCGTCTCCACCGCCGTGACGCCGATGCCCCGGAGAACGGCCTCGATGCTCACTTTCTCTACGATCTCGCCCATGGCGGTCCGCCCGGTGCCGGGGTGCGGCTGATGGCCCGTCATGGCCGTGGTGGAATTGTCCAGGACGATCAGGGTGAAGGACGCCTGATTGTAGACCGCGTTGATGACGCTCGGGACCGCCGAGGCGAAGAAGGTGGAGTCCCCGACAAAGGCAAAGCAGGCGCGGTCCTTTTCCAGGTGATTCACCGCCTGGGCGATGCCGAGGCCCGCGCCCATGCACAGGCAGGTGTCCACCATGTCCAGCGGCATGGCGTTGCCCAGGGTATAGCAGCCGATGTCCCCGCAGAAAATCGTCCTGCGGCCCTTCATCGCCTGCTTGACCGCGTAGAAGGACGCCCGGTGCGGGCAGCCCGCGCACAGGACCGGCGGCCGCACCGGCAGGGGCGGCGGCGTCTCCGCTTTCTCTTCGGGCAGGGAGACGCCCAGGAAGGCCGCCATGGCCTGCAGGACGCTGTCCCGGCTGTTCTCGCCGGAGAGGGGCATGTGGCCGGTGGTCTTGCCGAGGATCTTCGTCTTCAGGCCGTATTTGCCGCAGACATGGACCAGCTCCCGCTCAATGACCGGGTCCAGCTCCTCCACGCAGAGGACTTCGTCAAGGCCGGTGAGGAATTCGACGGCCCTGGCCTCCGGGAAGGGGAAGGGCGTGGAGATTTTCAGCGTGCGGACGGCCCCCAGCTTTTTCCGCGATTCCATCACATAGGTGTAGCTGAAGCCGCCGGTGGCGATGCCCTTCCGGCAGCCGGGAAGGCCCTCCTCCGGCTCGATCCGGTTCAGGGGAGAGGCCGAGAAGACGTCCCGCAGCTTTGCGTTCCGCTCCTCGATCTTCCGGTGGTTGAGGTTGGAGAGGCGGGGGAAGATGACCCAGCGGCCGCTGTCCTTCACAAAGCCCTCGGGCTCGCACGCCGCGTACTCGTCCGGGTCCTTGACGCGGATGGAGGCGTAGCCGTGGGAAACCCGGGTGGTGGGCCGCAGGAAGACCGGGGTCCCGTACTTTTCGGAGAGTTCAAAAGCCTCCTGCACCATGGCGTAGGCTTCCTCCGCGGAGGAGGGATCCAGGATCGGGACCTTGGAGAAAGCCGCGAACGTGCGGGTGTCCTGCTCCGTCTGGGAGGAGATGGGGCCGGGGTCGTCCGCCACAAGGACCACGAGGCCGCCCTTGACGCCCACGTATTCCAGGCACATCAGGGGATCGGCGGCCACGTTGAGGCCCATCTGCTTCATGGTGACCAGGGCCCGGGCCCTGGTGTAGGCCGCGCCGCCCGCCAGCTCCATGGCGGTCTTCTCGTTCACGGACCACTCCACATAGACGCCTTCCGGGCGGCGCTTCGCAATGGTTTCCAGCACCTCGGTGGAGGGCGTCCCGGGATAGCCGCACACAAAGCGAACCCCGGCCGCCAGGGCCCCCAGGGCGATGGCTTCGTTCCCCATCAGGAATTCATCATGCATCCGATTCATCCTTTCATTTGCGCAAACGATATCAACCGAGTGCATCATACCACAACCCGGGCCAAAAGGACAGTCTTTTCAATGTTTGAAGCCGCCGGCGCGAAAAAAGCCGCGGTCCTTTCCTCTCCGGAAGGTTCCGCGGCTGTCAGAATTATTTACTTTGCCCGGATGCTTCCGTCCGGTTCGATCCAGAGGATCCCGGTGTCGGCGAAGTCCTTGGGGATGGCCTCCAGATCGCCCCTGGGTTTCTGGGGAGTCAGCTTGCCGAAGCACACCTTCTGGTTCTTCTCGATCTGAAGCACGAAGGGATTGTACTCCCCGCGCTTGCCGGTCTTCAGGGCCGTCGCGCGCAGGACCCGCAGTTCGGGCGTTTCGCCGGTGAGGTCGTATTCCAGCTGAAGGGCGGCGCCGAAGGTGTCCACCGCGCCGGAATAGCCGTCGCACAGTGCGCCCAGGGACATGATCAGGGGCTTCCCCTTGTAATAGTAGATGGGATGGACCGCGTCGGAGCCGTGGCCCCAGATCACGTCCGCGCCGCCGTCCACCAGCTGCTGCGCGATCGTGAAGGCGGCCTGCGTGGGCGAGCCGGCGTCCGGTTTGGCCCATTCAACGCTGACAATGACGATCCCGCAGCCGTGTTCCCGCAGAAGCTTCACCCGCTCCAGGATGGCGGGCACGTCGCGCTCGGTGGGATTGTCGTAGCCCACCACGCCGATGCGGGTATCCTTCACCAGCCAGATCAGCAGCTCGTCGAAGGTGTCGCCCGCCCGGGTCTCCATGGTGCCGAAATGCAGGATGCCCGCCTCGTCCAGCACCCGCTGGGTGTTGGCGTAGCCCGCCGTGCTGTAATCCGCGACGTTCTCATCGGCGAGGCAGACCGCGTCCACCCCCGCCGCCGTCAGGAAGCGCACCGCCTCCTCCGGGGCGTTGAACAGGGAGGCGTCGCTGGGCTTGGGGATCTCCTCGTTGACAAAGGGCATGTGCAGGCAGCCCAGGGTGAGGTCGTCCGCCGTGAACAGCTCCTTGAACTCTCCCAGCAGCCAGTCGTCCGCCTTGTCGGCCTGCACCGCGGTCAGGCTCCGGGCCTGCGTGTTCCAGCGCGTGGTGTCCCCCAGGCCGACGCGCCCCGTCAGGGTGATCACCAGGCGGCTTTCCTCCGCGGGCTCGGCCGTCTCTCCCAGGGCCGGACAGAGGGGAATCGTGAACATGAAAGCCAGCAGTACCGCCAGCACAAATCTTCCTTTTCGCATTGATCGAGCCTCCGATCCCAGTATGCAATACGATTGTAACAAATCCGAAATAAAATGTCAATATTGGACTGCATTTTCCCGGCGGATCGGCGGCATTTCCTCCGGCGGACGAGGGAGGCGACCGGAAAAGGGATCCCGCCGCTCAGGCAGGATCCCCGATGAGATTTCCGGGCCGTTTTCAGTTGGGGCGGACCAGCGAGCCCGCGATCCATCCCCAGACGCCGTCCACGCAGACGTGGTACCAGAGGTGATTGTTGGCCCCGGTCTTCGAGCCGTAGCAGGGGAAGATGTCATAGCTCCTGGCCCGGGCCACCCAGTTGGTGCTGGAATCGGCTTCCCTGCGCACCAGGCAGGCGTCCCCGATGACCGTCACGGTGCCCTGGAGCGGTTCGCCCTCGGGGGTTGCCTCCGGGAAGGCGCTCATGTCCGGGATCTCCGCCACCGTGCGCTCCGTGGGGAGCAGCTGCGTGGTCCTCGGGATGAAGCCGCGGGCGTACAGGCCGTCCACCCGGGTCTCCACGTACCACCAGTCCCCGTGGTAGGTATACTTCGCCAGGATCGCAAAGACGCCGCCCTGGGGGATCACGGCGAAGGAGCTCGCCGCGTCCAGGGGATTGTCCGTGATCGCGATGTCAAACGGTGCCTCGCAGGTGACGTAGCTGAACTTCAGGCTGTTGGCTTCCTTGAATTCCTTGACATAGCTGTAGGGGATATAGCCGACCCGGTTGGATTTGCTGTTGGTGGCATAGCGCACCAGCAGCCAGCCGCTGGTGTCGCGCCCCGCGACATAGACGCCGCTGTTCGTGTCGACGCTGGCCTTGCCCACGCGGTAGCCCGCTTCGGTGCTCGGGGCCGTATAGACGGGGCAGGAGCCGCAGCCGATGCCGTCCTTATAGTTCCGGAACAGGAATTCCGGCACCTGGTCGAGGTCCGGGCCGGCAGGCTCCTCCGCGACGGCCGCGGCAGCCGCCAGCAGCAGCACCGCCGCCAGCAGCAGCGCCATCCATTTTCTGCTCATCATGATTCCTCCGTTCCTTTCCGCGGCATGATCCCGCAGAGAAAAGCCCCCGCCCGCCTGATCGGCGACAGGCGGAGGCGCTTCGGGCTGCGGCGAGCTTACCGCATGCTGTTGAGGTTCTCGCGCTCCTGGTGCACTTCCTGCACGAGGCTGCCCACGTAGTTCTCGCCCTTGCTGAGCATGTCGTCCAGATAGGCGAAGGTCTTCTGGCGCAGCTGGGCCATCTTGTGGTTCGTCTCGTCGGTGAGCTCCTGGGCCGCCAGCTGGGCGCGCTGCAGGACGCTCTCCTGGCTCACCATCCGCTGGGCCTCGGCTTCGGCGTCGTCCACGATCTTCTGGGCCTGGCGGCGTCCGTCCTCGACGATGGACTGGGCCTGAGCCTGGGCCTGCTGGTTCATCTGCTCGCCCATGCGCTCGCCGTCGCGGCGGATCTGGTCGGCTTCGGCCTGGGCCTGGCGGATCTGCTCCTGGGCCGCTTCATAGCTGCGCTTGGCTTCCGCGGCCAGGCGCTCCGCCTCCGCCTTGGCGGCGGCGATGGCCTCGCTGGCTTCCGCGCGGGCCGCCGCGAGGATGCTCTCCTCCTGATCCACGATCCCGTCCGCGGCATTGATCGCTTCCGGCAGGCTCTGCTGGAGTTCCGCCAGCTTTTCCACCGTCTCGCGGCGGTTGACCTGGCACATCTCGCCCCGGATCCAGGACTTGCTCGCGCTGGTCACGGTATCCGTCAGTTCCCGCAGAATCGAGAGACTCTGCTGTACGCTCCTGCCGCCTTCCACTGCCATGGTTCATCCCTCCATCTTTTGTTGTGGTTATCGCAAGTGTTCCGACACTTGGTCAACGATTTCAGCCGGCACATAGCTGCGCCAGTCCGCCCCGAAGGCCGCCATCTGCCGCACCGCGGAAGAGGAGACATGGGCGTGCTCGGGGAGGCTCATCAGCAGCACGGTCTCCACCCCGGGGCAGATGGTGCGGTTGATCTGCGCCAGGGACCACTCCGCGTCGAAATCGGCCGCGCTCCGCAGCCCGCGGATCATGGCGCATGCGCCCACCGCCTCCGCGAAGCGGACCGTCAGCCCGTCGAAGCGGTCCACGCTCACGTTGGGGTAGGCCGCCGCGCAGGTCCGGAGCATCTCCTCCCGCTTTTCCGGTGGGATGGCGCCGCGCTTTTCGGGATTGTGCGCCACCGCCACGATCACCCGGTCATAGAGGGCGGACGCCCGCCGGATCAGGTCCAGGTGGCCCACCGTGGGCGGATCAAAGCTCCCCGGGATCACGCATACGCGCTCGCTCACGTCCCGTCCGCCTCCCTCTTTTCATAGAATGTGACCCCCGCGTAGCCCCACCGGCGGGTATCGGTTTCCGTCAGGGCGCCCGAAACGGTATAGGGGTGTCCGGCCTGGTGCTCCGTCACCACCAGCGACCCGGGCGCCAGCAGCGGAAGCAGCGCCTCCGTCACCGCCGTCAGGTCGCCCATGGCATAGGGCGGATCCAGGAAGACCAGGTCAAAGCGGGTTTCCCTTTGGGCCAGGGTGTCCAGCGCCCGCCGCCAGTCGCACAGCAGGATCTCTGTCCGGTCCCCGTAGCCCAGGCGGCCGGCGTTGGCCTCCTCCACCCGGTGGGCTTCCCGGTCCCGGTCCACCATCACCGCCGACGCCGCGCCGCGGCTCAGGGCCTCCAGGCTCAGGGCGCCGCTGCCGGCGAAGAGGTCCAGGACCCGGGCGCCGGGCACCCTGCGGGCGATGATGTTGAACAGGTTCTCCCGCACCCGGTCCAGGGTCGGGCGGGTATCCCTTCCCTTCGGCGCGTCGATCTGCCGCGAGCGGGCCTCCCCCGCGATGATCCGCACGTCAGTTCAGCTGTTCGGGTTCCCGCGCGGCCCGGCGCTGCTGTTTTTCGCGGCGCTGCTTGCGGGCCAGGCGGCGCTTGCCCGCGGCGATGTTCTCCTGCACATGGAGCCGGTCCCCGGGGCCGAAGCAGTAGCCCACGCCGTAGGCAACGGCCGGCAGCAGGCTGAGGATCGGCGACAGGCGGTCAATGGTCAGGAGCCCCGCGTAGTTCGAGGAGCCCACCATGGTGACATAGGGCATGCACAGGGTCCGGGAGGCCACCCGCAGGTAGTCCGCCAGGCCAGCGGCCTGGTCCTGGGTGTAGGCGGTGAGGGGCGTCAGCACGTCCGGGCGCGACGCCATCCCGGAGACAAAGGCCGGCAGCGTGCCGGGCGCGGTGCGCTGCAGCTGCGCCATCAAGGCGTACATCACCGTGAGGATCAGGGCCGGCAGCGTGCCGATCAGCGCCTGGACGAAGCCCTTCAGCGGATGGTAGCAGCAGGCTTCCTCCGCGGGGGTGACCGTGCGCCCGCTCTGCTTCTGGTTCAGGACGTTCTCGCCCAGGGCCACCGCCGCGCTGCCGCGGCTCAGCCCGCTGTAGAAAGCCATGGAATAATAGACCAGCACCTGGATCAGGCAGAAGCCGATCCGGAGCCACGCCGCGCCGAAGATGGCGGCGGTGCCCGAGAGGACCATGTTCAGCAGGCACATCACCAGCAGGCCGCCGAAGAAGAAAGCGGCGGCTTTCAGGGTTTTTCCGTCCACGGGCTTGCCCCGCTGGAAGGGTTTGGCCTTTTCCTTGTTCATGGCATGATCTCCGTCTTTCGTCAGATTCGGGAATACAGGAGGATCCCCTCCGGGAAAGCGCAGCCGTCCAGCGGTCTGTCCCAGGGGTCCGCCGGGATGGCGTCCACGCGCTGATGCGTCAGGGCGATGCCGACACGCATAGCATGCACGTGGTGCGCCGCCAGCCAGCGGTCGTAGCACCCGCCGCCCTGGCCCAGCCGGTTTCCGGCGGCGTCCACCGCGCACAGGGGCAGGAGCATCAGGTCGATCTCCTCCGGGTCCGGCTCCTCCGCGTCCTCCGGCGGCGCCGGGATCCCCCAGGCGTCCGGCGCGCAGTCCGAAAGGTTCCGCACGCGCAGGAAGCGCATGCCGAAATCCTTTTCCGTCCGCGGCAGCAGCAGGATTTTCCTCCGGCGGAGGCTCTCCTCCAGCAGCGGCCCGATGTCCGCCTCCCCCCGCATGGGGACAAAGGCGGCCACGCACCGCGCCTCCCGGTAAGCGCTCCATTGCAGGATCTGCCCGCAGAGCGCGCGGCTCTCCGCCGCGAGGGTCTCCGCGTCCGGGCAGGCCGCCCGCACCCGGGCCCGCAGTTCGCGCTTCGTCACGGGCCGATCCACTCCCGGCCCACCCGCTCCTGGGCGGACAGGAGGATCTCGTAGGAGATGGTTCCGGCCCAGGAGGCCAGCTCGTCGGCGGTGATGGTCTCGCCGCCGTCGGAGCCCATCAGGACGGCCCGGTCCCCGGGGCGCACGCCCGGGACATCCGTCACGTCCAGCATCATCTGGTCCATGCAGATCCGGCCGATCACCGGCACGCGCTTCCCGTGCAGGAGGGCCCGGGCCTTCCCCGAGGCCGCCCGGTGATAACCGTCGCCGTAGCCGCAGGTGACGGTGGCGACGCGGGTCTCTCTCTCGGCGGTCCAGGTTCGCCCGTAGCTGACGGTGTCGCCGGGCCGCACGGTCTTCACATGGGAGACCGCCGCCTCCCAGCTCATGGCGGGCCGGAGGGGGCAGTCCGTCTCCACCGGCGGGAAGCCATACAGGCTCACGCCCATGCGCACCATATCAAAGGCGGCCTCCGGCATCATCCGGTGGATGGCCGCGGAGTTTGCGCAGTGGCGGATCAGACCGTCCGGCAGGAGGGCCAGCAGTTCCTCAAAGCGCCGGAGCTGCGCCCACGCGCTGTCCATGTCGTCGCCGTCGGCGTCCGCAAAGTGGGTGAAGGCGCCGGTCAGTTTCACATGGGGCGCGGTCTCCAGCGCGTCCAGCACCGCCCGCACGTCTCTTTCATCCCGCGCGCCGATGCGCCCCATGCCGGTGTCGAGCTTCAGGTGGCAGTCCAG
>OCTX012230626.1_pt1 | contig 15133 bp, 11 predicted proteins | sample 1539691 | NCBI WGS metagenome assembly OCTX01 (sample SAMN02144231, study PRJEB22623) | gut metagenome | biome: sheep rumen | host: Ovis aries | place: New Zealand | reverse complement strand
ATCCAAAAAGTATTATAATGAACCTGCGGACGCCTGATGTGTGGAGGTCCGCGAATAGCAGGTATACAGAAGACAGGGCAGGCATCTGCCCGGATGAACAGGAGGATGATATGGGACAGACAGTTCTGATCACCGGCGCCTCCGGAGGCCTGGGAGCGGAATTTGCCGGTATTTTCGCGGCGGAAGGATATGACCTTGTGCTGACCGCCCGGCAGACAGATAAGATGGAGAAGCTCTCTTCCCGGCTTCAGGAGAAATATCCTGTTAAGATCACGGTTCTCTTTTCGGACCTGTCCAGGCCGGACGGGGCAGAACTCCTCTATGAGGAAATCAAGAAAAGGGGAATCCGCATCGACCAGCTGGTCAATAATGCCGGGGCCGGAAAAGCATGCCGGACGACTGATGCGGATCCGGAGCTTCTGCAGGATCTGATCAGCCTGAACGTGATCTCCGTAACCATGCTCTGCCGTCTGATCGGTGCGGATATGGAACGGCAGGGATACGGAAAAATCCTGAATATTTCTTCCTCCGCAGCACTCTTCCCGGACCCCTTCTTCAATGTCTACGGTCCTTCCAAATCCTTCATTCTGGCTCTGACAGAAGCCATGCGGGGTGAACTTGCCGGAAGCGGCGTTACAGTCACGGCCCTGTGCCCCGGCCCCATCCGCACAGGCTGGGCGGAAAATGCCGGCAAGGCTTATCCGGTCCTGGCGGCGGATCCGAAGAGGATCGCCCGGATCGGCTACCGGGCCATGCAGCGCGGCGCAGTCAGGGTCCTGCCAACCGTCTCTGTAAAAGCAGGCATTTTCTTTCTCTCGCTGCTGCCGGATCCTTTGAAAGTGGCAGTCGGCAGCTGGTGGCAGAGGGCTATGATCAAAAAGGATAAGAAAAAAAATCAATAAACAGCAGCGGAAAAATATACAGCTGAATCTCTATCCTGAAAATACATCAGGAAGCAGCAGAAGGAGAAAGATATGCGGATTTCCAGTTCCCGGATCTTCACAGACGGGAGATTCATCAGCGGATCTATAGAGTTTGATCAGAAAATCCGTCGCATTCTGCCCTGCAGCGTTGAAAAGGCGGATGCGGCTTACATTATCCCGGGGCTCATCGATATACACACCCATGCCGCCATGGGGGCGGACGCCAGCGACGGGGATCCGGAGGGGATGCGTACCATGAGCCGCTATTACGCGGCGGGCGGGGTGACCTCATGGTGCCCGACCACAATGACACTGAAAGAACCGGAACTGACAAAAGCCATGAAGGTGATCCGGGATTTCCGGCGGCCGGAGAGCGGCGCGAAAATCGCCGGCATCAACCTGGAAGGACCCTTTGTCTCCTATGAAAAAAGAGGCGCCCAGAACCCGGACAATATCGCACTCCCGGATATCGGCATGCTGGAAAGACTCGATGAAGCATCCGGCGGACTTGTCCGCCTGATTACGCTGGCGCCGGAACTGGACGGGGCTGTGGATTTCATCCGGCAGGCGTCCCGGATCTGCAGGGTCTCGCTTGGGCACTCAGCCGCGGATTATGAAAGTGCCGTAGAAGCATACGGGGCCGGTGCTTCCCATACTACCCACCTGTTTAACGCCATGCCCTCCCTGCATCACCGCAGACCGGGACTGATCGCGGCAGCCTATGACTGCGGCGCTACGGCGGAACTCATCTGCGACGGCTTTCATGTCCATCCGGCCATGATCCGCCTGGCCTGGCAGATCTTTAAAGAGCGGATCGTCCTGATCTCGGATTCACTCCGCTGCGCCGGCATGCCGGACGGAGAATACAGCCTTGGCGGACAGCCTGTCAGCATGAAGAATGGAAAGGCCACGCTCCGCGGAACAGATACGCTGGCAGGCTCCTCGATCCATCTCATGGAAGGACTGCGCCGTGCAGTCAGTTTCGGCATCCCCCTCACGGATGCGGTCCGGGCTGCGACAGAAGTACCGGCCAGAGTAACCGGGATCGATCACGAGACCGGCTCCATAAAGGCAGGCAGAGCGGCGGACCTGCTTCTGCTGGATGAACAGCTGAAAGTGCTCGCCGTCTATGTCGACGGGGAAAAGGTCCGGTAAGACTGTACAGAGCAGAAATCCTGTACAGAAAGAGAACTGCAGTGCAGAAAAGTCTGACAGAAAGAAAAACCGGGCAGAGATATCTGCCCGGCTTAATTTTGCGCGATAAAGCCCGAAAGTGGCTGCCATGCCTGCATGAACAGACATTTTAGAGATAATCATACAGATTATTCTTCTTCCGGCGTGTCGATCAGGGAGATCCTTCTCTTATGCCGCTCATCTCCCGAGAACGGGGTATTCAGGAAGGTATCCACAATCATCAGTGCCAGGCCGGGTCCGACAACCCTCCCGCCCATCGCCAGGATATTGGCGTCATTGTGCTGGCGGGTCGCTTCCGCAGAGAAGCAGTCATGGCAGACAGCCGCGCGGATCCCCTTATAGCGGTTTGCCGTGATGGAGATGCCGAGTCCGGTTCCGCAGATCAGAATCCCCTTCTCGCTCTCCCCGCTCAGGATGCTCTTCACAACCTTTCTGGCGTAAATTGGATAATCGGTCGACTTTGTATCATAAGTCCCGAAATTCTTATATTCGATTCCCTTCTCATCCAGGTGCGCGATAACCTCCTGCATGAGTTCGTATCCGCCGTGATCACAGCCCAAAGCGATCATATCAGGTCTCCTTCCCGCAGATGCTTCTCTTAAACGAACGCCTTAACCTGCTCGTATACACCGTCTCCGTCCAGCTTGTACTTCTTCAGAAGATCCGCCGCCGAGCCGGACTCGCCGAATATGTCATGAATACCGATCCGGCACATCTTCGTGGGCTGCTTCTCACCAAGGAGCTCTGCAACTGCGCCGCCGAGACCGCCGATCACGGAAGCTTCCTCCACAGTGACAACCTTTCCTGTCTTTGCCGCGCTCTTTAAGATAATCTCCTCATCAAGCGGCTTGATCGTATGGATGTTGATGACTTCTGCACTGACTCCCTCTTCCGCGAGCTTCTCAGCCGCGACAAGAGCAGAATTCACACAGAGGCCGGTAGCCACGATCGTGACGTCCTTTCCTTCTCTCAGAAGAACGCCTTTTCCGATCTCAAACTTATAATCCGGTCTGTCATTGATTACAGGAACCGCATAGCGGCCAAATCTGAGATATACAGGGCCGACATACTCATACGCAGCCTTCACCGCGGCTCTCGCCTCGATGTCATCCGCGGGATTGATGATCACCATCCCCGGAATGGTTCTCATAAGCGCGATATCTTCATTGCACTGATGGGTCGCTCCGTCCTCGCCGACGGAAATGCCGGCGTGCGTCGCGCCGATCTTGACGTTCAGATGCGGATAACCGATGGAATTGCGGACCTGTTCAAATGCGCGGCCCGCCGCAAACATGGCGAATGTGGACGCGAAGGGAATCTTCCCTGTCGTAGCGATACCGGCTGCGATCCCCATCATATCGGCCTCCGCGATACCGCAGTCAATATGGCGCTCCGGAAACGCTTTTTTGAACATGTCCGTCTTGGTCGCGCCTGCAAGGTCCGCATCCAGAACCACGAGATCCTCATGTTCTTTTCCCAGCTCTACGAGAGCTTCACCATAACTCTGTCTGGTAGCGACTTTCTTTACTTCTGGCATAATGCTTCCCCCACTTTCTTCAGATCTTCCATGGCAACCGCATACTGTTCATCGTTCGGCGCCTTGCCGTGCCAGCCCACATTATTCTCCATAAAGGAGACGCCCTTGCCCTTGAGTGTCTTCATAACGATCGCCGTCGGCATGCCTTTGGTCTCGCGGGCTTCTTTGAAAGCTTCCCGCAGCTGATCCATATCGTTCCCGTCCGCGACATTGATTACATGGAAATTGAATGCTTCGAACTTCTTGTCAATGGGATACGGAGAGCAGACTTCGTCGATCGCGCCGTCAATCTGCAGATTATTGTTATCAACGATCACGCACAGATTATCCAGCTTGTGGAATCCCGCAAACATGGAAGCTTCCCATACCTGGCCTTCCTCGATCTCACCGTCTCCGAGAAGCGTGTACACTCTCCAGCTCTCGTTCGAAAGCTTTGCGGAAAGCGCCATGCCGACCGCCGCGCTGATGCCCTGTCCCAGGGATCCTGAACTCATATCGACGCCCGGTACCTCCTGCATGCATGGATGCCCCTGCAGATAGGATCCAAGATGACGAAGCGTCGGAAGATCCTCCACCGGGAAATATCCTCTGTGTGCAAGCGTACTGTAGAGCCCCGGGGCGGTATGGCCCTTGGAAAGGACAAATCTGTCGCGATCCGGCTTATTCGGATTCTTCGGATCGATGTTCATCTCTTCAAAATAAAGATAAGTGAACACGTCTGCCGCGGACAGCGATCCGCCCGGATGCCCCGCTTTGGCACCATGAACTGCGGTAACGATGCCCTTGCGAACTTCATTCGCCATCTTCTGTAACTCCAGCGTATTCATAGCTGCTGCTCCTTTCTGAACCTTCCTTTTCCTTTCAGCAGAACACTCCTGCAGGGGGTCTGCTGTAAATCACATCCTCATCGCTTCTTCCATGCCGGCTGTCAATTCAGTTCCGGCAGAAGAGCCACAGATACTAATATTAAACCACAGATTCCGTAACGCGTACAGAGGCGAAATGAAAACGGAACCGGCTTTTCTTACGAAAAACACGGTTCCGTTCCGCCACACATTTATCTGTTTCCGGCCTGTACAGCGCAGCCCGGTTGTCCGCCCGGCCATATGGGGACGGCAGTGCGGCTTCTGCCCTGTACAGCGCAGCCGGGGCAGAAGGATCAGGCGGCGCTGCTTCCCCCGCCTTTATTCTTCCTCAGCTGTTCATATTCCTTAAGCTTGCGTACCTCCGCCCTGCTCAGATCAGTCGGTACCGTAATCTGAATGACAACGTACAGATCTCCCCTCAGGTTCGGATGCATGCTGCTGCTCTTTCCCCTGCCGCTGAGGCGGAATTTTCTCCCGCACTGACAGCCGGCGGGAATCTTAAGCATCACGGGGCCTGTCGGCGTCTGCACCTTCACCTCGCCGCCGAAGCAGGCCATGGTAAAGGGAATATGAACCTCTTTCTGCAGATCCAGCTTCTCCGTATAATCTGCTCCCGGACCGCCTGTAAAACCGCCGCCAAAAGCACTCCCGGTTTCCGGGCCGCCTGTAAAGCCGCCAAAAGCACTCCCGCTTCCCGGGCCTCCTGACTGGAATCCGGAGCCAAAACCGGCGCTCCGCCTCCGGCCGGAACCGCTTCCGGTCTGTCCGGAAAACATGCCGCCGAAAAGGTCTCCGAAAATATCCTTCATACGCGGATCATCCGCATTGAAATGAAATTCGTGATAAGTTCCATTGCCGTCGGACCAGGAAGCAGAATTCCCGGCGCCGCTGAAACCGCCGAAGCCTCCCCGCGAAGCTGAACCTGCAGATGAAGCGCCTTCCTCGAAAGCCGCCATGCCGAACTGGTCATACAGTCTGCGCTTTTCAGGATCGCTCAGAATTCCGTACGCTTCCGTAACCTCCTTAAAACGCTGTTCCGCATCCGCTTTTCCCTGATTGCTGTCAGGATGATACTTTTTCGCAAGCTTTCTGTAAGCTTTTTTAAGCTCGGCATCCGTGGCACCCTTCTTTACGCCCAGGACTTCATAAAAATCTCGTTTTGCCGCCATCTGCATTCACCTCCAATCTATGTAAATTCCTTAAATTCCGGAAGAAATCATATTCTTCTGATAGTGTTATACATCAAATTATTAGCAGAGTCAACAGTTGAGTGCTAATACGCAAAGATTCTTTTCATTTGCAGTTGCTATTCACGGCCTGTTTGAAATCGGGATCTGATTCGCCGTGCCTGCCATTTATAAAAGGCGTCCCGGACCAATTCAGCCCGAAACGCCTTCTGAAAATCTATAGAACCGTTAAAAAACGCTGTCCGCAGATCAGTTGACTGTCACATTACAGGTCGAAAATACACCATTCTCCGCTACACAGTAAATAATTGCATCGCCTTTGGCAATTCCCACGATCTGGCCGTTCGATCCGACAGTCGCGACACCCGGATTGTTGGAATAATAGCGGATAGCAGAAACAAAACCGGGCTGCGGGAGATTCTTCTTTGTCTTCACCTGCACCGTCAGCATACGGAAGGAACCGGCATTCATGGCAATAACCGGCTGGTCGACTGTCACTTTCTTTGCCGCAGCCTTGCCGCTCATGGTTCCTGTGAAACAGTAAACCTCAGGGCTCTGGCAGATCAGCATATTGTTGCTGCCATAAGCATCCACACGGAACTTGTAGGAGAAGTCTTTCTGATGACGTCCGATATTTACACTGAAGACACCGGCCGGCTCTCTTCTCACTTCAACAGTCGCGCCGGTCTTCGCTGCCGCTACCGCAGTCGCGGATGCGCTTGCCGCAGCACCGGAAGCGTAAGAATAGGAAGACCCGAGCACCGTTCCGGCAACAACATTGGTTCCGCCCACGACAGTTGCCGCAGCGTCTGCCTTTGCGCTGTTGGCTGACAGCGGAGTCCTGTAGATTACATAATACGCAGCTCCCTCAACCGGAGTCCAGCTGACATTGATCTTCTTCTTTCCGACAGGAACAGCGGTTGCCATAATCACCGGTGCGTAACGCCTGTTCCACTGTGCGTACAGCGTAAGCGTCCTGTGCTCCACAACACCTTTGCCGAGACCGTTCAGGGTGACCTGCTGATTATCATTATAGACCGTGCCTCCGCCATTGGGATTCGTGTTCCAGTTGACAAAGGTATATCCCGATCTGCTGAAAACATTCGAAGGCAGGTTAACAGTAGTGCCGTATTTGACAACAAGGGGTGTCATACCTCCGATTCCGCCGTTGCCATCGAAACTGATGGTCATATCGGAGACATCCCACCTTCCATAGACCGTCAGCTTCTGAGCCGTCAGTTTCTGGGTCTCTACCCATTCATCTCTGTCAGGATAAAGAGACCAGCCCCTGAATAAGGCCCCATCCGCGGTCGGTACAGGCAGTACTCCGCTGGGAGTCGTCATAACGGTTCCTGACGGCAGCTCCTTGCTCGTAATCTGTGTACCATATCCGTTCATATTGAACTCAAGCGTGTTGGCAAAGGCGCTGTTCGCCCTTCCTGCCAGAAGCATGAATACGGCAAGCAGAAATCCGGTCAGTAAAACTCTCGTTTGTAATACTCTCTCCTTCATAACCCTTTAACCCCTCCTTAAAGATACTCTTAATGAAATAATGATTCATCATTTAGTACAAAATCATAATCGAAATACAGTATAACAGAGTTCCTGGCAAATTGCACCTCAATATTTAGATAAATTCGTAGAAATTTAACGAACTTTGAACTATAATATCGGTCAAAATGTTTGATGTCGGGGCAGAAGTTCCGGAGCCGGCAAAAACCTGCGTGTATGGGGTAGAAAAGGCTTTCGGAAGCCCGGTCCGCTCCGGCGGAGTCTGCCCCGGCGGATAAGCGCCCCAGGCTTTACAGGAGGATAGCGCATGTTCAATTGGATCCGGTTTCTCACCTATGCAGTTTCAACCACTATTACCCCAGGGCCGAACAATATTATGTCCATGACCAACGCAAGCAGGGTCGGGCTCAAAAAATCCTATCCCTTCAATCTCGGTATCTGGTGCGGCTTTTCCATCGTCATGGTCATCTGCGCGCTCTTTACCTCCGCGCTCTCTGCCCTGATTCCGAAGATCCGGACGCCCATGCTGGTTCTGGGAGCCTGCTACATGCTCTACCTTGCCTGGAAAACCTTCCGGCGATCAACGGTCATTGAGAAGAAAAGCTCGCCGATGGGATTTCTTAACGGCTTTGTACTGGAATTCATGAATCCGAAGATTTTTATCTACGGGATTGTCTCTATGGAAGGCTATATTCTTCCCTATTATGAGGGAAACTGGCCGGCGCTGATCGCCTTCGCCATCCTTCTGGCCACGATCGGCTGCTTTTTCAATATCTGCTGGGCCCTGTTCGGAACAGTATTTTCCGTCCTTTTTTCCAGATACGGAAAGATCACCAATACAGTCATGGCCCTGCTGCTTGTCTACTGCGCCGTCTCTCTGTTCCGCTGAGGCTGTATGCGGGGTTCCTGATTTCAAACAGTCCGTGAATAATAACAAATTGTTAACCCCAAAAAATCTTGACTTTTCAGGGGTTTCTGCATTATCATAAAGAGTAAATGTTAAAAAAATCTTTCATAAATGTGACGAAAGACAAGGGGGAGCGTATCTGTCATAAGGGGGAAAGAGTTATTAAAGGGGATGCATCTATGAAGAAACGAATTTTAACCGCTGTGTTTCTCTGCGCGCTTATGACCATGTTTCTGGCCATTGCAGCGCATGCGGACTGGCAGAATGTGAACGGGGTCTGGATGTACTATGACGCGTCCGGTTACCCTGTATACAACCAGTGGGTGGGCGGCCGCCGCTATTACGTCGACGCGACGGGTGCCAGAGTAACAGGACTGAATGAGATAGACGGCCTGAAATATTATTTTGATCCCGGAACCGGCGTGCTCAGGAAGGGAAAATTCCAGATCAACGGCCGCGTTTACCTGGCGCACCGGACGAAAGGCACTCTCTATGAGAATGAATTCGTCCGCTTCAACGGAAAAGAATATTACGCAACAAAAAACGGTGAGGCAGCCGCCTTTGACTGGGTGAGGGTCAACGGATCATTTTACTGGTTCGACGGCAAGGGAAGACGGACGAACATAAAAGCCGTCGGCGCCCCTTCTGCGACAGCGGACGCCTCCCTGGGGCAGAAGATTGCCGCCTACGCAAGGCAGTTTGTCGGCAACCCCTATGTATGGGGCGGAACCAGCCTGACAAACGGCGCGGACTGCTCCGGTTTCTGCTACTCCGTATTCGGCCATTTCGGAATCATGCTGATGCGCGTGGCGGATGACCAGATGCACGGCCCGAACGCAGGCCTGATCGCAAGCGGATACCGGCGCGGTTATGAAGTGGCCCAGAAAGACCTGCTTCCGGGAGATCTGGTTTTCTACGGAGCGAACGGCTACGCCCGCCATGTGGCCCTTTATATCGGGAACAATATGGTCGTGGAGGCTGCAGGCTCAGCTTACGGCATTATAACCGGTTCCATGTACCGGGGCGGAACGCCGATCCGCTATATGCGCTACTGGGGATAAAAGCACAGTCAAAAAGGACCGGGGTATGAAACTCCGGTCCTTTTTTTCAGTTAACCGCTGATTTTATGATGCCAGGCTAAAAAGCCCTGCCCCGCGTCAAGCCTGCCTGTAAGTTAGGGAAACGCTGATTTATTCTGACTGACAACTTTTGGTGCCGTATAAACAGCTAATGTGAGTGGCAGAAGGCGGCCTGCCGGACACTTACGACAGCAGCGCCAGCAGTTCTTCGTTCGACATGCTCATAATGGAGGAGGCTTCTCCCTCCAGGATGGCTTCCGCCAGATCTCTCTTGGCATTCTGAAGCTCCATGATCTTCTCTTCGATCGTGTCCTTCAGCAGCAGCTTGTAGACCGTCACCTGCCTGGTCTGCCCGATCCGGTGCGCCCTGTCGGTCGCCTGATTCTGGGCGGCCAGGTTCCACCAGGGATCATAATGTATCACGACATCCGCCCCGGTCAGGTTCAGGCCGGCGCCCCCCGCCTTGAGCGAGATCAGGAAGACCGGCACCGTTCCCTCATTGAAGGCATGAACCAGCCCGAGCCGCTTCTCCTTCGGCGTTTCCCCTGTGATCTTATAATAGTCGATCGCTTCTTTTTTCAGATCTTCCTCCAGAAGTGCCAGCATAGAGGTAAACTGGGAGAAGACCAGCATGCGGTGGCCGCCGTCTATGGCGGAGCGGATCGTTTCCATGCAGGCCTCCCGCTTCGCGCTCTCCGCATGGTAATTGTCAAAAATCAGGGAGGGATCACAGCAGATCTGCCGGATCCGCGTCAGTTCCGCGAAGATCCGGATCCGGTCTTCGCCGGACCGGGAGGATTCCTGCAGCATCCCCTTCATGCGCAGCACCTGGGCATCGTACAGCTTCTGCTGCTCACCGGTCACCCGGGCATAGCGGATTTCCTCCAGCTTGGCCGGAAGATCCTTCAGCACCTCGCTCTTTCGCCTGCGGAGGATGAACGGGGATGTCATCGCCCTGAGCCTGGCAGTCGCCTTTTCATCCTTCTCCTTTGTGATCCGTTTTTCGAACCTCTCTCCGAATTCCTGCAGGCTGTAGAGAAATCCCGGCATAAGGAAATCAAAAATGCTCCAGAGCTCCGCCAGGCGGTTCTCGATCGGCGTCCCGGTCAGGGCAAAGCGGTGGCCGCAGCGGATTCCCTTAACTGCTTTCGTCACGGCTGCCTTTGCGTTTTTAATATACTGCGCTTCATCCAGAACACAGATATGAAACTCCCGGTCCTCGAACAGCGCGATATCGCGCCGGATCAGGTCGTAGGAGCTGATATAGACATCCGCCTTCCCCGTGAGCGCTGTCTTCCTCGCGGCGGGCGTTCCGGCCAGGACGGCGCAGGAAAGCTGGGGCGCGAAGCGGCGGATCTCCTCCTGCCAGTTGTAGACCAGGGAGGCCGGGCAGACAATCAGGGAAGCTCCCGCCTGCTCCTGCTCCTTATCATACAGAAGCAGACTGATCATCTGAAGTGTCTTTCCAAGTCCCATCTCATCGGCAAGGATTCCGCCGAAGCCGGAACTCTCCAGGGTTTTCAGCCATTTGAAGCCGAAAGCCTGGTAGGGTCTTAAAATGCCGGAAACCGTCTCGGGGATCTCAAAGTCGGCGTCATTTACCGTGCGGAAATTGCGGGCCAGGGTCCGGAAGGTCCGGTCCCTTGAGGAAGCCAGCGCATCATGCTCCTCCAGCAGCCGGTCCAGATAGAGGGCCCGGTAGACCGGCAGATGCGCCTTTCCCCGGATGACATCCTTCGGGAGAAGATCCAGCTCTGAAAGAAAAGCCCCGATGCTGTCCAGTTCCTCGCTCTGGGACAGATCGACATATTCGCCGCTCTTCAGGCGGTGGTAACGCCTGCGGAGCTGATAACCCGCCAGAATATCGAGAAGTTCTTCCCTGCTCACATCCCTGGAGGTAAGTGACAGGTCCATGATTCCGGACTGGACGGACACGCCCACCGAAATCTGCGGCGCGGGTCTGACCCTCTGCCTGCGGAAGGCATCTGTCCCCTGCACCGTTCCATAGCGGGAAAGAACCGGAATTCCACTGACCAGGAAATCAAACATCTCCTCCTCATTCATCTCTTTCCGGTAACTGTCCGATCTGCGGCTGAACTGGGTGAAGTATTCGCGCAGGACCCTCCCCACACGCCTCTCCTGCTCTGTGTCATGCTTCAGATCCGCATAACTGTTATCTGTTCCCTCCGCTTTTTCCGCCTGTGCTTCATCCGCCCCGCCTGATGAGGGCTTCAGGATCAGATGCTTTTCCCCGTAGCTCACCCTGCAGCGGCAGGAAAGAATTCCGTTTTCATAATCCAGGAAGAAGGTGAAATCCGGTTCCGGGCTGAGGTAGGCCTCCGCCTCCTCTGTGCAGAGATCGAGGATCTCAACGCAGGAGCTCTCTCTAAGCGCGGGCAGGACGCGGTAATAGAATTCCTGCAGCCTGTCAAAGCCGACCTGGAAACGGAAATATCCGGACGGATCCGCCACCGCCGAAAAAGGAGCCAGCGCCCGGACTTCCTTCGCCGAGATCCGGCTCAGGTTCTCCGTTCCCAGAATATATCTGCCGGACCTGCCCTGGATCAGTACGGGAATAAATCCGCTGACCGTCACACCGGCAAACTGCCCTCTGGCGTCCGCCAGCCGCTCCAGCGTCAGCGTGAAATGCATATCACTGTGGCCGATGCGGATCCTGCTCCCCTTCACCTCATTGGTCTTATCCTGGTAGTCGCAGCTTCTTCCCTCGGCGGCGTCATAAAAGCTGTCAAGCAGGCTCCCCTTCAGTTCCATCTGGGCGGATGCCTCGCTGAGCGACAGGGAGGCATAGCCTCTCCGGGCTTTCTCTTCCAGCTTCGCGTTTACGTCCCTGGTCTCCCCCACCCGCCGGATCATGAATTCCACCAGCGGCATGGAATCATCCGTGAAGTCCTGGACAGCAAAATCGACGGATTCCTTCTTCGTCAGCTGAAAGGTCTCCTCCGCCTGATAGGCCCTGACAAACTGGGAGAGATTGCGCAGCACAAAACTCCTCGATCCGGCAGTCCCGACCCGGAAGCCCAGCTTTGCGTCCCCCTCCTCGACCGAGATGCGGGGGTCAACGACCAGCGTCTTTCTCTTCTGCGGTCCGGCAGGCTGGTTTTCCTCCTGCTCCTGATTGACCGCCTTCTCCAGCCCGGTAAAAAACCTGGAAGCCGCCTCGTCCGTCATGCCAAGATCTGTCTGGCGGTCCAGATAATCCAGGGCAATGGATAAAGCCGCAAGGGCATATCCGTCGAGAAGCGGGGGAATCATCCGTTCCTCCTGCCTGTCCTCTGACCGGAAAATATAGCGGTTTTCCTTTCTGTATTCTTCCGTTCTGAGAGAAAGCAGCCTGTCAGACAGAAATGACCCCCATGCGCGCCCGTTCAGGAACTTCCCTTCAAAGGAGAGATCAAAGGAAACCGTGCGGACCCCTTCCCTGCTTTTGTCAATCCACAGATCTCTGTGGTAAAAACCGGAGTGTTCCCTGTAGGTCGGGAGAACTTCCCTGGCCCGCGCCATATAATACGGGGTCGTGGAAAGACCTTCCAGAATCTTTCCGATGTCAAAGAACACCAGCCCTTCCGGCCGGATCCTGTCCCGGAAAAAATCAGCTGCCGGAAGCTCATCCATACCGGTCTCATCCTGCAGCTTTGCCAGCCGTTCCCGCTCTCCTGCCAGTCCGATCTCATACATCCTGGCGCGGTATTCTTCATCGCTCTCCTCGACGATCCAGGGACCGTGCTCCTTTTCCCACCTGATCAGAACTGCCGCCTTGTGAACACAGCGCATTCCTTTCAGTCCTTCCGGGCAGCTGCAGCTCATCTCCGCGTTCTTCCAGTCGTCGCTCAGTTTTCTGGGTACCTTGCGCACGGATATACTGTAGCCTGCCCGCCGGGCGGTGCCGTAATTATAGCCATAGCTGTAGATATTGCGCCTTCTCCCTGAAGGAACCGAAGAAATGCCTCTGTCCGGGCCTGTCTGAAAAAGGGCGGTGCACCTCTCACCGCCCCAGTAGCCTTCCTTCTCTGAAGAAAAATCTTTCAAAGCATCCTGTATTTCAGCTTTTTCGGCCTGCAGGATGACCTGCTCCGGAAACAGTATCTTCCAGTCCTTCTTTTCCCTCAGGCGCTCGGCCGACAGGTTCAACCCTTTATAAAAGTCTTTGTCCGGGCTGTTGTTCACTGCCATTTATAACTCCTTTTACTGCTAACGAAACCATACAAAATCACAGAAGGCCAGGAAGAGAGCGAAAACGCCGCCGAAGATCACCGCCACGAAAAGACCCGCCTTCACCGCAGCGAAGCGGTAGCTTCTCAGCTCTTCATCAGACATCGAAGGGGCTGAAAAAGCGCTGTCTTCCTTCTCCCGGATACGGGCCCGGTCTTTATCGCCCGGCAGATACCAGGGCATGCCCTCGACATTCATATCCGCAATCGTACGTCCGTCATCCCCGGCGCTTTTTCTCTCCTCTTTCATAATCGTATGTTACTCCTGTTTCCCGCTTTCTGCTCTCTGCACCTTCAGGGCCTCTTCCTCAGCCCTTCTCTTTTCCTCTGCATTGTCATAAAGATGGCAGGCGCAGAAGTGTCCGGGTTCCACTTCTTTCCACTCCGGCGCGGCAAACCTGCATACTTCCATGCATTTTTCGCAGCGGGTATGGAACTTGCATCCCGCAGGCGGATTGGCCGGGCTGGGAATGCTTCCCTTAAGAATAATCCGGTTGATCTTTACATCCGGATCCGGAACCGGGATCGCGGAGAAGAGGGCCTGCGTGTAGGGATTGAGCGGATGAGAGAATATCTTCTCCGTCTCCGCGTACTCGACCATGCTGCCCAGGTACATCACGCCTACCGTATCGGAGATATGTTCCACGACCGAAAGATCATGGGAGATAAACAGATAGGTCAGGCCGAATTCCTTCTGGAGCTGTCTGAGCAGGTTGATGATCTGCGCCTGGATCGACACGTCCAGCGCGGATACCGGCTCATCGCATACGATAAAATCCGGAGCCAGCGCCAGTGCCCTGGCGATGCAGATCCTCTGCCGCTGTCCGCCGGAAAACTCATGGGGATAGCGCTCCTTATAGTAGGAGGGCAGGCCGCAGACATCCATAACCCGGGTGATATAGCTGTCAAATTCTCCCGGCGGAACAATCCCGTGCTCACGCACCGCCTCCCCGATGATCTCACCTACCGGAAGCCGGGGTGACAGAGAGGAGTAGGGATCCTGAAATACAAGCTGCATGCGCGGGCGGAGTTTCCGAAGCTGTTCCCGGCTCAGGGCAAAGACATCCTGGCCGTCAAAGATCACATCGCCGGCCGTCTTCTCCTGCAGCCGCAGGATTGTCCGTCCGCAGGTGGATTTTCCGCAGCCCGATTCTCCCACCAGGCCCATGGTCTGAGTCCTTTTAATGGAAAAACTGACACCGTCCACCGCTTTCACATTTCCGATTGTCCGCCTGAAAAAGCTGGACTTGATCGGGAAATACTTCACCAGGTTTTTTACCTGCAGAATGTCATCCTGCACCTGTGAAGCCTCATTTTTTCCTTTCGTCATATCATGATTCCTCCCAGGCACAGTTATAGTGTACTGACATCAACGCCCTTCGGATACCCAAGTACCCTGCCCTCGTCCAGATAACGCCAGCAGGACACGACATGCGTGCCGCTGATGCGGATCTCGGGCGGATACTTTCCGGAGCAGTGTGCGCACTGCATCTCACAGCGGTCCCGGAAATAGCAGTAATCCGGCATCGCCACGGGATTGGGTACGCTTCCGGGGATGTTGTAGAGCTTATCAACCTTCTGTCCGACGACAGGCTTGGACTTCATCAGGCCGATCGTATAGGGATGCGCCGGGTGATGGAAAATCTCCTCCGCGGTCCCTTTCTCCACGACACGGCCGGCGTACATGACGACCACATAA
>OCTX011548889.1_pt1 | contig 15134 bp, 15 predicted proteins | sample 1539691 | NCBI WGS metagenome assembly OCTX01 (sample SAMN02144231, study PRJEB22623) | gut metagenome | biome: sheep rumen | host: Ovis aries | place: New Zealand | reverse complement strand
TTGAAGAAACACTTAATTTAGTTTTACCAATGTATGTTCAGGATATTATTTATGGAATTATCTTAGATGCGAAAACATCTGAGCATTCTGCAAGAATGAATTCCATGAAGAATGCGACAGATAATGCAACTGAAATTATTGATAAGCTTCAGCTTCTATATAATAGAGCTAGACAGGATGTTATTACAACCGAGCTTATCGATATTATTGGTGGAGCTAATGCAATCGGAGGTGAAAGTTAATGAAGGGTTATGTGGTTGAAGTTAAAGGACCAGTAGTTGATGTCTCATTTATTGGCGAAAAATTACCTAAAATTAACGATGCATTAAAAATTAATATACCAGCAGAAAAGAATAATGGCTTTGCGATTAATTTAACCTTAGAGGTTGCTCTACATATAGGCAATAGTAAGGTTAGATGTATTGCGATGGATTCAACTGATGGTCTTTCAAGAGGTATGGAGGTTGTTTCAACAGGAGCTCCTATTTCAGTTCCTGTAGGTAACGGCACTCTAGGTAGATTATTTAATGTATTAGGTGATCCAATTGATGGATTAGAGGTTCCTGATGGAAAGAGAATGCCTATCCATAGAGAAGCTCCAACACTTGAGGATTTATCAAGTAACGTAGAAATTCTAGAAACAGGTATTAAGGTAGTAGATTTACTTGCCCCATATATTAAAGGCGGAAAGATTGGTCTTTTCGGTGGTGCAGGTGTAGGTAAGACAGTATTAATTCAAGAATTAATTCACAATGTTGCTGAAGAGCATGGTGGTATTTCTGTATTTGCCGGTGTAGGTGAACGTACACGTGAAGGTAACGACTTATATGCAGAAATGAGCCAATCAGGCGTTATAGCAAAAACTGCCATGGTGTTTGGTCAAATGAATGAGCCACCTGGAGCACGTATGAGAGTTGCGCTAACTGGTCTTACAATGGCTGAGCACTTTAGAGATGAAGAACATCAGGATGTATTATTATTCATCGATAATATTTTCCGTTTTACTCAAGCTGGTTCAGAGGTATCTGCCTTACTTGGTCGTATGCCATCTGCCGTTGGTTATCAACCAACTCTAGCTACTGAAATGGGTAAGCTACAGGAAAGAATTACATCTACAAGAAATGGTTCTATTACATCTATTCAAGCAATTTATGTTCCAGCTGATGACTATACAGACCCAGCACCAGCTACAACATTTACACACTTAGATGCTACAACAAACCTATCAAGAAAGCTAACAGAAGAGGGTATTTATCCAGCTGTTGACCCACTAGCATCAACATCAAGAGCTCTACAACCAAATATTGTTGGTCAAGAGCATTATGATGTAGCAAGAAGAGTTCAACAAATTATCCAAAGATATAATGAATTACTTGATATCATTGCAATCTTAGGTATGGATGAATTATCTGAAGAGGATAAGCTAGTTGTTACACGTGCAAGAAGAGTAAAATTATTCTTATCACAAAATATGTTCATTGGTGGACAATTTACAGGTATTCCTGGAGCATATGTTCCAATTAAAGAAACTATCAGAGGCTTTAAGGAAATATTAGATGGTAAATATGATGATTTACCTGAGGAAGCCTTCCGTTTAGTTGGAACTATTGATGATGCTATTAAAAAGGCAGAAACATTAGTTAAATGAGAATAATTGTATCTACTCACCAAGGAACATTATATGACGATACAGTTGATTATGTTGTAGTTCATAGCACTAAGGATGGCGAATATGGTATTATGGAAAACCATGTTCCTGTCGTTTCTATTATTGAAGAGGGCTATGTAAAGCTTGTTAGAGATAAAAATGAATTTTATGTAGTTATCTTTAGCGGTATATTAGAATTCCACAACAATATTGTAACTGTACTAGTTCAAGAGGCTCACATTGGAGAAAATGTTGAGGCTGCAAAGAAGTATTTATTAGAGACAAGAGCTGAAAGATTAGAGAAGAATCGTCAAGAGGGTGCCGATTTTACTCAAAAGGAAAAAGAATTAAGAGAAAGTATAGCAAGATCAAAGGCTGGGCAATTATAATGGATTATAAGGCAATTATTTACACATTCTTGATTTTAATATATTTTATAGTTTGTTATTTCGTGGTTCTTGCTACTAGATTAGAAAATCTATTTAAGCAGGGTAGTACTTGGCAAATAAGATTAGCTCAAATATTTATAGCTATTATATTTGCATATTTACTAGCTACTGCGACAATGACTTTAATTAATAACTTTAAGATTTAGATAAAACGCATTTTGAATGCGTTTTTCTTTTTAAAAAAAATATTGTAATAATAAAAAAATAGTTTTATAATAACCTTGCTTATGGGACCTGGGAAACAGGCCTAGAAAGAAAGGAAAAGAAAAAATGAATAAAAACAGTTTAATGATTAAGAAGCTTGTAGGTCTAGCTACGCTTACAGCTCTAGTAATTGTACTTCAATTACTATCAAACAATGTTACTTTTGGTAACTTAAGTATCACTCTAGCTTTAATACCAATTGCAGTGGGAGCCATCTTATATGGACCTTTAGCAGGATTATTCTTAGGTATGGTTATGGGTGGAATCGTATTAACAGGTGCAGATACTCAAACATATTTCTTATCTGTTAATCCAGCAGCTACAGTAGTTTTATGCTTAGTTAAATCAGGGGTTGCAGGTTTAGTATCTGGTTTATTATTTAAGCTATTTGCATTTATCGCAAAAAAACAATCAAGTGTTAACAAGAAGAAAGCTTTATTTGCTGCAGGTATTATTGTTGCAGCTTTAGTAGTACCACTAGTAAATACTTTCATATTTATTATCGGTGCAGTAATTTTCTTCTCAGTTTATTATCCATCTTTAGAAGCAGCTATCGCAGCTGTTATTGGAACTAACTTCCTAGTTGAATTTATTATTAGTGCTGCATTATCACCTGCATTAGTAACACTAGTTAAGGTATTAACAAGACAATATGATTTAGGATTTGCTAATGATTTTAGCAAATTTATTGAAGAAGATAAAGAAGTAGAAACTGAACAAGTAGTAGAAGCGTAAGGAGCTTAATTATGGTTTTATTAATTGATATTGGTAATTCAAATATAGTATTTGGTTATGCTGATAAAAATGAAATATTAAAAACCTTCAGATTAAAGACATTCGTTGATAAAACATCTGATGAATATTATCTATTAATGAAATCATTTTTAGATTCTTATAAGATTGATGATGTAATTATTACATCAGTCGTTCCTATCGTTACTAGTGCTTTAAAGAAGCTTTTTAAAACTTATTATAATATTGATACTAAGATTGTTGGTCCTGGCATTAAGACAGGCGTTCAATTGAAGGTTGATGATCCAAAAAGTGTTGGCTCTGATATGATTTGTGATTGTGTAGGTGCTATGAGAAAGCATAGCGAGGCAATCATCGTTGATTTGGGTACAGCTACAAAATATATTTATGTTAAAAATAATACCTTTTATGGTTGTTCAATAGCTCCTGGTATTTCAGTATCTATGAAGGCTATGGTATCTAAGGCGGCGCTTCTTCCAGATATTGAGCTTCAAACACCTAAAAAGGTTATCGCAACCAACACAATTTCTTGTATGCAATCAGGAGTAATGTTTGGCTTTGCATCATCAGTAGATGGTATGGTAGATAGAATTAGAGAAGAAATTAAGAACAATGATATTCCTATTATTGCAACAGGTGGATTATCAAAAGTTATTATTCCATTATGTAAAAATGAAATAGAATTAGAAGAAAATCTTACTCTAGATGGTTTACTAGAAATATATAACAAAAATATAGCAGCTTAAATAGCTGCTTTTTTTTTGCGCATATATTTTATAAAAATATATTGCAAAGTGGTAAATAAGAAATTATAATGAAATTACTAAAAAATTTCGTATTATTTATTACTTTGAAAGGAGGGATAGATTATGGAATGGGGATTTATAATTTTAGGCATAGTTGTCGGGGTAATTCTTTTCTATTTTTTAATTGTTTATGCTGTGTCGGTTGTCCATTCTAGGTTTTTCCGTAAAAGATTTGTTCCTAATCCTTTAATTAAAACATATAGCTTAGATGAGAATTTATATGAACAAACAGTAACAATTAATCATAAAAGGGATTTAATTACTGGACATTTTATTTATGGCAAGGAATATGATAATTCTAAAATTGTTGTCTTTTCTCATGGAATTGATAGCTACTATAAATCATATATGCAAGAGGGTAATTATTTAGCAAATCATGGTTTTAAGGTATTTATGTATGATGCTTTAGGTACTGGTTCTACATCTGGTTTTTTAGATGGTCTATCTAATGGACCTAAAACTCTAGATATAGTTTTAAAATATCTAAAGGCTAAATATCCAGATAAGAAGATTATTTGCGTAGGACACTCTTGGGGTGCATTTAGTGCGATTAACGCAGGCTACGAGAATAAGGTTGATAAGATTGTAGCTATTTCACCATTTGTATCAATTAATAGAATTATTAGAGATATTAGTGAAAATATATTAGTTAAGACATTGCTCGGAAATACTGAGATTGTTGAATTTATCAAATGTGGTAAATTTGCATTCAGTAATTCTGTTAAATCTTTAAATAGATTTAAGGGTAAGGCCCTTGTAATTCATTCAAAGGATGACTACTTAATTAGCTATTATAAGCATATGAAATATATTATGGATCATGTAAAAAATAATAATGTTAATTATTTAGTAGTTGATCATAAGGGCCATAATCCAAGCTATACTGAAGATGGCGTAACTCATCTTAAAGATAGCTTCTACAAGCTTAATGAGCTAGAGGGTAAAGAAAAAGAAGAATATTTAAAGCATTGTGACTTCATCGCGATGGGTAAGCTTGATGAGCGAGTAATGGATCAAATAGTATCGTTTATTCGATGATAGCGGAGTTAATCTTCGCTATTTTTTAGGATAAAAAAGTAAGGGGAGGAAAGAAAAATGATAAGTAAAAGTGTAGCAATTGAAGTGCTTAATGAAGCATTAGCTACTGGAGCTGATTATGCTGAAATCTTTTATGAGGATTCTAATAGTAATGCCATTAGAATTGAAAATAATAAGGTAGAAGCTTCAACTTCAAATTCAATGAACGGAGTAGGTATTCGTTTGTTAAAGGAAAACCAAACTATCTATGGTTATACAAACGAATTAACTAAAAATGGCTTATTAAAGCTAGCTAAATCTTTGGCAGCAAGCTTTAATGGCAAAAGACTTATAACTGTAACTACTTTAGAGATGATTAAATCTAAAAATAGAAATCCAGTTAAAAATAGCTATAATGATATTTCAAAGGAAGAAAAGATAGAATTAATAAAGGAAGGAACTAACGCAATTGCTGATTTAAAGGATCCAAGAATTGTACGTTATTTCGGTTCTTTTATAAATAATCATAGATTTGTTGCGGTATTTAATTCTAAGGGTAAATGGTTCAAAAGAGATTCAGAATTTGGTAGATTAGCATATCAGGTAATCGCAGCTAATGAAAATGGAATGGAATCTGCCTTTGAAGGACCTGGTGCTCAGCAGGATATTAATTATTTTAGAACAACAGTAAAGGCAAAGGAAACAGCTTTAGAAGCTGTTAGAAAGGCATTATTAATGCTTGAAGCTAAGGAATGTCCATCTGGTAAAATGCCAGTTGTTATCGGTAATGGCTGGGGTGGCGTTTTATTCCATGAGGCATGTGGACATCCACTAGAGGCATCAGCCATCGCAAAGGGCTTAAGCTGCTTTGCTGGTCAAGATGGTAAGCAGGTTGCATCAAAGCTTGTTAGTGCTGTTGATGATTCAACTGTGCCACAGGCTTGGGGCTCTATCGATATTGATGACGAAGGTAATTTAGGTACTAAACGTCTATTAATTAAAGATGGTATTCTACAAGATTACATGATTGATGATTTTAATGGTAGAAGAATGGGTAGAGAAGGTAATGGTGCTTGTAGAAGAGAAAATTATAGATATTGCCCAACATCAAGAATGTCTAATACATATATTTGTAATGGTAAATCTACAAAGGAAGAAATTATTAAGGCTACAAAGTTAGGTCTTTATGCTGTAAGCTTTAATGGTGGTTCAGTAGATCCGGCAACAGGTGAATTTAATTTCGGCTGTTCTGAGGCATATATTATCCGTGATGGTAAGGTATGTGAGCCAGTTAAGGGCGCTACTTTAATTGGTAAGGGTAATGAAATATTACAAAAGATTGATATGGTAGGAAATGACCTTGATTTAGGTCAAGGTATGTGTGGTGCTGCAAGTGGTTCTATTAGAACAAACGTTGGTCAACCTACACTTAGAGTATCAGAAATTACAGTAGGCGGAAGAGGAGGAGAATTAAAATAATGAAATACGATAAGTTTTTTAAGTTAGCTAAGGAAGCTGGAATTGAAGAAGCTGAGCTATATGTTTCAGAAACTTTTAATTTATCTTTCTCAATTTTCCATGGTGAAGTAGATTCATATGAAAATAATAGTGCTACAAATATAGTAGCTAGAGGTATCGTAAATGGTAAATTTGGTCAAGCATCTTGCGATACTTGGAGTAATGAAAAATGCGCATTTTTAGTTAAAGAAGTTAAAGAAAATGCTGGCATTATTGAAAATGAAGATCCTGCAATTATTTTTGGAGGCTCAGAAAAATATAAAAAGGTTAATACCTATAATAAGGAATTAAAAAATGTTCCAGTCGAAAAGAAGCTAGAGCTTGCTAAAGAATTAGAAAAAGCTATTAGAAAAGCTGATCAAAGAGTTGTTGAGGTAGCTCAAACTGGATATCAAGAACAAGAATTAGTTGTTACACTAATTAATTCAAAGGGCTTAAAGCTTTCAGCAAAAACTAATTTCTGTGCACTTTATGGTGTCGCTGTTGCTTCAAATGGAGCACAGGTTAAATCTGAATTTGATTTAACTTTAACTAATAATTTTGATGATATTAAGGTTGATGATTTAGCTAAGAAGGTTGCTAAGAAGGCTGTTGACCAATTAGGTGGTGAGGCTTGCAATTCTGGTAAATATAAGGCAGTATTATCTCCAGATGTTGTTAATGCTTTAATGCAAGCATATGTTAATTATGCATCAAGTGAAGAGGTTCAAAAACAATCTTCATTATTTATTGGTAAGCTAGGACAAAAGATAGCTTCAAAGAAGGTTACTATTGTTGATAAGCCTTTAGAAAAGAATGTATTTGCTAGATGGTTTGATGATGAAGGTGTTGCAACATCTAATAAGGAAATCATCAAAAATGGTGTTTTACAAACTTATTTATATAATTTAACAACAGCTGCAAAAGAAAATAGAACATCTACAGGTAATGGCTTTAAGGCTGGTGCTACTATGGGTGTTAGTTCATCATTCTTATATTTAAAGCCAGGTAAGAAAACACAAGATGAATTATTTGCTGAAGCAAAAGATGGTGTATATATTACATCAGTTCAAGGCTTACACGCAGGCTTAAATGCTCAAAGCGGTAATTTCTCATTACAATCTACAGGCTTCTTAATTAAAGATGGTAAGCTTGATAGAGGCTTAGATATTATTACTGTAAGTGGTAATTTACTTGATGTATTTAATGATGTAGTAGAGGTTGGTAGTGATTCTACACTTCAAATGTCTGGTGCTCAAACATCATCACTTCTAATTAAGAAATTAGCTGTAAGTGGTAAATAAATTAAAAAATGACAAAGCAATTTAAGCTTTGTCATTTTCTATTTTTACCTCAACATCTTTTAAACCTTTTTCTACTAAGGTTAAGGCATCTATTTTATATTTAAATAAATCATCCTTAAAAGTGTCCTTTTTATCGATTGGTATTGTTCCTTCTATAACAACATCAGTATTAAAGGATACATTATCAACTTTAGCGTAAGGAAGAGCTTTAATTAGGGTGTTATAGCCAGAATAAGAGGTATTTAATGTAAATATTACCTCTTTTTTTATCTCGTAAAAATCGGCTTGTTCTAAGGCCTCTGAAACAGATTTAGAATAGGCTCTAACTAGTCCTGATGCCCCAAGAAGAATTCCTCCAAAATATCTTGTTGTTATAGCTAAAATATTTGTAACATCATTTTTTTCTAATGCATCAAGCATTGGAGCTCCAGCTGTTTTTGCTGGTTCACCATCATCTGATGATTTTTTAATCTCTTTATTTAATCCTAATATATAGGCGTAACAGTTATGAGAGGCATCATAATGTTTTTTTCTAACATCTGCTAAAAATTCATTAACCTCATCTACACTATTTACTCTATATAAGCGCGTGATGAATTCAGATTTTGATATTACTATTGTATTGATATAATTGCCTTGTATCAGCTTCAATAGTCCCCACCATCCTAATAAATATTATATATTATAATATTTGTTTTTTCAATTTAAGATATGGTATAATTAGAGGTGGTATATGAATTATGAACTACATAGAAAAAGCTTTAAATGTTTTAAACAAGATAGATAAAAAAGGTTATCAGGCTTACATCGTTGGTGGAGCTGTTAGAGATTACCTATTAAATATTGATTTCGATGATATAGATATTTGTACTAATATGCCTAGCTCAGAATTAGCTAAGCTTTTTACTTTGAAAAAAAATAATGGTCATGAGTATTTATCATTTACCTGTATGATTGATAAATATAAATTTGAAATCACTCATTTTAGAAAGGATATCTCATATAAGGATCATAGACATCCTATAGTTTGTGAGGTTGAATCTTTAGATGAGGATTTAGCTAGAAGAGATTTTACTATCAATGCGCTTGCGTTAGATAATAGAATGACTATTATTGATGAGTTTGGCGGAAGAAGTGATTTAAGGCATAAAGTTATAAAAATGATTGGAAATCCTGATGTTAGATTTGATGAGGATGCCTTAAGAATTTTAAGAGCCTTATATTTTTCATCAAAGCTTGGATTTACAATTGAGGAGGAAACTCTTAATTCAATCATTAGAAATAAGAAGCTTTTAGAATGCTTATCATTTGAAAGAATATTTGATCATTTTAAAAGAATCTTATATGGTAAGCACGATAATGGTGTAAATTATATTATTGAATATGATTTGTTTGAATATATACCTAAGTTTAAGAAATTATTAAATTGTGTTGATAAAACATGCTTAAAGAAGGATTTAGAGGTTTATTATTATTTAAAGTATAATGAATTATTCTCAAATAATAGTAAGGTTAAAAAGGATGCCTCTATATTGAAATTATTAATAAATTGCTCATATGATAAATATGTTATATTTAATAATATTGATTTAATCCATGAATATAAGAATTTGTTGACTAAGCTAGGCTACTATAATGAATTTAAGAAGATTATTAGTGGCTTTAAGATTAAGAAGGATAGTGAGCTTTTAGTATCTAAAAAGGAAATATCTGATATGTTTGATGGTAAGAAGATTTCTTTAGCTATCGAATTTATAATTAGATTAATATTAGATAATAAAATTGAAAATAGTAGAGAGGCTATCCTTAAAAAATTGGAGGAGTTTTAATGAATGGTAAGATAGAGGCTTATATTGATTCCTTTAAGGAAATCACTATTTTACTAGCTAAGAGTGAATATAATGATCATAAATCATTTAAAATTGTAGATAGGAAAAATAATGTTTTTAATTTGGAATTAATTAATAGCTGGGAGGAGTATGACTTTTATAAATTTATAGCTAAAAGTCCTGCCCTAGTATTAAATAAGGAATATTTTGTAGTTGATGAATTAGAAAATGTAGGACTTCTTAGAAGTGGTGCTATAGTAAGAGATCCATTATTTGATGAATATTTTTCATATGATGGACCATTAGGTATGGAATATTCTAAAGAAAAAACTATATTTAGAATATGGAGCCCAGTAGCTAAAGGAATATATCTTGAAGTTACTAAAGATGGTGAAACTAATAGATTTGATTTAGTATATTCAAAAAGAGGCTTATGGAGCGTTGAGCTATTTGGTGATTATGAATGTGCTAAATATATAGTTTATGTAAAGGTATTTGAGGATTATAGAATGATTAAAGATCCATATGCTTTATCTTCAACAGCAAATGGTGAATATAATTATATTGTAGATCCTAATAAATTCTATAAGATGAAATATCCAAAACCAGAATTTAGTGGCACCTATACTGATGCCATTATCTATGAGGCATCAATTAGAGATTTTACATACTATCTAAATAATGATTCAAAGGGTACATTTTTAGGTATGCTAGAAAATAGACCTACTGAATTTGGACCTACAGGTATCGAGTATATTAAATCACTGGGAATTACTCATATTCAATTACTTCCTTGTTTTGATTTTGCAGAGGTAGATGATTTAAATAAGGATAAGAAATATAATTGGGGCTATAATCCAGAACAATATTTTGTTCCAAGTGGCTGGTATTCTAAAAATCCTAACGATCCATATTCTAGAATTAATGAATTATTAGAATTAATTGATAATTGTCATAAAAATGGTATTAGAGTCATATTTGACGTTGTTTTTAATCATGTTTATAGACATGAGGAATTCCCGTTTGATTATCTAAATCCAGGCTATAATTATAGAGTGGATGAATATGGTAATATGAGTAATGCCTCATATTGTGGTAATGATTTTGCTACAGAGCGTTATATGTGCTCTAGATTTATTAGAGATGTCTTAAATTATTATGCTAAGGTATTTGGTGTATCTGGCTTTAGATTTGATTTAATGGGTTTAGTTGATACTGATACATTAAATAAAGCATATGATAGCTTAAAACAAATTGATCCAAATATTATGGTATATGGTGAGGGTTGGAATATGGGAAGCCCACTTCCAAATGAAAAAAGAAGCCATATGTATAATTATCAAAAGATTCCAAATTACGCATTCTTTAATGATAGATTTAGAGATTTCGTAAGAGGTAATCAATTTGATAAGGTTCCAGGCTACTGCTTCGGAAATTATAGCGAAGAATATTTTGACCTATATCATTTAGTGTTAGGCTCTTGTTATGATTATTATAAATTTTCAAATCCATGCCAAAGCATCAATTATATTGAATGCCATGATAATTACACTCTATATGATTTTGCCAAGATTTATCTAGGCGGAGATCTATATGAGGTTGAAGATGGTGCTAGACTTGGTATATCTTTAGTATTAATTTCTTTAGGTATTCCATTTATCCATGCTGGTCAGGAATTCTTAAGAACTAAGCAGGGTGTTGAAAATTCATATAATACTAAGGATTCAATCAATAAGATTGATTATGAAAGAAGAGATAGATATATTAGTAATGTAAATACAGTAAAGGATTTAATTTCTATTAGAAAGGAATATTCTACATTTAGATTATCTAAATTAGAGGATATTAAAAAGAAGATTGTTCCTTTATCAGGTTTAACTAATATAGGTCTTGCTGGCTGCTTATTAAAGGATGAAAAGGGAGAACTTGTAGTTATCGTAAAAAATGATAGAGAGGTAAGAAAGGTTGAGCTTGATTCCTTTACTATGATTTTTGATGGTTTTAGAAAGTGTAATAGAAAAGAAATTGCTTATTTCATTAAGGAGCCAGGAGTTTATATTTTTAAAGGAGAAAATGGAAAATGGAATTAATCGCTAAGGTTACAGGAATTAATATATCTGATGATATTACTAATTTAACTGTAGTTGATAAGGATAGAAACATTTATAATTTAAAGATTAATGATCCTAAAAATATTTCTAAGGAGCATTCATATATTTTTAACTATCATGTAGTTAAGGGTAGTGAAAGAAATACTAATATTATTGATAGCTTTAAAGAAATTACTGAATTAGGCTTAGAAGAAGCTGATCGTGATTTAAGATTATTCTATAATCAATCACCAATTTCTTTAAAGGATGCTGAAGATGAAATAAAAGAATATATTAATAAGCTTGATAATAAGGTAATTAAAGAAATTACTAAGGCATTAATCGATAAATATTACGATAAATATTTTATTTATCCTGCAGCTTCTAAGCTTCATCATGCCTATGTTGGAGGATTAGCTCATCACTGTATTGGAATGTTAAAATTTGCTGATGGATTTATTTTAAATTATCCATATTTAAATAAGGATTTAGTTTATGCAGGAATACTACTTCATGATATTGGTAAGGTTATTGAATTAAGTGGTGTAGTAGATACAACATATTCTTTAAAGGGTCAGCTAATTGGTCACTTAGTTATCGGTGCGATGGAAATTGAACAGATGGCTAAGAAGCTAGGCTATGAAGCAACTGAAGAAGCGCTACTTTTAGAGCATATGCTACTTTCACACCATGGTCTTCCTCAATTTGGGGCAGCAAAGAAGCCTATGACACCTGAGGCACTAGTTTTATGGTATATTGATACTATCGATTCTAAATTTAGAGTTTTAGGAGAAGAATTAGAAAAGACTAAGCCAGGTGAATTTAGTGAAGGAATAGCTGTTTTAGATAAAATAAAGGTCTATAAATCTAAGAATTAAAAATTATATTTTTAAATAAGAAAATGCTTGAAAATTAAGGCTGAAAGCATTTTCTTTTTTTATGTATGAAATTGTTGTGTTATAATCTAGTTAGATTAAAACAATTCAGGAGGATTATATGGCAAAGAAAATTGTTTCAGATTTAAATGTAAAAGGCAAAAAAGTTTTAATCAGAGTAGATTTTAACGTTCCTATGAAGGATGGTAAAATCACTGATGATACTAGAGTACGTGCTGCCCTACCTACAATTGAATATGTAGTTAACAATGGTGGTAAGGCAATTGTTTTCTCACACCTAGGACGTGTTAAGGAAGCAGCAGATATCGCTAAAAACGATATTCAACCAGTAGCTAAGAGATTAGAACAATTAATTGGTAAGCCAGTTAAGTTCGTTAATGCTACTAAGGGTAAGGAACTTGAAGATGCAGCAGCTAACCTAAAGGAAGGCGAAATCTTAATGTTCCAAAATACTAGATATGAGGACTTCGATGCAGCCTTAAATAAGGAAGTTAAGAAGGAATCTAAGAATGATCCAGAATTAGGTAAGTACTGGGCTTCATTAGGTGATGTATTTGTAAACGATGCATTCGGTACAGCTCACCGTGCAGCAGCTTCTAACGTAGGTATCGCTGCAAACGTTGATGAAGTAGCAGCAGGCTTCCTACTAGAAAAGGAAATTAAGTACATTGGTGGAGCTGTTGATAATCCAGTTCGTCCATATGTAGCAATCTTAGGTGGTTCTAAGGTTTCTGATAAGATTGGTGTTATTGAAGCATTACTTGATAAGGCTGATAAGGTTTTAGTTGGTGGTGCTATGATGTTCACTTTCTTAAAGGCTGAAGGATATAACGTTGGTGCTTCACGTTGTGAAGAACAAGAATTCGTTGATTTAGCTAAGAACTTATTAGCTAAGGCTAACGGAAAGATCGTTTTACCAGTAGATGCTGTTGTAAATAAAGCATTTGAAGATACTAAGGGTACTGCAAAGGATGTAAATAACTTTGCTGCTGATGATATGGGTCTAGATATCGGTCCTAAGACATTAGAATTATTTGCTAAGGAATTAGCTGGTGCTAAGACAGTTGTATGGAACGGACCTATGGGCGTATTCGAGATGAAGAACTACGCTGCTGGTACAGTTGGTGTATGTGAATTACTTGCTAAGTTAACTAAGGAAGGCGCTTCTACTATTATCGGTGGTGGTGACTCAGCTGCAGCTGCAGAACAATTAGGATATGCTTCTAAGGTAAGCCACATTTCAACTGGTGGTGGAGCTTCTCTAGAATATCTAGAAGGTAAAGTATTACCTGGTATTGCTTGCGTTGACGAAAAATAATTAATAAAGGAGATAACATGTATGCAAAAAAGTATTGTAGTAAAAAGTACAGTCGGTTTACATGCTAGTTTAGCGGCTAAAGTAGTACAAGCTGCATCAAAATATTCTGTAGACATTAATTTAATATATAAGGATAAGACAATTGATGTAAAATCAATATTAGGATTGATGTCACTTGCTATCCCTTCAGGAGAGAATGTAATTATTGAAGCAACAGGCAATCAAGCTGAAATGGCTATTGCTGACATTGAAGAGGTATTAACAAAATAAGCTTAGGTAGATATGCCTAAACAGGTCAGAATCTACTTAAGGTTCTGGCCATTTTTATTATTAGAAAGAATATAAGAGGACAAAAAATGAGAAAACCAATTATGGCTGGAAACTGGAAAATGAACAAAACCAGAGATGAGGCTTTACAATTTATTTTAAAGGTTGCAGAAAATGTACCTTCAACTGATAAATTAGAGTCTATCATCTGCGCTCCAGCAATTATTTTAAGAGATTTAGTAAAGCGCCAAGGTGATTATGTAAGAATTGGTGCACAAAATATGCATGAAAAGGACTCTGGTGCATTTACTGGTGAAATCTCTCCAGTTATGCTAACATCAACTGGTGTTACATATGTTATTTTAGGACATTCTGAAAGAAGACAATATTTCAATGAAACTGATGCTAAGGTTAATGAAAAGACTTTAAAGGCATTAGATAGTGGACTTACTCCAATCGTTTGTGTTGGTGAGGCTTTAAATGATAGAGAAGATGGTCTTACTAATAATGTATTAGAAAGACAAGTTACTTTAGATTTAAAGGGATTAACTAAAGAGCAAGTAGAAAATGTTATTATTGCTTATGAACCAATTTGGGCAATAGGAACAGGTAAAACTGCTGATTCAAAGACTGCAGATGATGCTTGTGGATTTATTAGATCACTTGTTGCTAAGCTTTATGATAAGGCTACTGCTGAAAAGGTACGTGTTTTATACGGTGGTTCAGTAAATACTAAAAATGTTGCTGAATTAATGAGCATGCCAAATATCGATGGTGGCTTAGTTGGTGGAGCTTCTTTAAAAGAAGATGACTTTATCACATTATGTAACGAGGCTGTAAAAGCTAAATATTAATAATTATAAGGGCTAGAAAATAGCCCTTTTTTCTTGCAAAAAAGCCTGTTTTGTAATAAAATACTTTATGCAAAATGAGGCGATGTAATTGATTATAAAAGGCAATATAATTTCTGCTGAAAAATTTGGCGGAATTAAAATTTTTGAAAATTCATATATTATAATAAAAGATGATAGAATTATTTCTATAGAAAAAGAAATT
>OCTX012288514.1_pt1 | contig 15136 bp, 13 predicted proteins | sample 1539691 | NCBI WGS metagenome assembly OCTX01 (sample SAMN02144231, study PRJEB22623) | gut metagenome | biome: sheep rumen | host: Ovis aries | place: New Zealand | reverse complement strand
TACCATACGCACCGGAACCAGAAGAAATCCCAGAGATACAACTTGAAGCCACCAAGGGTGAGAGCATCATTCCCCAGTGGCAGGACTCTGTGGTAGTAAACGATAAAAAAAAGCATCCATGAAGATCATATACTTTGTAGTAGGGCTACAAATTCTCGTAGGATGTACAGGGAAAACATCCTCTGTTTCAGGAACCAATGACTCTACGGAAACTGAAATTCCCATCGAACAACTCTTCCTGCCAGATACGGCATACGTCTCGGCAGGTAAGTTACAATATGTCGTAGAGGAAGAGGATTCGACGGTGAATCCTATGAAGGATTTGGACGACCGCTATGAAGGAGCTAATGGTATTTTTGCCTTTCGCAAGAATCTGCGGCGTGATGCCAATTTCGGTGGTCGCGTTAAAGGTGTGCCCCGTGATGTGGAAATCGCATGGGAATTTACAACTGCCTATGATACCACCCATACTCGCTTCGGTACTTGGGGCGGAGGCAGTGGATGGACGGGCCAGCCTCTTTATGCCAAATGGAGTGCAGAGCAGGTGGCACGCTTCAAACAATCGTCACCAGGACTGACACCCGATTTCGGACCAGAGGAAATCATGGTGGGCTCGCTTTGTGGCAAGGGCTATTTTATTAATTACCAAACGGGTAAGGCTTCACGCGAACCTTTGGATTTGGGTAATGTGGTGAAGGGTACTATGTCGCTCGATCCTGAATATATGAATCTGTATGTCGGACAAGGTGTACCAAAACAGGCGGGTCCCTTCGGTTGTCAAGTATTTGACTTGCTGAAACATGAGCGAACCTTCTTCTTCGGTCCTGACCCTAAAGCCTGGCGCGGATGGAATGCCTTCGATTCCAATGCTATTGTGGCAGGCGGCTATCTGTTTTGGTGTGGCGAGAACGGTGCTGTTTACAAATATGAGCGCTCGCAGGGCACATTGCGTCGTATCAGCGTGATGCGCTATAGGGTGAATGGAATGGCTCCTGGCATTGAATCGAGTATTTGTATTTATCGCAACTATGGTTACTTCTCCGACAATCGGGGAAATGTCGTATGCATCAATCTGAATACCATGCGACCAGTGTGGCACTACGATAATCACGATGATTCCGACGGTACCATGGTATGTCGCGAAGAGGGTGGGGTGCCCTATCTATATACAGCCTGTGAAGTTGACAAGCAAGGTGAATCAGGTATCAGTCACTTCGTCAAGCTCAATGGCTTGAATGGGCAACTGATTTGGGAAACCAAGATACCCTGTCGGCGCATCAACCTTCCAGGAAAGACCCTTGACGGAGGTATGTATGCCAGTCCGCTCATCGGTGGAGGTGACAGTCAAGACCTGATATTTGCCAATCTCTGTCGTAATGGTGCCGAGCATTCGGCAGGCGAATTGGTAGCTTTCAATACCAAGGATGGCCAGATACGCTATAAAGTGCCTTACGGACAGTTTGCATGGTCGTCGCCCATTCCTTTCTATAACGAAAAAAATGAGTTGTTCATCTTCGCAGGCGATGCCTCAGGCATCATTCGCATCATCCGTGGTCGCACTGGTGAGGTGGTCTGCAAGAAAGTAGTCGGTTATAATTTTGAATCCTCCCCGATAGCCATCGGCAATACGGCTGTTGTAGGCTGTCGTGGAAATAAAATCTATAAATTCGTCATCAAATGAAAAAGCTGCTCTTATATTTTTTACCTTTTTGCCTTTTTACCTTTCTACCTTTAAAGGTCAGTGCTCAGTACGATTTACTTTCGGCAAAGAAAGGAGTCATCAAGGGTAATTACGACTTCTGGGTCTATACCCCTGAAGAATACTATTATACGCAAGAGACTACCCCGCTCATTATTTTCCTGCACGGCGCCAGCCTCTGTGGGCGTAATCTGAATAAGGTATTGCGCTATGGGTCAATAGACGCAGCCCAAATGGGTCTTATGATTCCTGCCCTGATAGTAGCTCCGCAGAATCCTGGCGGCTCGTGGAATCCCCACAAGCTCAATGAGATATTGGAGTGGATGAAGCTGCACTACGTCTTTGACGAGACACGTGTCTATGTGCTGGGTATGAGTTTGGGAGGCTATGGTACGCTTGACTTTGCAGGCACCTATCCTGAGAAGATAGCTGCTGCCATCGCTCTTTGCGGAGGTTCTACGCTGAAGGACTATCGAGGATTGGGCGAACTGCCGCTATGGATAGTTCATGGCACTGCCGACAGAGCCGTCTCAGTGCGAGAGTCACAGAAAGTGGTGACGGGTATGAAGACACTGGGCATTACCAGTAGATTGCGCTACGATTGGTTGCCTGGAGCATCGCATGGTGCTTTGGCGCGTTATTTCTATACCAGCAAGACCTACGAGTGGCTGTTCCAGCATACGTTGAAAGACCCTTGGCGCCCGGTGAATACTACGATTGATATTACCAAGGGTGACCTCTCGAATGCGTATCGTGAATTTCAGCATCGCACGGATCAGTTGGAGCGCGAATTGGACGATGAGAGATAGTTTTTTACCGAAGTTTCTCACTTCTCATTTAAATTTCTCATTTCTCATTTCTCATTTCTCATTTAATTTTGTAACTTTGCACCCGAAAAAGCGTAAAAGGGTCATTTTCATGATAATAAGACGATTTTTGACTGTGGTATTAACTTGTTTTTGCTTGTGCGGAATGGTAACCGCACAACTGCAAAAGCATGTTGTCATACTGGGCGATTCGAACACCTGGTTAGGAGGCGACGAGTGCGATAAACCGGAAGGATGGAACAAATGGTTCAAAGATCTGGCTCAACCACGCTCCTGTGTCAGTTACGCCCGTAGTGGTGCTACTTGGACACATACCTCCAAGACCGTCTATGACACCAAGGAGAATACAGGGGTGCTTAGCGACAATAATGTGATTTATAATCAGATAAACCGTCTGGTGGAGGCTTGTGACCAAGGGATTCAGCCCATGCCAGACCTCATTATCATCATGGCGGGCACGAACGACTTGTGGTTTGCCGACAAACGACCTGACCGCCTGTCGAAATGGATTGGTTACGACGGAGAGTTGCTGCGCCAGGCTTTCCCTCAGGCAAAGCTCATTCTGGTTACGCCACCGCCTTTCGTGAAAGTGGGGATGGAGAAGCAGCACCAAGCAGCCGACGAGATAGCCGCATGTGCTGAAATGCTGCATGCCGGTGTTGTCAGACTGGATGGAGGCAAAAAACCATTCTGCGCTTCTGAGATGATAATCAAGGGGTATTCCAAAGACGGAGTTCACACCACGCCCAAGGGAGCTCAAGTGTTAGGAACATATATTTACGAACAGATAAAGGCCATCGTGCAACAATAAGCGTTTCATGGTATTCTCAGATTTATTTTTCCTCTTCGTTTTCCTGCCAGCCTTCCTGGTGTGCTACCTCTTGGCAACATGGGCAGACCGTAAATGGGCTTCTGAAGAGGTGACGAGGAATAATCAGGCTAAGAACCTGGTACTGGTATGCTTCTCCCTGATATTCTATGCATGGGGCGAACCTGTCTATGTATTCCTGATGCTGTTCTGCGTGCTGGTCAATTTCTTGGTAGGTCTGGGCATCGCCGGTTCGGAACGCCATCGGAAACTGGTACTGGTCATTGGTCTGATATTGAATATTGCCATCATCGGCACGTTCAAATATCTGGGATTCCTGGCAGACTGTCTGAACGACATAGGGCTGGAGGTGGCTCGCCCGAATATTGCCTTGCCGATAGGTATCAGCTTCTATACCTTCCAGTCTATTTCCTATCTGATAGATGTATATCGCAGGGAATCGCCCGTTCAGCGCCGTTTCGTTGATTTGCTTTTGTATATCTCCATGTTCCCACAGCTGATAGCAGGACCTATCGTGCGCTATGGCACTGTGGCAGAGGAGTTGCACCATCGGCATGTGAGTGCAGCCGATTTTGCCGACGGCATCTATCGTTTCCTCATCGGACTGGGTAAGAAGGTGATTATTGCCAACCAGCTCTCTGAGATTTCCGACCAGTTCCTTGTGGGAGGTCTGAACTCCCTGACAATGGCTGGCGCCTGGATTGGTGTTGTGGCATTTACCCTGCAGATTTACTTCGACTTCTCAGGTTATTCCGATATGGCTATCGGACTGGGTCGCTGCATGGGATTCCACTTTAACGAGAACTTCCGTCATCCATACATCTGTAACTCGATTACGGATTTCTGGCGTCGTTGGCATATCTCCCTGGGTAGTTTCTTCCGCGACTATGTCTATATACCTCTGGGCGGCAATCGCCAGCATCAGGCTGTCAACATCCTGGTGGTGTGGTTCCTGACGGGTATGTGGCATGGAGCCAGTTGGAATTTCATTATCTGGGGTGTCTATTTCGGACTGATAGTGATGATAGAGAAATACACGCTGCTGAAAGTGCACGACCGCATCCCTGCTTTCCTTTTACATATTTATAGTATGTTGCTGGTCATAGTGGGCTGGGGTATCTTCTACTTCGACCATTTCGACCAAATGATAGTGTTCTTCCATGCTTTCTTTGGTGATGTGGCAGCTCTCTACGACTTTGTCGATGAGAGTGCATTGCTCGACAATTTCTGGTTGTGGGTGGTTGCCCTGTTGTTCTGTCTGCCTATCCGTAGCACCGTTTCCGACTTGACGGACCGTTGGCTGGGCGATTCCGGTTTGAAGACTTTCTTAGTCTATTCGACGCGTATCGTGCTGTCGGTAGGCATCCTGATATTGAGTACTGCCCTTTTGGTGGGTGCTACGAATAATGCATTTATTTATACAAGATTCTAAATATGAGACGAAAGATATTTTTAGCAGGACTTCTTTTAGTAATGGGCATCGTGATGGTGTTTGCCGAGCATGCCCGTCTGACGCGCTCAGGCATCATCATCGTGGGCAGTGGCGACAGTCTGCGTGCCTTCGAACCATTCCGCGGGCAAGTGGATGGCGGACTGGGTTATGCCGATGCGGTCAATGAATATAAGCGTACCTTCGGACAGGATGTCAATGTCTATTGCATGATTATCCCTACGGCTGTGGCTATCTATTGCCCCGATGAAGCCAAGGAATGGACCAGAGACCAGCAGACCACCGTTCGCAACATCTATGCTCATCTGGATAAGTCGGTGAAAGTAATCGACCTCTTCGATACGATGGCAAAACATGCTTCCGAGGATATCTATTCGCGCACCGACCATCACTGGGCTCCACTGGGTGCTTACTATGCTGCCCAGCAGTTTGCCTCAGCCGCCAATCTGCCTTTTGCCGACCTGTCAACCTACGAGAAGCATGTCATTCACAACTATGTGGGCACCATGTATCGTTTCTCACATGATGCTGCCGTGAAGAATGCACCGGAGGATTTCGTGTACTATGTGCCCAAAGACGTTGACTATACCACTACCTATATTCGCTACAAACTGGGTAAGCGTCATCAGGTGATTGGCGAGAAGGCACCAGAGAAGGGCCATTTCTTCTACGAATATGAAGATGGTAACAGTCAGGCTTACATGACCTTCATGCATGGCGATCTCAATACCACTCAGGTGAAGACCTCCACACATAACGGTCGTCGGTTGCTGATACTGAAAGACAGTTATGGCAATGCCATTCCTGCCTACCTGTTCCACTCGTTCGAGGAAATCCATGTGGTAGATTGCCGTTACTTTACACGGAATATCGTGCATTACGTGCATAAGAACGACATTACCGATATTCTCTTTGCCAACAATGCAGGTCATGCTTATTCGCCTGCTACCCATCAATCTTACAACCGTTATCTGGTGCAATAAAGTCATGAAACATTATCTGTATATCATAGTCATAGCACTTGTTTTCCTCGCCTTTACGGTGGTCTTCGATACCTTCCCACGCAGTACGGTATCGGAACTGGAAAAGCGCGAACTGGCTACCTTCCCGGAGTTCTCGTGGGAACGTCTGGCTGATGGCTCGTTTACCAGCGATGTATCTAAGTGGTTCAGTGACAGTGAACCCTATCGCGACGTGTTTATGACACTGAGTATGCAGATTAAGGACCTCATTGCCATTGCGCCTTCTGATGATAATATCAAATTCCAAGCTGGCGACATGGAACTGGAACAGGCAGGGGGCACAGATAGCCAACACCCGACAGCCAAAGGCCAGGAGCCCAAAGACAGCATGACCATTGATGATTATGAGAATCATATCAATGCCGACGAGAATGCGAAGATAGCCAATGCGGGTATCATCATCGTGGGCAAGGGCGACAAGGTGCGTGCCCTGATGGCATACGGAGGCGGTCCGAAGGGATGCGTGGGCTACGCTCAGGCTGCTAATAAATATAAAGAGGTGTTCGGCTCGAAGGTGAATATCTATTGCATGGTGATTCCCACAGCCGTAGAGTTCTATTGTCCTGACAAAGCCAAGAAGCGCACCAACCGACAATTGCCCACCATCCGCAATGTGGTGGCGCATCTCGACCCCGGGGTGAAACCCGTGGATGTCTATACGACATTGGGCAAGCATGCCGACGAAGACATCTATCTGCGCACCGACCACCACTGGTCGCCCCTCGGCGGCTATTATGCTGCTCAGGAGTTTGCCCGCGTGGCTGGTGTGCCCTTCAAAGACTTGAGCCACTACGAGCGTCGCGTCACCCATGGCTATGTGGGTTCGATGTATGGATATAGCAAGGATATCTCCATCAAGAATGCCCCCGAGGATTTCGTCTATTACGTGCCCAAGGGTGTGGAATATACCACCACCTACACCAACTATACCATCAACAAGAACTATCAGGTGACGGGTGAGGGCAAACCCTACAAAGCAGCCTTCTTCTTCAAATTCAAAGACGGTCACGGGGGCGCCTACTGCACCATGATGGGCGGTGACACCAAACTGACGCAGGTGCGGACATCCACGCATAACGGCAGGCGCGTCATCATCCTCAAGGACAGCTTCGGCAACATGCTGCCCGGCTATCTCTTCTTCTCGTTCGAAGAAGTGCACGTCATCGACTCACGCTATTTCACCAAGGATATCATTGCCTACGTTGAGGAAAACAAGATTACCGACATCCTTTTCGCCAATAATATCTTCAAGGCTTACAGCAGTCATACCTACGGCTCCTATCTGCGTTTCCTCCATCAGCAGTGGCATCGCCCAGGTGCTGACCCCGCCAAGGCTAAAGGCGACAGTGCCGTGAAGCACAAGGTACATCAGCCAGAGGCACCCAAGCCCGAAAAAGAGCCCAGTGAACCCGTTAAGTCCACTGAGCCCGTGGTAGAGTCAAAAGAAATGGCTGAGCCCACCGTTAAGGAGAGAGCTATAAATCAAACTGGTAGCCAACAGTGAGCCATAGGGAGTTTGTCTTCCACGAATCTTCCACTTCCAGCACCTTGTTGCACATGTTCATTAAGCCGATGTTGTAACGGAGGTCTGCCACAAAATGCTTGTAATTGTAGGAGATACCTGCAGGAATGGAAATATTGACACGCTTATAGTCCGACGTATTGGTCAATGACGTCTTGGCATCCTTATATTTGCCGCTTACCAAATAGCCGAACTCCACACCAGCCTTTAAAGCCAACCCTGGTAGTATATTGGGTTCGATATAGAAATTGACCAAAACAGGGATGTTGATGAAATGAAGCGTCTGCGTTACCTTCCCTAAGTCCTCGATGTCTCCGTATGTATAACCCTCGTTAGCATAAAAGGCACCTACCGAAATACCTATTTGCTGCCAAGCCTGATACTCTGCTTCCATACCTCCCACAAAGCCCCATTTCCGTTTTGTACTTATATGGTGGTTCGCGTCAGTCCACAGATCCTCCACTGACATATTGGAAGAGTTGAAACCAACTTTTGGAGTTAAAGACCACGAATGAATTTCTTGTTGTGCCTTCATGCCCAGTGAAAGACAGAGAAGAGTCAAGACTGCTATTATTTTTTTCATCTTATCGTTTTATATAAAAAACGCAGAATCTATTTCTTTATTGTAATAAGCGCTTATTTTTCGAGTGCACTCCAAAAAGTTTGAGGATACTGAAAAAGTGCTCCATTTGAAGATGTTCCTTTGATTAATCATTAAAAACAGATTGCATATAGCTGTTACACACGGATTTGCAATCTGTTTTTTTATTTTGTTTTAGAGAAAAATACGCCCCCTAGATGCCTTCCAAGAGGCCTTATCAGCGAATTTTATCGCGACTCAACAAAGAAAAATACTCACCATACTCACCAAATTGTGGTCAAACGCTGATGTATAGGGCGTTTGACCGCAATTTGGTGAGGTTGGTGAGTGGTTGGACAAAACCCAAAATCACATTTTCGGATTTTAGTATGAATCGAAGAAGGGGAGCTGGCACTATCTGACCAGCTCCCCTTAGTTATTCGACAGCAATCATCAGTCTTCGGCCAGTGCGAAGTCGAGTTGACGCTTCTCCATATTGGCACGCGCCACCTTGATGCGGATGGGGTCGCCCAGCTGGTATTTGTTGTGGTGGCGGCGACCAACGAGACAGTAGTTGCGCTCGTCGAAGTCGTAGTAGTCGTCGTCCAAATCACGCATGGGCACCATTCCCTCGCAATGGTTCTCGTCAATCTCGCAGTAGATGCCGTAGGACTGGATGCCGCTGATGTGGGCATCATAGACCTCGCCTACCTTGTCGACCATAAATTCCACCATTTTATATTTAATGGAGTCACGCTCCGCCTGCTGAGCTACCACTTCCATATCGGAACAGTGTTCGCAAAGCTCTTCGTACTTATCCTGATTGGCACTGCGCCCTCCGTCCTGATATTTGGTGAGGAGTCGGTGTACCATCGTATCGGGATAACGGCGGATAGGCGACGTGAAGTGGGTGTAATACTCGAAGGCCAGTCCGTAGTGTCCGATGTTATGCGTAGAGTATTTTGCCTTCATCATGGCACGCAGGGCAACGGTCTCAATCAGTTTCTGTTCCTTCTTACCCTGACAACCGTCCATCAGCGAGTTCAGACTCTTGGAGATAGCCCCCTTGGTGCCTCCTGTCTTGAGTTTATAGCCGAACTTGACTACAAATTCGCGCAGGTTTTCCAATTTAGTGGGGTCGGGCTGGTCGTGAATACGATAGACGAATGTCTTGGCTTTCTGCTGTTGTCCGTTGGCTTTTGGTTTTTTCTTCATGCCAATGCTCTCTGCCACAAACTTGTTGGCCAGCAGCATGAATTCCTCGATGAGCTGGGTGGCATCGGTCGATTTCTTGAAATAGGCGCGTGTGGGCTTGCCGTCGGCGTCAATATCAAAGTGCAGTTCCTCGCGATCGAACTTCACGGCTCCACCCTTGAAGCGTTTCTCGCGCAACTTCTTTGCAAGGCGGTCGAGCGTTTTGAGGCTATCGGCATATTCTGCAGGTTCAGATGTTTGGGATTTCCCCATCAGAATGTCCTGCACTTCTTCGTAGGCATAACGGCGGTTGCTCTTGATGACGGTATGGACGATGCGTCCCTGTTTGATGTTGGCATCGTCGTCTAAAACGACAATCACGCTGTAGCACAGCTTTTCCTCGTCAGGGCGCAGCGAGCAGATGAAATTGCACAGGCGCTCAGGCAACATCGGGATGGTGCGGTCAACGAGATAGACACTCGTGGCACGCTTGGTAGCCTCCTTATCTATCACTGAGCCCTCTTTGACATAGTGCGAGACATCGGCAATATGCACACCAACCTCCCACAAGCCCTTGCCTGCAGGGCGGATTGACAGTGCATCATCAAAGTCTTTGGCATCCTTGGGGTCGATGGTGCAGGTCCATACGTCGCGGAAGTCTTCACGACGCGCAATCTCCTCAGCCGTAATGCCCGGCTCAATTTTCTCGGCAGCATCCTCGATGGCTTTAGGATACTTATAGGGCAGTCCGTATTGCGCCAGGATGGCATGCATCTCTACATTGTTGTCGCCCTCCTTACCCAGTACGTCAATGACTTCACCAACCAGATTCTTGGAATCCTTCGAGGGCCACTGGGTGATTTTCACCACGGCCTTATCGCCCGTCTTACCGCCCTTCAGTTTCTTTTTAGGAATCAGAATATCCTGTGCGAAGATATTACCTTCCGTAACAAGGAAGGCAAAGTCTTTCTCTACTTTCAGTTTACCAACCGCCTGATCCATCTTGTGCGACAGCACCTCGACCACCATTGCCTCCTTGATATGGTTCTGTCGGCGTGCCATCATAGCCACTCTGACGCGGTCACCATTGAGGGCAAACATGGAATTGCGCTCCGACACGAAGATGGGCTTGCCACCGTCATCCGGTTGGAACGAGTTCTTACCATTGGACTTACGGATAAAGGTACCCTCCTGCACCTGGGTCTTCAGGTTCAGGCGATAAGAGTTATCGCTGGTCTTGGTGAGATAGTCGTCCCATGTCATCTCGTCCATCGTATCGATGGCGAGCATTTTGGCTGGATGGGTATCCAGTTTAAGTGCCTTGAATATCTGCTTAAACGAAAAAACCTCGTTAGGATTCTGTTGGAAGAAGGTTTGCAGCATTTCTGCAATCATCTTCTTATTCAGTCGTTTACCACCTTTCTTTTTACTCATAGTATCATGCGTTTTTAGTTTCTTTGGTACAAAAATACAAATAAATCGGGAATTATTCGTATATTTGCAGCAAATTTTACGAAAATGAAGATTTTAATAACAGGAGCCAGTGGTTTTATAGGCTCTTTCATCGTGGAGGAAGCGCTCCGCCGAGGTTTTGAAACTTGGGCAGCCGTGCGGCGTTCAAGTTCCAGAAAGTATTTGCAGGATGACCGGATTCACTTCATAGAATTGGACCTCTCGTCGCAGGAGGTGTTGGAGGCGCAACTGAAGGGAATGGCGTTCGACTATGTGGTTCATGCAGCCGGTGCGACGAAGTGTCTGCACAAACAGGATTTCTTCCGTATCAATACCGAAGGAACCAAGAATCTGGTGAATGCCCTCGTCTCATTGCAGATACCGCTGAAGCGTTTTGTCTTTATCAGCAGCCTGAGCATCATGGGGGCTATCCGCGAGCAACAGCCCTACGAGGAAATCCGTGAGACCGACGAGCCAAAGCCCAATACGGCATACGGCAAGAGCAAGTTGGCAGCAGAGCAATACCTTTCAACGCTCAACTCTCAACTCATTCCCGAGCAGAGCTCGCCTACCCGTAGCCTTTCAACTTTCCCCTACATCGTCCTGCGTCCCACAGGAGTCTATGGACCTCGTGAGCGCGACTATTTCACCCAAATACAGAGTATCAAGAAACACACCGATTTTGCCGTCGGATTCCAGCGTCAGGATATTACCTTCGTCTATGTCACTGATGTGGTAGAGGCAGTCTTCCTGGCTTTGGAAAAAGGAGAAACGGGCAGGGCCTATTTCCTTTCGGATGGCGAGGTGTACCAATCGTCGGAATTCAGTGATTTGGTTCATGAGGCACTGGGACGCCCTTGGTGGATTCGCATCAAAGCCCCCATCTGGCTATTGCGCATCATCACCTGGTGTGGTGACTGGTGGGGCAGATTGACAGGTAAGATGTCGGTACTGAACAACGATAAATTTAATATTCTGCGTCAGCGCAACTGGCGGTGCGACATCACACCGGCTCGCAAGGAACTGGGATTTGAACCGAAAGTAAAACTGGCTGAAGGCGTGCGTCGTAGCATTGAGTGGTATCAAGAAAACAAATGGTTATGAAGAAGATTTGGCCTGTTGAATGGGTGATTCTTACCTATATGGCTTTCACCGTGTTGCTGATGATTTGTTGGTGGGACTCCCTTGTCAATCCCCTGCAGATGCTTATCACGCGAGGCCAGACGTTACTGTTGATGGCGGTCATGTGGGCTGTTTACCAATGGCGCCCCTGCCGACTGACTCATTTTCTGCGTATTGCAGGGCTGATGCTAACGCTGTCGTGGTTTTATCCTGATACCTACGAACTGAACCGAGTACTGCCTAATCTCGACCATATCTTTGCAGGGTTTGAGCAAAAACTATTCCATTGTCAGCCGTCTCTGCTCTTCTCGCAGAAATGTCCTTGGGAGTGGTTCTCGGAATTGATGTGTCTGGGGTATGTCAGTTACTTTCCACTGATGGTAGTGATTCTACTCTACTACTTCTTCTTCCGCTATCGGTCGTTCGACAGGGCGGCTTATATATTGATATCTTCCTTTTACATCTATTATGTGATTTTTGTCCTCCTGCCTGTCACAGGACCGCAGTTCTATTATCTTGCCGTTGGTGTGGAAAAGATAGCAGCAGGTATATTCCCCAGCATAGGCGACTTCTTCCTGACCCATAGTGAAAGGATGGCATCTCCTGGATGGAGCGACGGATTCTTTTATCATTTGCTGGAAATTACCCACAATGCCGGTGAGCGCCCCACGGCCGCCTTCCCCAGCAGTCATGTGGGAGTGACAACCGTCATGATGCTATTGGCTTGCCAAACTCGCAGCAAGCGACTCGTTTTCTCCATGTTGCCTTTTTATGTGCTCATGTGTTTTGCAACCGTATATATCTATGCCCACTACGCCATCGATGTCTTTGCAGGACTAATTTCAGGCATCATCATCTATGTGGTGCTTCGCTTTAGGGCAAAAAAAAATGGAACTCCGCTGAGTTCCTAATCTTTGTTAACCTTAAATCTAATACTATGAAAAACACATTGCAAAGATACAAACATCCAGAAAATCTGCAAGTTCTGAGCAAGGAAAATAATTGTGCGCGTACACTTTCTTGATATATATCAACCAAAATACATTAATTTCGGCAAAAATATTTGGTTGTTTGCAAATTAATTCCTACCTTTGCACCGATAACTATACACGATAGCAAGCAGGGATTTCGACATGATCGCGTCGGGATTCTTTATTTTTTGCATATCCGGAGAAAAAGTAAATATTAAAAAGTAAATAAGTATGGCTTATATGTCACAAGAAGGCTACGATAAGTTGATAGCCGAATTACAACGATTGGAAAGCGTGGAACGCCCTAAGGCTTCCGCTGCTATTGCAGAGGCTCGCGAGAAAGGCGACCTCAGTGAAAATTCTGAGTATGATGCTGCTAAAGAAGCGCAGGCTCACTTGGAGGATAAGATTAACCGTCTGAAGGTGACGATCTCTGAGGCGAAGGTTGTTGACACTTCCCGTCTGAGTACGGATACTGTGCAGATTCTGACGAAGGTGGAGATGACCAACCTGACCACCAAGAGCAAGATGTCGTACACCATTGTCAGTGAGAATGAAGCCGACCTCCGTGCTGGCAAGATTTCTATCAAGACTCCTATTGCTCAAGGACTGTTGGGTAAGAAGGTGGGCGACGAGGTGGAAATCAAAATACCACGCGGCACCATCAAACTTCGTATCGAGAACATTTCAATTGCATAGTTATGGATATTTTTTCAAAGATTGCAGCAGGCGAGATACCCAGTTATAAGTGTGCGGAAAACGACGAGTTCTATGCCTTTCTGGATATCAACCCATTGGTGAAGGGACACACATTGGTGATTCCGCGTCGTGAAGTAGATTATTTCTTCGATATGGACGATGATGAATTGGCACGCTATCAACAGTTTGCCAAGCGTGTGGCGATTGCTATCAAGAAAGCTTTCCCATGTCGCAAGGTAGCACAAGTGGTGTTGGGATTGGAAGTGGCTCATGCACATATCCATCTCATCCCCATGCAGAGCGAGGCTGATGCAGACTTCCGCAAAGAGAAACTGAAACTCTCGGGAGAGGAGTTCAAGGAAATAGCAGCAAAAATACAAAAGGCGTTTGAGTAATCACTCAAGCGCCTTTTGTTTACTTTCAACTAAATATACTCGTCCCCATATTTAATCTGTACTTCGTTCACATATTTTCGAACGAGCGCCGACGAGTCGCCTTTCTTGCATATCAGCAACACATTGTCACTTTCTGCCACGATATAGCCGTCCAATCCGTTGATGACGCCCAATCTCCCCTTAGGCAGTTTGATAACATTGTTAGTGCAGTCCTCCATGATGACCTCTGAGTCAACCACCACATTATCGCCTTCGCCACGACTCATGTATTCGTATAGAGCATGCCACGTCCCCAGGTCGGCCCATCCAAAGTCGCAGTTCATGACACACACATTCTCTATATGTTCCAGCACACCTTGGTCGATGGACAGGTTAGGATAAGAAGGATAATTCTCGTTGACAAAAGCCATCTCCTCCTCGATGGTGATGTCCAGACGGCTGTTATCGAAGCGATTCAGCACTTCAGGGAACAGCTGGCGGAAACAATGGTTCAGGAATTGGGCTTTACTTAATATGATACCCGTATTCCAAAGGAACTCCCCACTGTTCAGAAACATTTGCGCGAAGTCACGTTCAGGTTTCTCGACAAACGACTGCACGGTAGAAATCTTAGGAATCTTAGCCACTTCAGGTATGATGATGTCGCCCTTCTGGATATAACCATAACCAGGCTCTGGGCGAGTGGGCTGTACCCCTAACGTCAGTATATTGTCGTGGTGCGATACGAAATAGAAAGCCTCTTCCAGATTCTGATAGAACAAGTCTTCGTTGAGCACCAGCTGGTCGCTTGGGGTGATGATGACGCTGGCATCAGGATTTCTTCTGCACACCCGCATGTTGGCCCATGCTACACTGGGAGCCGTACCGCGATTGACGGGTTCTATCATCAGGTTCTCCTCATGGAGGTCAGGAAGCTGCTCCCTTACAATAGGAGCATATTCCTTATTGGTGCAAATGAACACGTTCTGCTTAGGTAGTATCTTTGCAAAACGGTCGAATGTCTGTTGCAGTTGAGTACGTCCGGTTCCAAAGAAATCAATAAATTGTTTGGGTTTCTCATCTCTACTACATGGCCATAGGCGTCTTCCTCTTCCGCCTGCCAGAATAATACAATAGCTACTTTCGTTAATTTTCATAAGATTAGATATAGTTCAGAATTGTGCTACGAAGATACGAATAATTCCTGATATGTCCAAAGAAAAGACAAGAAAATAAAGAAAAAATAAAAATTTTCATGGTTCAGTTGTTGTTTCTCAATTTTTATTCGTATCTTTGCAGCCGAATTTTTGAGCCCAGATGGCGGAATCGGTAGACGCGCTGGTCTCAAACACCAGTGGGGCAACCCATCCCGGTTCGAGCCCGGGTCTGGGTACT
>OCTX012217058.1_pt1 | contig 15137 bp, 13 predicted proteins | sample 1539691 | NCBI WGS metagenome assembly OCTX01 (sample SAMN02144231, study PRJEB22623) | gut metagenome | biome: sheep rumen | host: Ovis aries | place: New Zealand | reverse complement strand
GGTACTCAAGCTGGCTGAAGAGGACGGTTTGCTAAATCGTTAGGGGTCGCAAGGCTCGCCCGAGTTCGAATCTCGGCCACTCCGCCATTTATCTGGTATCTAAGCATCTGGAATAAATTTCCAGATGCTTATTTTTTTGTTCTGCATAAAATATTCTTGTGTGATATAATTTTGGCAGACGATTGTCTTCAATATAAACATTTTATCAACGTCTAACTAATCAAAATCCAATTAAGCATTTCAGAATTAATGCAAATAGAATGTGGTCGGGAAAATGGCAGAGGGGAGGAAAGAAATGAGTTCGTTTATTTCCTTTGACGGAACTGTAAATAAATATCCGTCAAGGCGCAGTGTGGTATATGGAAAAAACGGCATGGTATGCGCGTCACAGACATTGGCAGCCCAGGCAGGCCTTGATGTGCTGAAAAAAGGTGGGAACGCGGTCGATGCGGCATTAGCTGCAGCAATCAGCCTTACCGTATTGGAACCTCCCAGTAATGGGATAGGAAGCGACTTGTTTGCTCTGGTATGGCATCATGGCAGATTATATGGGATCAACGGGAGCGGGCCGGCGCCCATGGGTCTGTCCAGAGAAACCGTACTAAGAAAAATGGATCAATCCGGAGCCATAACTGATAAAGGGCCGTCTCCCCGGGGAACGATTGAGAACTTGTCTGCTTCATCCATGCCAGAAACAGGCTGGGAAACCGTTACGGTCCCCGGTGCCCCCGCGTCCTGGAAGGCTTTGCATGAACGGTTCGGCGTTGCAGCGTTTCCTGTTTTATTTGAAGCAGCGATCCGTTATGCAGAAGAAGGCTTTCCTCTTCAGCCTGTTTGCAGCCGTCTGTGGCAAAATAACAAATTCAAGGTGATGGCATTGAGCGGGGAACTGTACCGACCCGTGCAGGAACAGTTTTTTCTGGATAAAAAATTAGAAGCAGGTTCCCTGATGAAGCTTCCGGAAATGGGAAGAACGTTGCGTGAACTGGCGGAAACAGAGTGCCGCAGTTTTTATAGCGGCAATATTTCCCGGGAAATTATAGGTTTTGCGAAGGAAACCGGCGGTTATATGACAAAAGAGGATCTGCTTTCGTACCGGCCTGAGTGGGTCGAACCTGTAACATATAATTACCGCGGATATGAGGTTTGCGAATTGCCGCCTAACTGTCACGGACTGGTTGTGCTGATGACGTTAAATATTCTGAATCAGTTGCACCTTGCAGGGAAGGAAAATGCGGAAACGGTCCACAGACAGCTGGAAGCAATGAAAATTGCTTATACCGATGGAAAGATGTATATTGCCGATCCACGCTACATGAAAGCGGATGTAAGTTATTTTATCAGTGATGCATATGGAAAAAGGCGCGCTACGGAAATTGGCGAAGAAGCAGTTTTGCCGGAACCTGTGGACCTGAATTGCGGAGGGACAGTCTATTTATGTGCTGCAGACGGTGAAGGGAATATGGTATCCCTGATCCAGAGCCATTTCCAAAATTTCGGAGCAAAGCTGGCAGTGCCCGGTACAGGGATCCTGTTAAATAACAGGGGCAATAATTTCAGCCTGGACCCGAATAGTGACAACTGTCTGGCACCCGGGAAAAAACCGTATCATACGATTATACCGGGCTTTTTACTGAAAGATGGGGCACCTGTAGGTCCTTTTGGCGTGATGGGAGCTTTTATGCAGCCTCAGGGACAGGTGCAGGTCGTCAATAACCTGATTGATTTTGCATTAAATCCCCAGGAAGCGCTGGATGCGCCACGCTGGCAGTGGATTGGCGGAAAGACGGTAGAAATGGAAGCTTCCTTTGATAAAACGATAGTGGAAGAACTGAAACAGCGGGGGCATGACATCAAAGTAATGGATGACTTCACGTCCTTCGGCAGGGGCCAGATCATCCTTCGCCAGCCGGACGGCGTGTATGCAGCGGCAACCGAGCCGCGGGCTGACGGAGTCGTTGCCGCCTGGTGACGTTCTGTGGTATAATATTAAAATAATATGTATAGTAAAATGATACCTTTGCACAGTGCTTTATCGTTTTTTATTCCGTAATGATGCAACGGCAGAGGTAAAGGAAAAAAACAGGAGACCATGCATGTTTATTGATAAAGCGAGAATTTATGTAGAAGCAGGTAACGGCGGCGACGGCATGAGCAGTTTCCGTCGGGAAAAGTTTGTGGAAAAAGGAGGCCCCAACGGTGGCAACGGAGGCCGTGGGGGCAATGTGGTCCTGCGGGCAGACAACAGCCTGAACACGCTCATTGATTTCCGGTACAAACGGAAATTCATTGCAAAGAGCGGTGATAAAGGCGGTGTTTCCAATATGACCGGTCGCCGCGGGGAAGATGTAATTATTAAAGTTCCGTTGGGAACCGTGGTACGGGATGATGAAACGAATATAATGATTGCCGACCTGACTGAGGACGGGCAGGAATTTATTGCCGCGAAAGGCGGCCGTGGCGGTAAAGGCAACGCCTGTTACGCCACCAGTACCAAACGGGCGCCGACGTTTGCGGAAAAAGGGGAACCGGGCACGAAAGGCTGGCTGCGCCTGGAACTGAAACTGCTGGCCGATGTTGGTCTGGTAGGGTATCCCAGCGTGGGAAAATCCAGCATTATCTCCCGGGTCAGCGCGGCAAGGCCGGAGATCGCGGCTTATCATTTTACTACCCTGACCCCGGTGCTGGGGGTCGTGCGGCTGAGTGAAGAACAGAGCTTTGTACTGGCGGACATCCCCGGGCTGATTGAAGGCGCTGCGGAAGGCGTGGGGCTGGGGCATGATTTCCTGCGCCATATTGAGCGGACCAAGGTGCTGCTCCACGTAGTAGATGTTTCCGGCTGCGAGGGTCGGGATCCGATTGAAGATTTTGAGAAAATCAATCATGAACTGGAAGCGTACAGCGCCAAACTGGCCCGCCGTAAGCAGCTGGTCGTGGCCAATAAGATGGACCTGCCGGACAGCGCGGACAATTTTGTTATATTAAAAGAATACGTTGAGGAAAAAGGCTATGAGATCATGCCGGTTTCTGCGGCGACAGGAGACGGACTGCAGGAACTGATGTGGAAAGCGTACGAAATGGCAGGCCAGTATGTAGCAGAGCCGGAGGAGGAAATCGGCGTTATTGAAGAAGGAGACCCGGACAGCTTTGAAATTATCCGTGGCGCAGAAGATGCCGATTTTGAGGTAAAGGGAAAAAATATTGAACGGCTCGTTGCTATGACGAATTTTGATAACGAAGAAGCCCTGTACCGTTTCCAGCTGATCTGGAAGCGCCTGAAGATCGAAGAAGCGCTGCTGGAGGCCGGCATTCAGGAAGGACAGACGGTGCGTATTCTGGACATGGTATTCAATTACCAGAAGAGCAAGTGGGCTGACAGGAAATAGCAGCCTGATAAGCAGTCTTTAGGCTTTTGATTAAGGTTTTTCAGGAAGTTTATTTTTACATACAAACGAATCTGAGGGGAAGTGGGAAAATGATTCGTAACCGAAAAGATCTGGCGAAAGTAAAACGTATTGTAGTCAAGGTGGGGACCAGCACGATCACCTATCCCAATTGCAGCCGTAATTTTACGCGGATGGACCACCTGTGCCGTGAGCTCGCGGATCTGCATAACAAAGGACTGGAAGTGATACTCGTAACCAGCGGCGCTGTTGCAGTGGGGGTGGAACGGCTGGGGCTGAAAGAAAAACCGCGGACCATTCCGGGCAAGCAGGCGGCAGCGGCCGTGGGGCAGGGCATCCTCATGAATACGTATGAAAAGATGTTTGCCGAATACGGACAGATCGTGGCCCAGGTTCTGCTCACCCGGACAGAAGTGCTGGACCGCCACCGTTATACCAATTCCCGCAACACGTTCATGGAGCTTCTGAAACAGGGGGTCATCCCCATTGTCAATGAAAATGACGTAGTGGCCCTGGACGACCTTAAGATTGGCGATAACGATAACATGTCCGCCCTGGTAGCAGGTATCGTGGATGCTGATCTGGACATCCTGCTCAGTGATATTGACGGACTGTATACAGCGAACCCCAAAACCAATCCGGACGCAAAACTGGTGTATGAGGTGAAGGAAATCACACCGGAGGTGGAAGCCAGTGCCGGCGCAGCAGGCAGCGGTTTTGGCACCGGCGGCATGTTTACCAAGATCCAGGCGGCGAAAGCGGCCACCAGTTCCGGGATCAGCATGGTGATCGCATCGGGAACAGAGTCCAATGCCATAACCCGGATATTGCAGGGAGAGCGGTTAGGCACCCTGTTTATTTCCCGGGAAAACAGGCTGCAGTTCCGGAAACGCTGGCTGGCTTTCGGTTCACGTATCGAAGGTTCGCTTCAGGTTGATGCGGGTTGTGCCAAGGCGATCCGCCGCCCGGGAGGAAGCAGTATTTTACCGGCAGGCATCCTGACCGTTTCCGGCGAATTTGAAGCCGGGCATACCGTGAGCGTCCGTGACGAAGCCGGAAATGAACTGGCCCGGGGGCTGAGTCATTATTCTTCTCAGGAACTGGAAAAGATCAAGGGACATAAAAGCAGTGAGATTGAAAGCATTCTGGGTGAAAAGACTTACGATGAAGTCATCCACCGGGACGATCTGGTCATACTGTAATTAGTTAGCGCTTACTGTTGAAGAAAACCTTTTGAACGTTCTGCGTGTGCCCGTTGTGGCAGCGTTACATGAATTCCAGCACGTGTTGCGTGCAGTGTATGTAAAGGAAGATAATTAAAAAGAAGGTGTGAAGATGACGATACGGGAACAGGCGATGGAAGCGGCAGCGGCAGCACGAAAGCTGGCTGCGGTTTCACCGATTATAAAAAACAAAGCCCTGGAGGCTATGGCGGACGCATTATTAGCTGAACAGGGAGCGATTCTGGAAGCGAATGCCAAAGATATGGAAGCAGGGAAAGCAAAAGGACTGAAAGAATCCCTGCTGGACCGGTTGCTGCTGACACCGGCCCGTTTGGCGGATATGGCAGAAGGGCTGCGGCAGGTCGCGGCGCTGAAAGATCCGGTTGGCGAGATTATCGGCGGCAGTACGCTGCCCAACGGGCTGACGATCACGAAGATCCGTGTTCCCCTGGGCGTGATCGGTATCATTTACGAGGCCCGTCCCAATGTGACGGCGGACGCGATCGGTCTGTGCCTGAAGAGCGGCAACGCGGTCATCCTGAAAGGCGGCAGCGAAGCGATCCGCTCCAATACAAAAATTGCTTCTGTTCTGCGGAATGCAGCAGAACAGGCTGGCATTCCCGCAGGCAGCATCCAGTTCATCACCAGCACGGATCACGCGGCGGTACAGGAACTGATTACCCTGAACGGGCTGGTGGATGTGGTGATTCCCCGGGGCAGCGGCCGTCTGATCCAGGCGGTGGTGGGCAATGCCAGCGTACCTGTGATTGAGACCGGTGTGGGCGTGTGCCACACCTTTGTAGATGCCGGGGCGGATTATGCACAGGCCGAGCCCATTCTTGTCAATGCCAAGACCCAGCGTCCCGCGGCCTGCAATGCAATGGAAACCCTGCTGGTCCACAAAGACGCGGTACAGGATTTCCTGCCCCACATGCTGCAGGTGTTCAAAGAAAACGGTGTACAGATCATCGGCGACGAAACAGTCTGCGCTATAGATAAAGAGGCCGTTCCGGCCACGGAAGAAGACTGGGCCACGGAATACGGCGATCTGCGCCTCTCTGTAAAAGTTGTGGCGGATCTGGATGAAGCCCTGGACCACATTGCCCGTTACGGAACCAGACACAGCGAAGCGATCCTGACCCGTAATTATGCGAACGCCCGCAAGTTCCAGCAGATGGTGGACGCAGCCTGCGTGTATGTGAACACCACGACCCGCTATTCCGACGGTTTCCAGTTCGGTTTTGGTGCAGAGATCGGCATCAGTTCCCAGAAGCTGCATGCCCGGGGTCCCATGGCCCTCCCGGAGTTAACAACTTATAAGTATCTGATCAGCGGAGACGGACAGGTTCGCCCCTGAAGCCGTTTCTTTTGAAAAAACAGGGTGTTTTTGTGTTTCCTAACATAAAAATGTCACAATTACCGATTACAATATAACCATAAAATACCGGGTAAATAATGAATTATCGTAAAGATAAAGAATAAAGCGGTACGGGAGCGTGATCAGCATGTTGAAGTTTATTAAAAATAATCTGTATGTTCTTTTGTTTTTGGTGATTCTGGCCGGAGCCTGCTTCGGAGGCTATAAATATTACCAGAGCCAGAAAGCGGCGAAAACGGAAACCGTGAAGACCGCTTCCGTAGAATACGGAAACCTGCAGAAGAGCGTATCGGCTACCGGCAGTCTCACCGCATTGGATAATGTGGATATCAGCTCCAAGATCACGGGCCGTATCGTAGAGGTTCTGGTGGCGGAAAACGATCACGTTACTGCCGGGCAGCTGTTGCTCCGGCTGGACGATTCGTCCCTGAAAGCAACACAGGAGCAGCGGGAAGCCACGCTGAATGAAGCCACGCTGACACTGAACCGGTATGCCGCGCTTTTGAACAAAGGCGCTATCTCGCAGCAGCAATATGATACCGCCATGATGAACTACCGGGTGGCCAAGGCTGCGTATGACCAGTCTGTATCCAACACGAACGATACCTATATCTATTCACCTATCGACGGCTATGTCATCGGCAAGCCCACCCCGGTAGGCCAGACCATCAGCTCCGGTATCAGTTCTCCCCAGGTCATCATGTCCATTGCCAACCTGGACAAGATGCAGATCGAGACCCTGGTAGACGAATCGGATATCGGGCAGATCAAAGTGGGGCAGAAGGTTGAGTTTACGGTAGACTCCTATCCGGAAGAAACCTTTGAAGGCACGGTGCGTCTGATCTCCCGCAGCGCAACGACTACCAACAACGTTATTTACTATAAAGTGTATGTAGATGTTGCCAATTCCAAAAACAAACTGTTCCCCACCATGACGGCCCGGGCCAATATCATCATCAGCGAGGCCGGCAACGTGCTGATGGTTCCCCAGAACTGCATCTTCTACGATGGCGGCCGCAAATATGTGAAAAAATATGACGCAAAGACCAAACAGGAAACCGAGATCGATGTGGAAGTAGGTATGGCCGGCGACGAAAGCATCGCTGTGAAGAGCGACCAGCTGCGCCAGGGCGACAAACTGGTGGTAAAAACACTGAAGGCGAAACAGACCAATACGATGCGCGGCCCGATGCCGGGCGGACGGCATTAAAGATTGGAAATGAGGGATGAGCATGGCAGATGTCATTGTACTGGAAGATATTGTAAAACAGTTTACCATGGGCGATACCATTCTGCAGGCGCTGGATCATGTGAACTTCAGCGTGGAGGAAGGGGATTTTGTCGCCATCATGGGGCCTTCCGGCAGCGGTAAATCTACCATGATGAATATTCTCGGCTGTCTGGACCGTCCCACTTCCGGTAAATACTACCTGGACGGGAAAGAAGTGGCGGGCCTGAGCGACGACGAACTGGCCCGTACCCGGAATGCCAAAATCGGCTTTGTGTTCCAGAATTTTAACCTGCTTTCCAAAATAACAGCCCAGCAGAATGTGGCGTTGCCACTGGTTTATGCGGGGGTGCCGGAAGAAGAACGGATGGAACGGGCCCGGAAAGCGCTGGAAGATGTAGGACTGGGCGACCGCGTGGGACATAAACCCAACGAACTGTCCGGCGGGCAGCGGCAGCGGGTGGCGATTGCCAGAGCTCTCATTAACAATCCGGCTATTGTCATGGCGGACGAACCTACCGGAAACCTGGATACCAAATCCAGTTACGAGATCATGGAAATTTTTAAAAAGCTGAATGCCATGGGAAAGACCATCGTCATGGTCACCCACGAGCCGGATATCGGGCAGCAGACCAAACGCATCCTGGTGATGCGGGACGGTCACCTGAACAGTGACGAAAGGCTGGTACACGATTATGTTCAATGAGTCAATCAAGATGGCCATTGACGGCATGATATCCAACAAGCTGCGCACGCTGCTGACACTGCTGGGTATCATCATCGGCGTAGGCGCTGTCATTGCCATGGTCAGCCTGGGCTTTGGGGTCAAGGAACAAATCAAAGATAATATTTCCCGTCTGGGCAGCAACCTGCTCATCGTCCAGTCCGGCGGACGCACGGCTACCGGCGCCCGCATCCAGGCCGGCAGCGGGGCGCGGCTGACCGATGAAGATGCAAAAGCCATTGAGAAGAATATTGACGGAATCAAATATGTGGCGCCTATGGTTTCCCGCGGTTACCAGCTGGTGGTGGGAAATCAGAACTGGACGACCAACGTGCAGGGTTCTACCCCTAACATTATCGATATCCGTGACTATACGGTAGAGGAAGGCCGTAACATAAACGACCATGATATGGCCGGCAAGGACCGGGTCTGCGTGATTGGAAAGACCATTGTGGAAAACCTGTTCCCGGACGGGGATCCCGTAGGAAAGACGATCCGCATCAACAAAGCACCCTTCAAGGTGGTGGGCGTACTGGGAGCCAAAGGCCAGTCCTCCGGCGGCCAGGACCAGGATGACGTGGTATTTGTTCCCCTGACCACGGCCATGAACCGCATGATGGGGATAACGTATGTAAATAATATCACCATCCAGGCCATGAATGAAAATGTGATTGACAACGTGCAGGCGGAGGTAGAGAACCTGCTCCGTGTCCGCCACCGGATCAAAAATGCGGATGACGACGATTTTTCTGTGCGTAACCTGGCGGCATTAATGGATACCATGATGAGCACGGCCAATACGATTACCATGCTGCTGGGCTGCATCGCGGCCATCAGTCTGCTGGTAGGCGGTATCGGTATCATGAACATCATGCTGGTATCGGTGACGGAACGTACCCGGGAGATCGGGATCCGGAAAGCGTTGGGCGCTACGTACAATAATATCCTGTTGCAGTTCCTCATCGAATCGGCCGTTATCGGTATCATCGGCGGCTTTTTGGGCGTGGTGCTGGGTATCGGTGCATCCTATGCTATCAGCGCATTTGCAGAGTGGAAGACAGTCATTTCTATTCCGATCATCGTAATTTCCGTAGTATTCTCTGTGGGGATCGGTGTATTCTTCGGTATCTATCCGGCCCGGAAGGCTGCATTGCTGGATCCGATTGAAGCATTGCGCTATGAATAAACAGCATGGCTGCTGCATTACCAGCTGCCGTTTGCGCGCAGCAGCCTCAGAACAGTCAGGCAGCCGTTGTGTTGTGTATGGCGTAGCAGCGTGGAGGGAGCCGAATAAGGAAACACGGCATGAAAAAGGATCGTACCCTGTTACAAAAAATGAAACTGTTTACGCAGGCCTTCTCGGAATTTCTGAGAAGGCCTAAAACCATTTTTGATATGAAAGACCGGTTCCGCCTTCTCGTGTTGTTGCTTGTGGTGATTGCCATTCTGGAAGGCGCAATCTATTGCATAAAGAACGGCAGGTAAAGGAACCGTCGGCTGCTTACTTACTCTTGCACGGACGCATCATATTTTAAAATGTGAAATAAGAGGAGATTTATCCTCGCTTTTATTTACAAAAGCAAGGATAAATTGCTATAATATACTGTAATACTTCTGAAGATGCTGCCTCCTTTTGATGCGGCGCTTCAGATGGATTTCAACAATATGGAAACAGGGAGGCAACGTCATGGAACGGCTGGCAATCATGGGCGGGACCTTTGACCCGGTCCATATGGGACATCTGCGCATGGCCCATGCGGTGCAGCAGCAGCTGGACTTTGACAGAGTCGTGTTTCTGCCTGCGTATCTGCCTCCTCATAAACAGACCCGGTCGGACTGTGCCTCCTGGCAGGACAGGCTGACTATGGTGCAGCTGGCTGTGCAGGGCTACGAAAATTTTGTAGTCAGCAGTCTGGAGTTTGAACGGGGCGGCCTGTCCTACACCTACGATACCGTAAATATTATGCAGGAACTGTGGCCGGATGCGGAGATATACCTGATCATCGGGGAAGATTCCCTGACCCAGCTTTACACCTGGTACCGGGTGCATGACCTGTTGCGGCTGGTGTATTTTGTGGCGGCAGAGCGCCCGGGATATGAAGGCGAGGCTGGCGTAGAAAGGCTGACAAAAGCCTACGGTCCCTGGGCTGCGGAAAAAATCATCCATGCGGAGGTGCCGGAAACGGCTATTTCTTCAACTGAAATTCGCAAACGGCTGCGGGAAGGAAAACCCATCCGGGGCATGGCGCCCCTTGCCGTAGAGCAGTATATTTATGAACGGGGCCTGTACCGGGCGGAGAAGTAAGATATAAATGAAAAGAAGTATTTTGACAGCCACAATGACCCTGCTCGCGTTCTTTTCTATAACGAATGCGGCCTGCGGTGTCATGTCATTCAAAGAAGTGAAGGCAGTAAAGGAACCCCTTGTAATGGAAAAAAGAGAGAACAACCCGAGGCTGACAATAGAAGAAATGCGGGCCCTGCTGCAGCAGAGCCTGAAGCCGAAACGCTATGAGCACTCTGTGCGCGTATACGAAACGGCGCTGAAGATGGCAGAGCACTATCATGCAGATAAACAAAAGATCGCGTTAGCCGCGCTGCTCCATGACTGCGGACGCCAGATTCCCAAAGAAGCCAGTGTGGAAAAGGCAAAAGAGCTGGGGATCCCTGTCGACCCCGTAGAAGCCGCCCAGCCTATCCTGCTGCATGCCAAGCTGGGCGTGTATTACGCGATCCATAAATATGGAGTCAGCCCCGATGACAGGGAAGTGCTGGACGCGATCCGGTATCATTCCACCGGTGCGGCGGATATGACGGAAACAGCGAAGATCGTGTTCCTGGCAGACCTGATTGAGCCGGGCCGGGATTTTGAGGGCGTAGAAGAAATCAGGGAAGCTTCTTTTACGGATTTGGACCGGGGCATGTTCCTGTCTTATGAAAACACGATACGCTATCTCCTGGACGACGGCATGCTGATCCATCCCGACGCCATTGCCGGATATAACCAGCTGGCTGCGCGGTACCAAAAGGAAAAAATCAAAGAAAAAAAGAGGAAATAAATGGATTCGGAAAATAGAAACGGTAACCATAATGACCATACGGATGCGGACGGAAGACATTATCACCGTCCCAAACGGCGCAGATTGCGCTGGGGACGGCTGTTTTTGCTGCTGATTGTACTGGCGGTACTCCTGACGACGGTTTTCTGGGGTTCGGTCTGGGTTTATACAAATATCATTCACGCGCCGGAAAAGAAGGTCGTTGCGGCGGATCCGGAAATTGAGAAAGATGAAACGCTGAATAAGCGCATCAATGTACTGCTGCTGGGTATCGATGACGGGGACAGTGAAGCAGACAAAAGCGAACCGAAACGGACAGATGCCATGATCGTAGCCAGCTTTGACCCTGAAGCCCATAAGATATCCTTGATTTCCCTGCCCCGGGATACCATGGTCATCTTGCCTGGCCATACCCAGTATGAAAAGCTGAACTCGGCCTATACTTATGGCGGGGTCACCATGGCCAAGCAGACCATTGCCAACCTGCTTCGCATACCCATCCATTATTATGCGCTGGCGAACTGGCAGGGCTTTATTGAGATTATCAACCTGATTGGCGGCGTGGATCTGTATGTGGATAAAGACATGCATTACGAAGATCCCTGGGCCAACCTTAAAATTGATATCAAACACGGTTACCAGCATCTGGACGGGGAGAAGAGCGGACAGTATGTCCGGTTCCGTTCCGACGAGCTGGGGGATATCGGACGGGTGCAGCGGCAGCAGAAGTTCCTGAAGGCTCTGGGCCTGCAGATGTTCTCTGTGGAAAATATAACCAAAATACCCAAACTTCTTTCCACGGCGAAGGAATATATCGAAACGGATATGGATACGGTCACCATGCTGAAGGCGGCCCGCAGTTTCAATATCATGTCAGACAACAATATCCGGTCCGGCATGCTGTACGGCAACTTCTACGATTCTCCTGCCAGCGGGATCAGCTATTGGCGGTCCAACCGGACGGATATTGAAAAATCTCTGACAGAAGTGGACATTCCCTTTATGGCGATGAAAGAGGATTCCGAATCCGGCGACCCGGTTGACGGCGTGGATGCGCTGGGTGAGGGAAGCAACAGCGATTCCCAGCGAAGCACCGCGGCGGCTGCGGCCCGAAGGTCTTCTTCCGATAATAAGAAAACGGCTACTGACGTCCGGAAGGCCGAACCGGAAAAGAAAGCAATGATTCCGCCGAAAGCTGGCAGCACAGGCAAATCCTCTTCATCCGTATCCAACACACCGAAGCCTTCGGTGTCCAATGCGCCCAAACAGGCTCCCAAGAAAAACGCGCCGCCGGTGATACGCAAACCGGTTATCAGTAACAAACCTCAGGCGGCGCCGAAAAATTAGCAGTAGTTCTTTGCACAGGCTTTCGCTTTGTGCAGGTTTTACCGAAAGCGTTCCTGCGTGTGGCAGGATGTTGCTGTGAATCACCGCAGCGTCACGGCTGACGGTGATAGAGATGATAAAACAGAAAAGATAATCCAAACTATAAATATAATGAAAATACGGAGGTAGACTGTATGACCATGCAGCCGAAAGAACTGGCAGAAAAAATTGCAACGATTGCAGATGATAAAAAAGGAAAAGATATATTATTGCTGAACATGGAAGGCATATCCTGCATGACAGATTATTTTGTCATTGCCAGCGCATCCAACACCACGCTGGTGCGGGCGATCGCTGATGCCATTGAAGATAAACTGGCGGAAGAGGAAGTGTTCTGCCGTCACAAGGAAGGATATAACGAAGGCCGCTGGGTCCTGATGGATTTTGGTGACGCGGTGGTTCATGTATTCCTGGAAGAAGAGCGGGATTTCTATAATCTGGAACAGCTGTGGGCTGATGCCCCCAGTGAAGCGTTCAAGGGGACCGATGATGGAGAGTAACCTGCAGTACAAAGCCGGTGATGTAGTGACCCTGAAGGTAGTCCGTGTCTCCGACATGGGCGCGTTTCTGGATGCCGGTACCGGTAATACGTCGGACGACATCCTGCTGCATAAGCTGCAGCAGACGACACCGGTAAAAACGGGCGATGAAGTAAAGGTGTACCTGTACCTTGATCCCCGCAAACGCCTGACCGCCAGCATGAAACTTCCTAAAATGAGAGAAGGGCAGTTAGGCTATGCGAAGGTCATCAGTGTAACGCGGGACGGCGGCTTCGTGGACATCGGGGCGGAGCGGGGCGTGTTCCTGCCCTATACGGAAATGCTGGGCCGGGTGAATCCCAACCAGAAGATATGGATCAAACTGTACCGGGACAAGAGCGGCCGGCCGGCGGTAACCATGAAGGTGGATAAGGACCTGGCCCGGGTTGCGAAACCAATTGGCGCCGAAGTCAAGATCGGGGATTCAATTACCGGAACAATCTATAACATTACCCATGAAGGCTTTTTTATTTTTACCAATGACCGGCATATCGCGTTCCTGCACCGGAGCGAGGCGGACCCGAAACGGTATCTTGCTTATGGTGAACAGGTCACGGCCCGTATCACCTTCATCCGGGAGGACGGCCACGTGGATGTATCGTTGCGCAAGCAAAAAGAAAATGCCATGGTGGACGACGCGCAGGTGATTCTGGACACGCTGCAGTCCCGGAACGGGCGCATGCCATACTGTGACGATACGCCGGCGGAGATCATCAAGACCAAGTTCGGCATTTCCAAGGCTGCCTTCAAGCGGGCGCTGGGCCGGCTGATGAAAGAAGGCAAAGTGTACCAGGAGGACGGCTGGACGATTTTGAAGTAATCGGAGGTTATCGCTATGAAAAAATCTTCCATTATTCGTACCGCAGCTTCTGCGGTGCTCTGTCTGTCGCTGACGACCGGCGCGGTTATGCCGAAGCAGGCCCTGGCCTGGGACTGGCTCTCTGCCGGTCTGGCTTTGTTCCAGGTAGGGGCGGAGTACGCCTACCTGAACAAACAGGTAAACTATCTTGACAACAAAGGCCGTGATGATTACATGGGCCAGATCAAGGATAAATACGGTGTTAACACGGACCCTACGGCCAACGCCATGCTGTCCCGTATCATGACCAGGTTGTCCGACGCGGTGGCGCAGACCGATGATTCGATTGTAAAAAAACCATACAATTATTTTGTCAATAACGATAAATCCTTTAATGCCTTTTGTACGCTGGGGCATAATATGAGCGTCAACATCGGCGCCTTCGATAAGTTGAATTACAATGAAGACGAACTGGCTTTTGTCATCGCCCATGAAATGGGGCACGGGCAGAAAAATCATCCCGCAGCCGGGGTGAAGCGTGCGCTTCCGGTATCGCTGGTGGCTGCCCTGTACGCCAGCCAGAACCGGAACACCGCTTCTTCCATCGGTGCGGCAGTCGTAAGTACTGTCGGCACGGCCAAGTGGGTGACCAAACCCATGGAAAGCCAGGCCGACAAGATGGCTTTTGATTACGCTGTGGCAGCCGGGTATAACGTGGGCGCCGGCGCAGCCCTGTGGCAGCATATCCTGGAACAGAACGGAAGCAAATCCAGCGGCTTCGCCGAGCTGTTCAACGACCATCCGACCAGCATAAGCCGACGCACCAATTATAATAAGAAGATTACAGAGTGGAGCGGGAATCAGGTGAAAGTCAATGAAGAAGACGGCCTGATCACCGTAGCGCGGAAACCGTTTTATACACCGGAAAAGACAAGTACCATGAGTCCGCAGGAACAGGCCTTCCTGATTGCCGGGAACCTGGCTGCGGTATTCCACGACGGCAGGCAACACGAAACGGTATGGACCAACAGCGAAAATATGCTGCTGGTAGGGGAGCAGCCGGTCATGAGTTTTGACGGTGTTGCAGATGCAGGTTCGATCGAAAACAGGCTGCGGGATATTTTGAGCAACAGTAAAGGTGCAGTAAAGATTGATGCCGGAACGAAGGTTTAGATAAAGGTGATCAGAAAAAACCTAAACAGAACTGAATTAAAGAAAAATACTTATTGAAATTAGTTACTATTTGTGATAAAATACATCTGATTTGGTTCATGTTTCTGATATAACTTGTCGGAATCTTTGCGTGTTATTGTGGAATTGGAGAGGAAACCAGGCAACTCGCCCGAATAAGCAAACGAAATGCAGAGCCTTCTGACAATTTATATAATAATTTTTAA
>OCTX012273117.1_pt1 | contig 15141 bp, 13 predicted proteins | sample 1539691 | NCBI WGS metagenome assembly OCTX01 (sample SAMN02144231, study PRJEB22623) | gut metagenome | biome: sheep rumen | host: Ovis aries | place: New Zealand | reverse complement strand
GCCTCCGTTCCGCTGCAGCAGATCCGGGAGATTCCGGAGATCTACTCGCTGATTTTCGGAAACGAGGGAAGCGGACTGCCGGCGGAGTTCGCCGCGGCGGGGCAGGCCGTGCGGATTGAAAGCAACGATCAGGTGGACTCGCTGAACCTGGCGGTGGCGGCCGGCATTGGGATTTATTATTTTACCCGTTGAATTGTTCGTACTTTTTCAGTCCATTCTATTGAAAAAAGGACATTTGTCTGTTACAATGGGGACAACCTCGCAAAGAAGGGATGTGTTTGCCATGGCTGAACAGCCAAAGTATCTGCAGGTAGCGGATACGCTGCGGCGCGAAATCGCGGAAGGCATCTTCCGGGACGGACAGACACTGATGACGGAGGAAGAACTGCGCGTACGTTTTGACGTATCCCGGCAGACGATCCGGCAGGCAATTTCCCTGCTGGAGGACGACGGCCTGGTGGACCGGCGGCGCGGCAGCGGTACCTATGTACGGCACGGGCCGCGTCGGCGGCAGGGAATGATTCACGTGGGGGTTGTGACGACCTTTATCACGGACTACATTTTTCCCTCCATCGCCCAGGGAATGGAAACCGTGCTGAACCAGAACGGCGCCATCCTGTCCATGAACGCCATGTACAACGACGTGAAGACGGAGCGGAACATTCTGGAAAGAATGCTGGAGCAGCCGGTGGATGGCCTGATTATGGAGGGCTGCCGGACGACGAAGGAAATGCCGAACCGGGACCTGCTGGACCGGTTTGCCCAGAGGAATATTCCCGTGCTGTTCGTGAACGGGTACTACCCGGGAATGAAGCATATTCCCCACGTGGTGATGGACGACTACGGCGGCGGCCGGCTGGCGGCGAAAACGGCGCTGGACCGGGGATATACCCGGCCGGCAGGGCTTTTCAAGACGGATGATATCCAGGGGGCGCAGCGGCTGACCGGATTCCAGGACGAAATTCTCGCCCGGGGACTGGACATTCCGGAGGACCACCTGCTGTGCTTTACGACGGAGGAACGGAATGATCTGGTGGATTCCGAAAAGGGACAGGCGCTGCTGAAAGTGCTCCTGAACCGGGAAGCGGACTGCCTGATCTGCTATAACGACATTTTCGGCGCGCAGTTCATGGCACGCCTGAAGGAGAAGGGCCTGAAGATTCCGGAGGAGCTTGGGATGATCGGGTTTGACAACGCGCCTATTTCGGCCATGATCCACCCGCAGCTGACGACGCTGGGACATCCGCAGGAAGCGCTGGGAGCACTGGCGGCCCGGAAGATCCTTCGGATGATCGCAGGAGAAAAGGAAGACAGCGTTCACATGGACTGGACGCTGATTGACCGGGAAAGCCTGCCGGAAAAGAAAAAATGAGCACGGTGGTTCTGTGCGTCGGCAAGATGAAGGAAAAGCCGTACCGCCAGATGGCGGATGAATACCTGAAACGGCTGAGCCGGTTCGGCAGGTACGAGGAGGCGGAAATCCAGGACCTGCCGGAGAACGGCGGGGGCGCCGCCCTGGAGGAACAGGTGAAGACGAAGGAAGGGGAAGCACTGCTGGCCCGCCTTCGCCCGGGAGACCGGGTCATCGCCCTGACGATCCAGGGAAGGCAGACGGATTCGCCGTCCCTGGCCCGGCACCTGCAGGAACTTCGGGTGAACGGAGCCGGACGGATCGTGTTCGTGATCGGAGGGAGCCTGGGGCTGGGAAAGAACGTGCTGGAAAGGGCGGACGAGGAAATGTCCATGAGCCCGATGACCTTCCCGCACCAGCTGGCCCGGGTGATGCTGCTGGAGCAGCTGTACCGGGCGGAGATGATTTCCTCCGGCGGAAAATACCACAAATAACAGAAATGAGGCACAGGAGTCAGGAATGAAACGGAAGACAGCCCTGCTGGCAGCGCTGCTGCTGACAGTGATTTTGCTCCTGATGGGATGCGGGCAGACAGAACGGATGACCGCCGCGGATCCGACCGAAGCCCTGACGCTGGCGACCCCGGCGCCGACGGAACAGGCCGGTCCCATCATCGAGCCGCAGGCGATTGCGGATTACCTGTTTGAACACGGTGAGCTGCCGGAGAACTTTATTACCAAGGAAGAGGCCCAGGCCCTTGGATGGGACAGCAGCCGGAACTATGTCAGCGACGTGGCGCCGGGGAAAAGCCTGGGCGGGACATACTTCGGCAACTATGAAAGAAAGCTGCCGAAGGCAAAAGGGCGCGTCTACCACGAGTGCGACTGCAACTACACCGGCGGGAAGCGCGGTGCGGAGCGAATCGTCTATTCCAGCGACGGGCGCGTCTGGTACACCGCGGACCACTATGAAACTTTTACCGAATTGTTTCCGTCCAAATAAACGGAGAGAACCGGCAGGACAGCCGGAAGTTCAGAGTTCCCTGCGGGAGGGGAAGGAGGAAGATCCATGAAGAGAAACGGAAAGCTGATTGCACTGGCGCTGGCACTGGCACTGTGCCTGCTGCTGACGGGCTGCTACGTGGCTCCGGACGACGTGAGCAACGGCGGAGAAACCAATCCGGGAAACAACCTGCCGTTCCAGACGCTGCAGCCGACGGAAACGGTGACCATGACGCCGGACACGGTGGTGGTGGAAACCCCGGACCAGAGCCAGCAGGGACAGAGTGTATTCCCCAGCCAGGCGACACCGACGCCGTCGCCGGGCGAAGGCGGAAACAGCTGGACCGAATGGGGCACGACCGGAAATCCCGCCACGGTGACGGGGACGCCCACGGCGGTGCCCACCGGCGGGACGATCGTCTTTGACCAAAATACCCCGGCACCCGGCGCGGACAGCACCATCCAGACTGTGACCGAAACGCCGACGCCCGCCATCCCCACCACGCCCGCGCCGATTACCCCGACCCCCACGCCCAAGAGCATGCGGCTCGGCTTCCAGGGGGACGCCGTACGCACGGTGCAGAGAAAGCTGCGGGACCTGGGCTACTATACCGGCAGCATTGACGGAGACTTCGGGGCGGAAACGGAGAAGGCCGTGAAAGCGTTCCAGAAGGCCAACGGGCTGTCTGCGGACGGCAAGGTCGGCGAATTGACGCTGAAGAAGCTGAACGACAAGAACGCCAAGACGGCGAAACAGGCGAACTCCTCTTCTTCCTCTTCAGGTTCCAGCAAGGCGACCTCCGCGCCGAAGAGCACGGCGACGCCGAACCTGCAGAAGGATTACTACCTGACCGTGGGGACCGTCGGCAACCGCGTGGAGACCCTGCAGCGCCGGCTGATTGAGCTGGGCTGGCTCGGCGGAAAGGTGACGGGCGAATACGACTCGGCCACCGAAACAGCAGTCCGCGCCTTCCAGGATGCGACGTCCGGCCTCTGGTCCGACGGCATCGCCGGCCCGGAAACCCTGCGCTCCCTGTATTCCTCCAAAGCGGCACGGAGCACAAGGAACGCGGCCACCAACAGCGCGGACACCCTGCAGTTCGGCAGCGAGGGATCGGAAGTGACCAAGCTGCAGAAGAAACTGCAGGAGCTGGGATACCTGGCCGGCGTGGCGGACGGCAAATTCGGCGTTGAAACCGAAGCCGCGGTTATCGCCTTCCAGAGCAGCAACAACCTGACAGCGGACGGAAAAGCCGGATCCGCCACCCAGAGCAAGCTATACTCCGGCACGGCGAACCGCGCACGGGGCAACGCCGTGAAGATCAGCGGAAACAACTCCGGCGGGCGGGATATTTCGGGAATCGCCTCCACGGGATACGAAACCCTGGAGTTCGGCAGCACCGGCGATGCGGTGAAGAAACTGCAGAACCGGCTGGACAGCCTGGGTTACAGCCCGGGATACACGGACGGAAAATTCGGCGCCTCCACGGAAGCGGCGGTGATGGCCTTCCAGGCCAACAACGGCCTGACGGTGGACGGCAAGGCCGGCCCCGCGACCCAGCGCGCCCTGTACGGATCCTCGGGCAGCTCCGCGGTGGGATACACGACCCTGTGGCCGGGAACGGAGAGCACAGCGGTCCGGAACATGCAGTACACGCTGTATGAACTGGGATACTATGACGGCGCGATCGACGGAAAATACGGAAACACCACGGAGGATTCCGTACGCTCCTTCCAGATTGAGAACGGCATCAAGCCGGTGGACGGCGTGGCCGGCAGCAAGACGCTGAGCAAGCTGTATTCCTCCAGCGCCGTTCCCGCGTCCGCGCCCAGCGACCTGTATGACAAGGTCCAGTACGGCGACCGGGGCGAAATGGTCCTGCAGGTCCAGGATATCCTGCGCTACACGTTCGGATATACCTCAGTATCGCTGAACAGCTATTACGATACTGCCACGGTGGAAGCGGTGAGGGATTTCCAGGCGAATCACGGCCTGACGCCGGACGGAATCTGCGGATCGAAGACACTCTCGGTCCTTTTCGGATACTAATTCCGGGCGGGAGGACGCTGCGGGATGGGAAAGAATGTGCTGGCCGTACTGGCTGCGGCAATCATCGCCCTCCTTCCCGCCGCCTCCCTGCCCCTGGAGGAAGCCTTGCCGGAGGCTCCCCCGGGGATCCGGTGCCTGGCGGTGGGAATGGACCGGTTTGTGACAGAGAAGGATACCGCTCCATGCTCCGCCGACAACGCGGAGATGATGGCGGCACTGCTGGAAGACTGCCTGCCTGAAGGGACCCGGGTGACCCGGCGGATCAACGGGCCGGGAAGCGTACCGGAGATGGAGGAGCTGATCCGGGAGACGTTCCGGGACGCGGAGGAAGGGGATATCTCCTTCCTGTACCTGAGCACCCACGGGGTGATCTGGGAGGAAGAAGGAAAAACCGGGATGGCCTGGATCCTGTCGGACGGTACGCGGGAAGACGCGCTGGAGCCCGGCACCCTGCGGGAAATGATGGACCGGATTCCCGGAAGGAAAGTACTGATTCTGGACTGCTGCCACGCCGGCGCGGCCGCGGAAAGCTTCCGGGGACCGGAATGGCGGGTGCTGGCCGGATGCGGGGCAGAGGAGGACTGCTATTTCTGGGCCGCGGGGGAAGCGAACGGAATGGGATACTTCACTGCCGCCCTGGAGAACGCCCTGCGGGCCGCCGGAAGGGAACAGATCGACCCGGACGGCGACGGAACCATCAGCCTGAAGGAACTGGCCGGCCGGGTCCGGACCATCTACGGGATCAGCGAACCCGTATTCCTGCCTGAAGGGGATGAGAGCCCCTTGTTTCTTTTACCGGAAGAAGAGGAAAACCCCGAACGGATCCTCGATCTCCGGTTTGATCCGGCGGAAACAAAGGACGGACAGGTTTCAGTAACCTTTCATTTCCGGACGGATACAACCGTCCGGATTGAATACCGGCTGGTTCCCATGGGACCGGACGGATGGGCATTCGAACAGGCCGCACGGCTGCCGGACCGGGAACGCTCCGGACAGCGGCGCGGCGTACTCAGCCCGGGGGAGAAGGACCGGACGATCCGGGTCAGCCCCGAGAAGCTGGGGGAAAAAGGACGCGCCCTGCTGCAGATCGTCTCCTTCCGGGGACTGTACGGGCAGGTGCCCGTACCGGAAGCAACATGGATTGTTAACAGAGAACAGGAGAAAAAAGGCAATGAGTGAATGTACACATGACTGTTCCACCTGCGGGGCGGACTGCGCGAGCAGGAAGCCGGAGAGCCTGATGGCACCGCAGAACGCACTGAGCAGTGTGAAAAAAGTGATCGCCGTCATGAGTGGAAAAGGAGGCGTGGGCAAAAGCCTGGTGACCGGCCTGATGGCCGTGATGGCCCGGAGGAACGGCAGGAACGCCGCGATCCTGGACGCGGATATCACCGGTCCGTCCATTCCGAAAATGTTCGGGGTCCGGGAGAAAGCCATGGGATGCGAGGACGGCATCCTGCCGGCGGAAAGCCGGACCGGCGTGAAGATGATGAGCATCAACCTGCTGCTGGAAAACGACACGGATCCGGTGGTCTGGCGCGGAAGCCTGATCAGCGGAACGGTCAGGCAGTTCTGGACGGACGTCCTCTGGGGCGACGTGGACTATATGTTCGTGGATATGCCTCCGGGAACGGGGGACGTGCCGCTGACGGTTTTCCAGAGCCTGCCGGTGGACGGAATCATCGTTGTGACCAGCCCCCAGGAGCTGGTCGGGATGATTGTCGAAAAAGCCGTGAACATGGCGAAGATGATGAACATTCCGGTGATCGGCATCGTGGAGAACATGAGCTGGGTCGCCTGCCCGGACTGCGGAAAGAAAATCTATCCCTTCGGGGAGAGCCGAACGGAGCAGGCCGCGAAGGAACACGGCGTTCCGCTGCTGACCCGGCTGCCGCTGGACCCGGCGCTGGCCCGGGAATGCGACACAGGCGTGATTGAACTGTTCAATGAGGACTGGATGGATCCGGTGATGGCGGCGGTGGAAAACTGCCCGAAACGGACCTTTGAAGAGGCGGACGGACAAGGCTGAGCCGCCGCGGCACCGACGGGAACCCAACAGCGAGACTAAAGCACAATGCGGGGGAGAACCATGGCAAAGCAGGACATGACCGACCAGCTGCAGCGAAGGCAGAGCCGGAACGCGGCAGCCGAGCGGCTGGTGAACCAGGAGAAGACCCGGAGGCGGCAGATCCGCAGCTGGATTATTCTGGTGGGCGTGGTTCTGGCGGTGATCCTCGGCATCCATTTCCTGCGGGGATACGGCAAGGGAAAGGAGATCGGCCTGGCCAGGCTGCCCTGCTACTCCAACCAGAGCGTGACCCCCTTCCGGGACGGGCTGATTTACTATGACGGAGCCTCCATCCACCACCTGTCCAGCACCGGGACGATCCGGTGGAGCTTTCCGGCGGGAAGCGACATCCATTTTTACGCGGGCCCAACGCATATTGCCATCTGGAGCGGACGGCAGATGTTTCTGGTGGACCGGGACGGCAGCGCGACCTACAACGAGAGCCTGGAGGCCGAGGTGCAGTTTGTCCGGGTCGGGGAACGGTACGCCGCGGTGGTGATCGGGGCGGATACGGAACCCCGGCTGATTGTCAAGGACCTGAACGGCGCCCAGGTGGACGTGGAAGCGGAAGCTTACGGCGGACTGCTGATGCTGGATGCCGGCTTTTTCGGGGAACAGGGTGAATACATGTGGACCCTGGCCCTGGACGTGTTCGGAACAGCGCCCAACACGATTCTGAACACTTTCCAGGTGGGCAAGATGAATACGGGATCCATCTCCCTGGGGGAATTCATGACGTACCGGGTTCTGTATGAAAACCAGCGGCTGCGGGTGTTTACGACCCAGCAGGTTTTCACTTACGACTACAAGTGCGTCCAGGATACCAATGCGACAATGCTGGTTTACGGATGGAAACTGATCGACTATGAAGTGCCGGACCGGGGACGGGCCAAGCTGCTGCTGGCCCCCACCAGCCAGACTTCCAGCGCACAGGTGATCAGCGAACTGCGGGTGCTGGAGGGTGACCGGGACAAGCGGTACACCCTGCCGGACAAGTGCGTCGGGGCGTACATGTACAACGGGAACATCTACGCGGTGGCCGGGGATTATATCTACCGCGCGGATACGAACAGCCAGCGCTTTTTCGGATACCGGATTCCGGAAAATATGGGCAGCGAAGCAACCGCCTGCTACGGAATCACCTCGGACGGAAAGATGCTGCTGGCCTCGGGAGAGAGCATGTTCTCATTAACGCTTCCGCAGTGACGGAGGCAAGACCGGACCGATGATCCGGGAATTTATCCTATCATTATTTTTTCGGAGGACTGGAACCATGGGCAAGGAACAGAAACAGGAATTTGTTACCCACATTACGCCCCGCAGCGAGGATTTTTCGCAGTGGTATACGGATGTCATCAAGCAGACGGAGCTGTGCGATTACGCGCCGGTGCGCGGCTGCATGATCATCCGGCCGTACGGCTACGCCATCTGGGAACGGATCCAGGCGGAGATGGACGTCCGCTTCAAGGAAACCGGCGCGGAGAACGTTTATTTCCCCATGCTGATTCCGGAGAGCCTGCTGCTGAAGGAAGCGGAGCATGTGGAAGGCTTCGCGCCGGAAGTGGCCTGGGTGACCCAGGGGGGTGGCGAGCAGCTGCAGGAACGCCTGGCGGTCCGGCCGACCAGCGAGACCATTTTCTGCTCCATGTATTCCAAATGGGTGCAGACCTGGCGGGATCTGCCCATGATGTATAACCAGTGGTGCTCGGTGATGCGCTGGGAAAAGGCGACGCGGCCTTTCCTGCGGACCAGCGAGTTCCTGTGGCAGGAAGGGCATACCATCCACGCCACGGCGGAGGAAGCCGAGGAAGAGACCCTGAAGATGCTGGAGGTTTACCGGGAAGTGGCGGAGGACGTGCTGGCCCTGCCGGTTTACGTAGGCCGCAAGAGCGACAAGGAGAAGTTCGCCGGCGCCCGGGCTACCTATTCCATGGAAGCCATGATGCAGGACGGCAAAGCGCTGCAGGCGGGAACCAGCCACAATTTCGGCACGAACTTTGCCGAAGCGTACGACATCCAGTACCAGAGCAAGGAAGGCAAGCTGGAATACGTGCACGAAACCAGCTGGGGCGTCAGCACCCGGCTGATCGGCGCCATTATCATGACCCACGGGGACGAGCGCGGCCTGCGGCTGCCGCCGAAGGTGGCGCCCATCCAGGCGGTGATCCTGCCCATCGCGGCGCACAAGGGCGGCGTGATGGAAAAATGCGAGGAGATCCGGGACGCGCTGAAGCAGGCGGGCATCCGGGTGAAGCTGGATACCCGGGACACCGTCAGCGCCGGATTCAAATTTAACGACTGGGAACTGAAGGGCGTGCCGCTGCGGCTGGAAGTGGGTCCCCGGGATCTGGAGAACGGCGTAGTGACCGTGTTCCGCAGGGATACGCTGGAGAAGTTTACCGTGCCGCTGGAGGGCCTGGCGGAAAAGGTGAAGGAACTGCTGGACGATGTGCAGAAGACCCTTTACGAGCAGGCAAAGGCCTTCCGGGATGAGCGGACGACAGAGGTCCACAGCATGGACGAACTGGGAAAAGCCGTCGAGAACGGTTTCGCCCGGGCCATGTGGTGCGGCGACCGGGAATGCGAGGATAAGATCAAGGAAACCTTCAACGCTTCCTCCCGGAATATGCCCTTTGATCAGGAGAAATACAAGTTCGGCGATACGTGCGTTTGCTGCGGCCGGAAAGCCGACCGGGTCATGTACTTCGCCAAGGCCTATTAACCGACAACCGCAGGGAGGATCAGTACTTTGAAGATTTATGTGGATGCCATGGGCGGGGACCTGGCGCCGGAGGCGCCGGTCAAAGGTGCGCTGAGAGCGCTGCGCCAATATCCGGACCTGGAAATCATCCTGGCCGGGAAACTGGACGAGGTGACGCCCTTCCTCGGAGATTACGCGGATGTCAAAGACCGCCTGACCCTTGAAGAAGAGCCCGAGGTGATCACGAACCACGAAAGCCCCGTGATGGGCGTTCGCAAAAAGGTGAACAGCGCCACTGTGCAGGGCATGCTGAAGGTCCGCAGCGGCGAAGCGGACGGATTCGTTTCCGCCGGGAGCACCGGCGCGACGCTGGCGGGGGGCATGTTCCGCCTGGGCCGGATTCCCGGAGTTGAGCGCCCGGCGCTGGCCCCGCTGATTCCCAACGGGAACGGATTTTTCCTGCTGATCGACTGCGGGGCGAATGTGGACTGCAAGCCGGAATACCTGGTGCAGTTCGGGATCATGGGCGATGCCTACATGAAAGGCGTGCAGGGAATGAAAAATCCCCGGATCGGCCTGGTGAACATCGGCGCGGAAGCGGAGAAGGGCAACGCCCTGGTGAAGGAAACCTATCCCCTGATGGAAAAAGGCCCTTTCAACTTCGTCGGGAACGTGGAAGCCCGGGACATTCCGCTGAACCAGGCGGACGTGGTGGTGACGGACGGCTTCGGCGGCAACCTGATCCTGAAGTACACGGAAGGCCTGGCCAAGGCGCTGATGGGGCTGATCAAAAAGGAACTGGTGGCGGATACCCGCGGAAAGATCGCGGGACTGATCGCGAAGCCGGCTTTCCGGCGAGTGAAGAAGGCCATGGATTCCGACGAGATCGGCGGCGCCCCGCTGCTGGGCGTGCAGGGCGCGGTGGTCAAGGCCCATGGATCCAGCAACGATTACGCTTTCTGCAGCGCCATCGGCCAGTGCATCAAAATGATTGACGGCCACGTGGTGGACATTATCCGCGCGGGCGTCGAAAAGCAGGCGGGCAGCGAAGCCTGATCCCCCTGCCGGTGAGTTTGCTGAATTACCGGAATGATCCGGTGGATGATAAGTAAGGAGGAAACAAGAATGGATTTCGAAAAAATCAAGGGAATGATCGCGGAGCAGCTGAAGGTGAATCCTGAGGACATCAAGCCGGAAAGCCGCCTGATTGAAGACCTGAAAGCGGATTCCGCCAACATCATGGTGATGATCATGGACCTGGAGGATCAGTTCGGCATCACGGTGGAAGACGACCAGATCATGAAGCTGAAGACCGTCGGCGACGTGGCCGCCTATGTGGCAAAGGTGAAGGGCTGAGCCGGGCCGGACACATGCGGAATCAAGGATTGCGCGCGGAAGAAAAACGGGTGACGGATGCGCTGGGATACACTTTTCACGACGAAGCACTGCTTCGCCGTGCTTTGACGCACCCTTCCGCCGGGAAGGCCGACAACCAGCGGCTGGAATTCCTCGGGGACGCCGTGCTGCAGTACCTGATGAGCGACCGCCTGTACCGGAAGCACCCTGAAGACCGGGAAGGCTCCCTGACGCATATGCGGGCACTGCTGGTGTGCGAGGCGGCCCTGAGTCCGATCGCGCAGCGGCTGGGGATCGGGGAAGCACTGATCATGGACCGGGGAGAGGAACAGACCGGCGGACGGACCAAGCCCAGCGTGCTGTGCGACGCGATGGAAGCGGTTCTCGCGGCGGTCTACCTGGACGGCGGCATGGAAGCGGCCCGGGCTGTGGTGGAGCGCTGCTGGCCCGCGGAGGGCGAGGTCAGCCGGCCGATGCAGGACAGCAAGGGACGGCTGCAGGAGCTGCTGCAGAAAAACGGCGGGGAGACGCCGGTTTACCGGATTACCGGAACCAGCGGCCCGCCCCACGATCCGGTTTTTGAAGCGGCGGTGTTTTACGGAAACGAGGAAATCGGCCGCGGAACCGGAAGAACCAAGAAACAGGCGGAACAGGCAGCCGCGCTGGCGGCGCTGCGCCGGGACTGAGGGACGACAAGGAAGGAGACGGAGCTCATGGCACGCATCAGCATTGACCGGAAGCGGTCCCAGGGGACCATTTCCCGATATATCTACGGCCACTTTGCCGAGCATCTCGGACGGTGCATCTACGGGGGGATATTTGTCGGCAAAGACAGTTCCATTCCCAACGAGAACGGCATGCGCAAGGACGTGGTGGAAGCCATGAAGGCGATCCGCATGCCGGTACTGCGCTGGCCGGGCGGATGCTTCGCGGATGAATACCACTGGCGGGACGGCATCGGCCCGCAGGAAAACCGCAAACGGATGGTGAACACCAACTGGGGCGGCGTGACGGAGGACAATTCCTTCGGGACCCATGAATTCCTGGAGCTGTGCCGGCAGGTCGGATGCGATCCCTATATCACAGGCAACGTCGGCAGCGGCACGGTGAAGGAAATGAGCGAATGGGTGGAATACCTGAACTCGGACGGGGATTCCTCCGTGGTGCGGGAACGCCGGGCCAATGGCCGGCAGGAAAGCTGGGGCGTGCGGTTCTGGGGCGTCGGCAACGAGAGCTGGGGATGCGGCGGACTGATGCGGCCTGAATACTACGCAGATGAATACCGGCGGTACCAGAATTTCTGCCGGCAATACGGGGAGAACAAGCTCTATAAAATCGCCTGCGGCCCCAACGATGACAACGACAACTGGACGGACGTGCTGATGAAGAACGCGGGCTTCTGCATGGACGGGCTGAGCCTGCACAGCTATACGATTCCGGGCGGATGGAACAACAAGAACAGCGCGACGAAATTCACAAAGGATGATTACTGGGAAACGCTGGCCTGCGCGGAGGACATTGAGCGGAAGATCCTGATGCATGCGAAGATCATGGACCGGTACGACCCGGCGAAGCGGGTGGGCCTGATCGTGGACGAATGGGGCACCTGGTTCCAGGTGGAACCGGACACGAATCCCGGCTTCCTGTACCAGCAGAACACCATGCGGGACGCCATGGTGGCCGGCGTGTCCCTGGACATTTTCAACCGCCACTGCGACCGGGTCTTCATGGCCAACATCGCCCAGACGGTGAACGTGCTGCAGGCCATCATCCTCACGGAAGGGGACCGGATGGTGCTGACGCCGACCTACTACGTGTTTGACCTGTACAAGGAGCACATGGACGCGAGGGGCCTGGACTGCTTCATCGAAAGCGAGTGCATCGGGAACGAGAAATATCAGCTGGAGCGGATTTCCGCTTCCGCATCCGAAAAGGACGGACGGATTACCCTGACGATGACCAACCTGGATCCGGACCGGGAGGAGACGGTGACGGTTTCACTGAGGGACGAGGCTGTCCCGGACGCAAAGGGACGGATCCTGACCGGCCGGATGGACGCGTACAACGATTTCGGGAATGCGCCGCTGAAAACGGAAGAATTCAGCGGATTTGAAATCCGGAACGGAGAACTGCAAGTGACCCTGCCGCCCTGCTCGGTGGCGGAGATCCGGCTGTGACGGAACGCCCCTGCCGGAAATGCCTGATTGCGGACCTGCCACGGGGAGAAAAGCTGCGGGAAATCCTGCAGGAACGCCTGGCGCAGATTCCGGAAGAGGAAAAGGTGAGCCCGGCGGAATACGCTTCCCGGCTTGAAAAGTGCAGGACCTGCGGCCATCTGCATGAAGGGACCTGCGCCCTGTGCGGATGCTATGTGGAACTGCGGCTGGCCCGGGCCGGAAAGGGATGCCCGATGAAAGGTACGATTCTCCAAAATAAGACAAACTAATCACAAAATGTTACAAAATTGTAAGAATTCCGTTGACATTTTGAAACAGAGCGAGTAAAATAAACCCTGTATCCGAATGTCAACGGGCTTTTTATGCCCCTTTCTGCGGGAGGGAATCCAATGAAGAAGAATCATCTGTTCCGGGGACTGGCGATTGTTCTGACCCTGATGCTGTGCCTGACAGGGATCATCGGGGCGGGGCAGGTTGCCGCTGCGGATGACGAAGCCGAGATTGTGGGCAGCTATCCCTACACGACGGTGACGAAGGTGAACGTGAACATGCGCGCGTCCCGGAGCGTGAAATCGGAGCTGCTGAAAAGGATTCCCGCCGGGGCGGAGATTTCCGTTCTGGCCAAGAACGGGGACTGGGCCCAGGTGAATTACGGAAACCAGACAGGCTGGGTCCGTACGGAATACATCGTGCTTAAAACCGTCAAGAAGATCACGACCACCCCGACCCCGACCCCGATTCCGACGCTTTCGCCGGAGGAGGACGCAGGCGGATACGAAGTGCTGAAGAGAGGTTCTACCGGTCCGGACGTCATCTCCCTGCAGGAAGCGCTGATTGAGCTGGGCTTCCTGACGGGCAGCGCGGACGGAAACTTCGGGGAGGGTACGGAGAAGGCGGTTATCGCGTTCCAGCAAAAGAACCAGTATCCGGATACCGGACTGGTGGATGCCAACCTGCAGGCGTTCCTGTATTCGGGGAAGCCCCTGAACGCGAAAGGCACCGCCACCAAAATTAACACGGCCAGCCCGGTGCCCAGCGCGACCCTGAGAGTGAACAACACCGGCACGCCGGTGAGCAACCTGCAGCACCAGCTCAAAGATCTGGGTTACTACGGCGGAGAGATTAACGCAAAATATGACACGGCTACCAAGAAAGCCGTGATCGCCTTCCAGAAGAAGAACGGACTGACCGCGGACGGAATCGCCGGCGCCAAGACCCGCTCCCTGCTGAACAGCGGAGCCGGGCTGGCCGCTGATGCCACAGCGGCACCGCAGGGCACGGAAGCCGTTGTCGTTACGCCTACGCCCACGCCGACACCGGAAATCCCCAAGACTACGGTGAAACGGGGATCCAGCGGCAACGATGCGAAAACCGTACAGAACCGGCTGCAGGAGCTGGGCTATTACCAGGGAACAGTGGACGGAAAATTCGAACGGGCCAGCGTGAATGCCCTGAAGAATTTCCAGACAAACAACGGACTGAAAGCGGATGGGATCGCAGGCAGCAGCACCTATGAAAAACTGTTCAGCGACGCGGCGGTTTCCTACCGGGTTTCGGAAACCGTTACGCCCGGGCCTGCTGAGATACCCCAGACCACCGCGGCGGCCACCGCGCAGACTTCCGTATGGAAGACCCTGCGCAGGGGCATGAGCGGAACTGACGTCAAGCAGCTGCAGGAGAACCTGATCCAGCTGGGCTACCTGACCGGGACGGCGGACGGGGATTACGGCGCAAAAACCGTGGAGGCAGTCCGGGATTTCCAGAAGGCCAACAACCTGACGGCGGACGGAACCGCAGGCGCGGAAACCCTGAAGAAAATCTACGGCGGAAACGCAAAGGCGGCGGCAACGCCAACGCCGACGCCCACCGGCAACAGCAACAGCAGCACAACCATCAGCGGAACCCTGAAGACGGGAAGTACCGGAGCGGCGGTGCAGACCCTGCAGACCCAGCTGATTTCACTGGGATACCTGAGCGGGAAGGCGGACGGCGTGTTCGGCCGGAAGACAGCGGCGGCAGTCAAAGCATTCCAGAAGGCCAACAAGCTGACGGCGGACGGCATTGCCGGCAGCAAGACCCTGACGATGCTGGAAACCAAGAGCGGCACATCGACCACACCCGCCCCGACGACGACGCCTGTGCCGACCGCGCCGCCGGTCAACAATACCACCAGCCAGCCCAGCGCGTCCCGGGTCATCTACGCCAACTGGTATACCTCGGTGAAGGATGTCTGCAAGCAGTATCCTTACTGCACCGTTTATGACTATTCGACAGGAATCTCCTGGCAGGTGCACATTTTCTCCGTAGGCGCCCATGCGGACTTTGAACCGGTGACAGCGAACGATACCGCCCGGATGCAGCGGGCCTTCGGCGGAGAAACCACCTGGAATCCGAAGGCCGTATGGGTGGTCTTCCCCAACGGAAGCGTCTATATGGC
>OCTX012288721.1_pt1 | contig 15145 bp, 8 predicted proteins | sample 1539691 | NCBI WGS metagenome assembly OCTX01 (sample SAMN02144231, study PRJEB22623) | gut metagenome | biome: sheep rumen | host: Ovis aries | place: New Zealand | reverse complement strand
CCTTCTTCCTGCGGCCCGCGCTCTCGCCGTTCACGAAAAGCTCCGCCTCGTCGCCGCTCGTGTAGCACACGACAGTGACCTTCTCGCCCTCGCGACCATCCCAGTTCCAGTGCGGCAGGAGATGGATCGTGTCCTTCCTGTCGTTCCAGTACGAGCGGTAGAGCCAGTAGCGGTCCTTCGGCATCGCGCAGAGGTCGCAGATCCCGAAGAAGGAGCTTCGGCACAGGTTCGGGTTCGGCGACGGCTCGCCGAGGTAGTCGATGCCCGTCCAGACGAATTCGCCCGCGACGAACCGGTCGCGCTCCATCCTCGCGAACTCCATGTCGGGGATGTCAGACCACCAGGCGGAGCAGCGGTCGTAGGAATCGATGTCAACGACAGTCTTCGGGTCGTAGTTCGTGGGATTCGCCGTCGGGGCATCGGGGAAATAGCCCCAGCTCGAGAACGCAGACGCAGACTCAGAGTACACGATCGGCTTCTCAGGGTACTTCTCGCGCATTGGCATGTAGCGCGCATTGTAGTTCCATCCCGTCAGATCCATCGCAGCGTAGTCGCCGCGGCCAGCGGATTCCGTGTGGCAGCATCCGATGCCGACGGGACGCGTTGTGTCTTCGGAAAGGACGACTTCACGGAAGAGCTTGCAGCGCTCCTCGTACACTCCCGCCGGGTAGTCCTCGCGACGCGGCGAGATCTCGTTTCCGATCGACCAGCACACGACGCATGGATGGTTGCGGTCGCGGCGCACAAACTGCTTTAGGTTGCGCGAGACATATTCCTCGAGCGTGTCATCCGCCGTGATGCCTGCTGTCCCGTCCCATTTGTCGAAGCACTCGTCCCACACGAGGATGCCCATCTCGTCGCAGAGGTCGAGAACTTCCTCCGCAGGCGCGTTGTGCGAAGTCCTGAGGGCGTTCACGCCCATGTCCTTCATGATTTCAAGCTGGCGACGCATCGCGCCCTTGTCGAACGCCATGCCAAGCGGCCCGAGGTCGGAATGGAGGTTCACGCCCTTGAGCTGCACGCGCCGACCGTTCAGGATGAAGCCGTCGTTCGCGGTGAACTTGGCGGTGCGGATGCCGTATTTGTACTTCTTCCCGCAGATCGTCGTCTCGTAGAGCTTCGGGTTCGCGACATCCCAGAGGACGGGACGCTCGACCTCGAACTCGTTGACAATCGGGCTCGCGCTCACTGGCGTAAGGTATTCGACGCGCACCTTCGCGCGCTCCGGCGTTATCTCGGGAGTCGTGATCTTGACCGACCCCCAGATCGCGCGATCCTCAGCATCCTCCACGACGAGCTTGACGTCGCGGCAGATGCCGGCGCCCGGATACCAGCGGCTATAGTGCTTCGTCGTGTCAACCTTGACGAGAAGTTCGTTCTTCTCGCCGAACTTCAGCTTCGCGGAAATGTCGACCTCGAACGACATGTAGCCATAGTCCCAGCCACCAACCTTCTCGCCGTTTAGGAACACCTCGGGGCGCGCCATCACGCCGCCAAACCTGAGCGCTACGAACTTGCCCGCCGCGTCAGACGGCAGCTCAATCGTACGACGGTAGTATCCAACGCCCTGCCAGGGGAGCATCCCCGTCCTGCCGCCGATCTTCGGGTCAAACGGACCCGCAATCGCCCAGTCGTGCGGCACTCGGACTCCCTTCCATTCCTTCTGGTCGCGCGAGAACTCCCAGCCGTCATGCAGGACGAACTCGCCCTCCGCCGGCCCTTGCTCCGCAGCGAGCACTGCCTTGACCTCTTCCTCGATCGCAGACTTTGTGCGCTTGTCGGGCGCGAGCACGTAGCCGCGCAGGTAGTACGGCATCCAGCCCTTAGTCCATGAAGTGTCCTTGAAAGGAGCGTCGTAGAGCGCGCGGTCGGGAAGGATGTCGTCGGTCGTCCCCGCCTTGCCGTCGGGGCCCTTCGAGTAGAGCGTCGGATATTCGCTTTCGCCGTTGTTGACGTACACGTAGTCGTGCCCCCAGGGGTCTTTCACGACGTGGTTAACGTATGGGCCGTTCCAGCCCTTCTTCCGCGGCGTAATTGCCGCGAGCGCCTCAAGTCCTTCTTCGGTCGATGGATAGCTGCCGACATGGTAGCGGTAGCGGCCGAGCGCGACGGCTACGGAATCGATCGACTTCCTGACGAGAATCTGCGCGCGTGAGATTTCCTTCGGGCCTCCTTTGCCTGTGACGGAGAGGACGAGCGAGCCGAGGATCATGAGCCCGAGGATCACGACTGCGTAGAAGACGATTCCCTTCTTGAAGTTCGGCGCGCCGCCGCCGAGAGCCGCGCGCTTCGCCTCGTATTCGCGCTTTATCGCCTTGATGGCTGCAATCTTCTTTTTCTTCTGGGGATCCTTCGTCGGAAACTTCTTCTTCAACGCATTATAGTCGACCATACAATCCTCCTTGTGACATGGGTATTATACCATACTCTCCGGAGGATTGCCCGTCAGAACCTCGCGCGGAGGCCGATCTCGAACGTGCGCGGCTCGCCAACGAGGCACTCGTAGAAGTGCCGCGCGGACTCGAAGTACTTCTCGCCGAAGAGGTTGCGGACGCCAAGCGTCAGCGTCCAATCCTCGGGCCCGCCGAACTTCGTCAGCGGAACGGACACGTTGACGTCGAAGACATGGCTGTGCGAGAAATAGAGGTTGTTGTCTACAAACGCGCCGCGCATCGTCGCGAAGCTCTTTGAGCGGAAGCGATAGCCGCATCCGACCACGACATCGCGAAGGAGATCGCAGCAGTCGAGCCGGTAGGAGGTGTTGAGCGAGAAAGTGTGGTTGGGGTTGCGGCGGAAGACCGACGGCGCAGTTCCCGTCGCGTTGCGGTTCTCGTAGCGGTTGTACGAGTACATCGCGAGGACAGTCCAGTTCTCGGTGATGTCGCCCGCGAGCGAGAGCTCAACGCCACGCGAATTGCTCTTGCCCTCGAAATAGTAGTACGTGTCATTGTTGATCGTCTCGGCGACAGGCGTGTTGCGCTGGTCGATGCGGTAGACCGAAGCCGAGAACCAGAGCTTCTCGACGGGGCGGACGCGAAAGCCGCCTTCCATCTGCGTCGCCGTCCACGGGTCGGTCGGCCTGTTGCCGTCGGCGTCACGGTAGCCAAGCGTCGGAGTGCGCGTCTGGGAGAGGTTGCCGAAGAAGACGAGCCAGTCGAGCGGCTGGACCGTGAGACCGCCGCGCGGCGAGAAAGCGAACTCGTTTGCGCGATGGTAGTGCGTGGTCGTGCCGTTAGACGCTTTAGTCGTCTGGGGATTCTCCGTGAACCAGTCGTAGCGAACGCCGCCAAGGAGCGTCACCCAGCCCCAGCCAATGGAGTCCTGAAGCGTCGTGCCGTAGCGTGTGACAGGCGCGCCGAAGCCGCTCGTCGACTCGCGGTACCAGAAGTCGGGCTGGACGACAAGCGTGTTCCTGAAGCCCCACGGCAGTTCTTCCTTCGTGTAGACAGAGCGCGCGTAGAGGTTGTAGCTGCGGCTTATGCGGTCGGACTCGGAAAAGCCCGAAGTCATGTACTTCTCGCCGCTCGTCCACTCGCCAGTCTCGTAGAAATTGGCGAGGTCCCTGTTGTTCATGTACGGCTCACGAGTCCTCTGCTCCCAGTCGGAGAACATGAACGCACCGCCAAACTTGAGAAGCCAGTCGTCGGTGACCTGCCAATCGACATAGGGGTTAAGGTACATCGAGTCGTATTTCGAGCGGTCGCCCTTGCGGCACGACGACTCGTACCAGCTGTAGCCGCCGCCTGGCCGTCCGCGCCAGACGGGAACGCCGATGTAGCTCGGCTGGTCGGTCTTTTGGAACATCGACTTGAACCCGATCGTCACGTTCTCGACGGGGCGCCACGCGAACGACGGCGCAATTGTGTAGGACTGCCGCGGATCGGCGCCCTTCTGCGAGCCCTCGCCAAGATAGGACGGCGAGAAGACGTCAAACGCGCCAATTGCGCGGACAGCGAACTTGTCGTCGCCGTAGACCTCATTTGCGTCAATCATACCGCGCTGGCGCCATGTGTTGCGCCCAACGGAAGTGTTCTCCTGGAAGTCGATCCTGTCGCCGCGGAAGTTTGCGCCCTTAAGGTACATGTTGACCGAACCGCCCGCACCCGAGTTGTTCTGCTGCGATCCCGCGCCGCCGGAAAGCGAGCCGATCGGGCCCTTCACGATTTCGACGCGCTCCATAAGGAACGGATCCATGAAAAGCCCCGCGCCGAGCCCAATCGGCACAACGCCGTCAAAAGCCGGTTCTGTGCCACCCATGCCGCGTATCTGGAACGTTCCCGGCTGGCGGACGAGAAGCGACTTGCCGCCGGTCTCTACGCCTGGCACGTAGCGGAGAAGGTCGTGGAGGTCGGTCGGGTTGTGTTCGCGGATAAAGTCCTCGGTCAGCGTGTCGACGACTGTCGGCGACTTTTCGGGCGCAAGACCGGTAAAGGTCGCGCCCTCCACCGTCTCGGGCCGATACTTGGACAGCGCCGAACCCTCGACGACGACCGTCCCCAAGTCGGCCACCGTGTTAGTCGAGGCATTCGCGCCCGCTTCTTCTCCCATTCCAGTCAATGCGCCAGCAACAGCGGCGCAGACAACGACAATCTTGCTTTTCATACCCCGTTAAACGCCACCCACCCCACGAAGGTTCACCTATATGTCTGCGGCATAGCGAAGGATTTAACACGGAGGCCGGGTGCATTTCCGCGAGTGAAATATGTGCCTGCCTGCGAGAATAAACTCCGATCGTTAGGGCTCCCGCTACCGCTCCGCGGCTTCGCGATATTTCAACGGCGATTCCGTGCGTTGAATTGTTTTTTGGGGCTGCCTTCGGCAGGTTTTGAAGGCACAGCAACCACTCCGTCGCGGCAGCGAGGAGGTCTGGAGGGCACTTCCTCCAGCTTAAAGACGTTCTGTTTCATTCAGCGAGACACGAATGATGGGCGCGAAGCAAATGAAATTCTGCGGAGCGGTAGCGAGAGCCATGCTGATCGGAGTTAAAAATCGGCGGCTCCAGAACAGACTCACATTGCTATTTTTGATATAATATCCACAAATGGCAGATGAAGCGAGCGAGACTGTTGAGGGAACGATCAAGTCGGTCGTTTTCCACAACGACGAGAACGGCTATACCGTCCTCCATGTCGAACTCCCTTCCGGCTTCGCTCTCAGGCAGCTAAACGAGATAACCGTCGTCGGCAAGGCGCAGGCGGTGTGGGAAGGCGAGGAGATTTCCGCGACCGGCTCGTGGGTGACCGACAAGGTCCACGGGCGCCAGTTCAAGGCCGAGACAATCACCTGCGTTGCGCCGAGGTCCCTCGTCGGCATCGAGCGCTATCTCGCCTCTGGGCTCATAAAGGGCGTCGGCAAAGTCCTCGCAAAGCGCATTGTCGAAACCTTCGGTGAAGACACCCTTAACGTCCTCTCCCACCAGTCCGCGAGACTCGTAGAAGTGCCAAAGCTCGGCAAGGCGAAGATCGAGCAAATACGCGCAAGCTGGCACGCGAACGAGACGCTGAGGGAGAACATGATCTTCGGCCAGACCTACGGCATCTCGATAGCGAAGATGACGAAGATCGTCCGCAAATACGGTCCAGACGCGATAGCGATCGTAAAGGCCGATCCCTACAAGCTCTGCCGCGACATCTGGGGTATCGGCTTCGCGACCGCCGACCGCATCGCGCTCTCCGTCGGCATCCCGAAGGACTCGCCCCTTCGCGCACGCGCGTCGATTTCATATACACTCGAAACGGAAGCAGAGGACTCGGGGCACTGCTGGACTTTCGAGAACGACTTGCTTCTCCACGCAAACGAACTCACCGAAATACCGACCGAGATTCTTGGCGAAGCACTCGAGAAGGAAATTGCCGAAGGCCGCGTAATCGCGGAGAGCGACAGCGCCGCGAAAGACGCAGACGCCACATGGGCCGAGCGACACGACGCCACCTCTCCCCGCCGCATCTACCTGCGCGCGCTTTGGTGGGCCGAGCGCGAGACGGCTACGCATGTTAGGCGAATAAGAGACTCCCTGCCGGGCTTCACGCCAGTAGACGCGGTGAAGGCCGTCGAGTGGTGGGAGAAAAAGGCTGGCTTCACGCTCGCCGCGCAGCAGACGAACGCGCTCGAGAAATGCCTCCACAACAAGTTCTCCATCATCACCGGCGGACCGGGCGTTGGCAAGACGACGATAATCCGCGCGCTCGTCGACATCTATGGCGCTAAGAAACTTAAAGTAGTCCTCGCCGCGCCAACGGGCCGCGCAGCGAAGCGCATGTCAGAGTCTGTCGGCGCAGCGGCGCAGACGATCCATCGGCTTCTCAAGTGGAATCCCGTAACGAACAAGTTCACGTTCAACAAGGAAAGTCCGCTCGAAGGCGACGTCTTTATCTTCGACGAGACGTCGATGATCGACATCAAGCTTGCAAACGACTTGTTCTCTGCGATTCCCTCGACGGCGGCGGTAGTGCTCGTCGGCGACACAGACCAGTTGCCGAGCGTCGGCGCAGGGAATGTCCTCGGCGATCTCATAAAGTCCGGCAACATCGCCTTTACGCGCCTCGACCAGATCTTCCGTCAGGACGCTGGCGGTCTCATCGTCACGAACGCCCACCACGTTAACGCCGGCGAGCAGCTCGAGATAAGAAGCGGCGATACCGACTTCTACTTCGTAAGGTGCGAAGACCCGGAGCAGTGCCTTAAGCGCGCAATCGAGTTTATGACCCAGCGCATCCCGCGCAAGTTCGGGCTAGACCCGCTCGAAGACGTACAGGTGCTTACGCCGATGCGCCGCAACCTTCTTGGCACCGAGAGTCTCAACTTCGCGCTGCAGAAGGCGCTAAATCCATCGGGCGCAGCCTTAATCCGCGGCGGAACGACATTCCGCGTAGGCGACCGCGTGATGCAGCTCAGGAACAACTACGACAAGGATGTCTACAACGGCGATGTCGGTTTCATAAAGGCAGTCGACCCGACGGATCGTTCGCTTGTCGTCACGTTCGACGGACGGCCAGTAAAGTACGACGCGGGAGATCTCGACGAACTCGTGCTCGCCTACGCTACGACGATCCACAAGTCGCAGGGCTCGGAATATCCGGCCGTAATCGTCCTAATCCACACGCAGCACTATGTGATGCTCCAGAGGAATCTCCTCTACACCGCAATCACGCGCGGCAAGAAGCTCGTCCTCCTTATCGGCGTTCCCTACGCAGTAAACCGCGCAATCGATACGAACATCGTGCGCGAGCGCCGCACCACCCTCGCCGAGCGCCTTGCCGCCCCGCCGCAACCGTGCGGTTAAACCAATGCGCCTGATAGTGAGGCCTACGCCCGACCTGCTCGCCCGACCCGCAGTTTGCTGGCACCCCACCGGCATGATTTTGACGCGCGCGCCTTCACGCGCGCCCTTTACGCTGGCGGTCAAAATCACGCCGGGCCCGCAAACATGCTCTCGTGCGCCAGTCGGCTCTCCGGCCTCTGCGCTTCGCTCCAACTATCAGCTTCGACGCGGCCGCAGCCTTGCGATAAGAGTCGCATGCCGCCGAAACACACCCTCCGCGTCCGCGACCTTCGTCTCTCCGGCCTCTGCGCTACATGTATGCATAGCTTCTACAGAAAATATAATTTCACCTGTCGCTCTTAAGCGCATTGTCGCGGCGGCAGAGCATTTGGCAGTTCTCGGCAACTGTCCTCCCGCCCTTCGACCAAGGCGTAATGTGGTCTGCCTGCATTTCCTCTATGGCAAAGTGCTTGCCGCAGGCAGGGCAAATGCCCTTCTGCCGCTCGTAGGCCGTCCTCGCCATCTTGTCGGAGAACTTTCGGATGCTCAAATGCCGTTCGTCGCCGTCCAGCACATATTCGTAAATGCCACGCTGGTTGGTGATGTCGCCCACATCCTCATCGTCGCGCAAGAGAGCGGAAATCTTCGCCTCAAGCGCGTCAGGGTCTAGCGCTGCCTTGCCGTATTTGTTGAAGTAGGTCCCCCACGGTTGACCCTTCATCAGTTTTGCGCGCAGCACAGGGAATGTCGTCTTTACCCATCCCATAACCGCCTCGAAATACCCCCAAAGATCGCTACAGTCGCCGTCATGCTGATGGGCGGACATGTAATCTTCAATCTCGCCCCCGTCGCGCTCCGCTATCCAGCCCAGCGCAGTTTCCAGTATCTCTTGGCGGATGGCAGAACCTTTTACATAATCGTCGGCGATCTGCGCGGCAGGACATCCAGTCTTGCTGAAATACTTCTTCGCCTCATTGAGCCACACGCCGGCATAGATGGCGTTGCGCCTCTCCTGCGTGGTAAGCTTCTCGCCAGCCGTATTCACGACATCGAACCAGTCCAGCTTCTCGCGTTCGTCGCCCTCGCAAATGTAGATTGTCAACTCATAGCTAAGTATCTGTTCGCGTTCTTCTTTCGTGAGGTTGTCGAAGGTCTGGTGGTTAATGGAATACTTGCCCTTGACATAGCGGCAGATTGAGATCGTGCGCTGTTGACCGTCCAGCATCTCAAAGCCACCATCGCCGTTGCGCACCCAATACATGACATTGAGCGGAAAGCCATGCCTCACCGTGTTTATCACCGCATCGCGCTGTTGCGCGTCGTAAACAAACTCACGCTGGTAGGCAGGGCGAATGTTAAGCCGTCCGCCGTAGCCCACAACCCCCATTTCGGCAGAGTCCACATAGCCGTCCGCGACTTCACGAACAGAAACCTTGATTTCATCTATCTTCATTTTGTCGCTCCTTTCTTGCGGCGCACAAGTAAACGACGGAACTTCGTCTTGCCATCAATAATGTTTATGTCATTCGATATCCATTGCCCATCATGATATCGTGTGTCACCCAAAATATCAAACTGCTCTGGATTGTATTGACTCATGAATGTGATTGGGACTCCCATAACGCCGAAATAGTCACACGGGATGTCTGCGGTCTTGCAAACATCTATTGCGTCATAGTTGTCATATTTGGGATATTTCTCTGGCGAGTAATGCTTCCACAAAAGCATCTTCTCATGCCGCTTTGGGAAGTCCAAATTTGTGAACCAACAGATATTGCCCATGCGCCGCCATTTCTGCCCGTTCTCATCAATCTTGAAGTCTGTCGCCTTTTCCTCATAGTGCGGCGGAACCATAAACCAAAAATGCCCCGCCTTGTTACCTAGCCACACTTTGTTGTTCATAACAAGCGGCAACACTTCTTTGTAGGTGACGGCGTTCATGTTGCCGACGATGAGAAACTTCTTTTCATGTTCCATCAGCAACGACATGTATTCGCGGAAGAGCGAGAACGGCGGATTCGTAACGACAACATCCGCTTCCTTCAAAAGCGCAACGCACTCCGCAGATCGAAAGTCACCGTCGCCCTTCAACTCCGTCAGGACATTTTTCTTGTTCCTTATGAGCCATTCGACATCCGATAGATCAATACGCCCATCGCCGTTTTCATCGCCCACTTCCGTTATGACAATCTTATAAGGCGTTTTCCGCTTGGGCGCATTTTTGCGCTTGACTATTTCTCCCTTGCCAAACAAGTCCAACTGCGTAAAGACGACAGGCGAAGTCGCATAGCAAGTTGCGGTCAGACTCTTCAACCCCAGCGAATTGAAGTTCATCGCAAAGTATTTGAAGAAGTTACTTTCGTATGGGTCATCACAGTTGCAGAGAACGCGTTTCCCCTTGAAATGGGCGCGATAGTTGTCTAGCTCATCCTCGATGAGTTGTAGATTGGTGTAGAACTCGTCCTGCTTGTTCCGTGAAGAATCGTGAAGATTACTATTGCCCGCCATGCCAGCCTGCATCCGCATGAAATGAGAATTCTATGCGGAACTTTCTCAACCTGCGCAAATCGCCGCAAACACCGTATTTACGCATGAAAAAGAGCGCATTCCCTCTCATGCACTCCCACGACGCCCTGCAACAGGCTGGAATGAATACACGAAGAGAAAATGCGCCCAGATGGGCGCATCCTCGCTTACATGTCGTTCATTCCTTGAAATGTTGCAGTATTCCGTGGGAACGACGTGTAGCGTTGATGCTACATTGACAAGCGCCCGGTGGAATCAGATTCGTTTTCCGGACTATGACCCCGCGTCGCGCACACCGCCTCGCGGGATGTGAGTATTATAGCGAAAACGCCGCGCTCAAATCAAGCGCATCTTAACTGGTCACGCGGCGATTTTGCAACGGACAAGGTTAAGCGAGCCGATGGAACATCGGCGAGCGCAGAAGCTACGAACAAAAACGCGCCGCAGCGGAAGGTCGGGCTAACGGCGCATGTGTGAGGAACGAGCGCAGGGGAACGGCGCGACGACAGTTCGCGTGATGCGCCAGCGGACGCGCGCGAGACGAGGAGCCGGTATTCCGGCGACGAAGTATCGCGCTGCGGACGGTGGATGCAGCGCGCGGGAGGAGTCGCGCTTTTCCCCGAAGGGAGAGACGAACGCATACGCCGTTAGCCCAGCTCCCGAGTGTGCCACGCGCGGTCACGGTCGGGGCCACCGCCGTGCGGAACCCTCGAAAACGAGACGAGTAGCGCAGGACTGCAACCCGAAGGCGTATATGTATACGCCGAGCGGTCGCAAGGACGCGCTAATCGGCCGTTTCTCGAGGGCGAGCACGGTTGCCCCGACCGTGACCGCACACTGGAAGGCAAACCAGCACAGCACAAACAAAGCCAATGCCCTAAGCCGAAACACGCCCCACCGCGTCCGCGCAAAGGCGCTTACTTCACTTCCTCGATCGCTATCTTGCCGTCGATGCGGCGGCCGTTCACGCGGCGGCCGTCGGAAAGCGCAAGGTTCTCGAACGAGACTTCGAGCCAAGACTCGGGGCAGCCCTTGAAGAACTCCACCTTGCCGTTGACCTCGTGCGCCATCATCTCGAGGACGGCCGTAGCCGCAGCGCACTGCCCGTCCATCTGCATTATCTGCCCGTCGCCCGAGCCGGCGAAACTACCGAAGATCGTGAATGTCGAGAACCCTGGCGCATACGCGTTGTGCAACGAGCCGTGGCCGGGGTTGCAGAAGTACGTGTCCCACGACCTAAGGAACTCCACCGCCGCCTGGGCGTTCCCGACATGCGTGTTGAGTATCGACGCCCACGGCACGCACCAGCCAGACCAAAGACCGGTTCCACGATAGACCCACGTTCCGTAAGTCTTCGCCGCGATATCGCGCGTCGCCTTGTCGGAGAGGTCGAGCGTGTCAAACGGATAGAGCCCCGCCATGTGGGAGTGGTGACGGTGAGATTCCGTCAGCGCCTGGCCGCGGAAAAGTTCTATGCCGCTCTCCCCCGCCGAATACTGCGGAAGACGCTTTTCGACATCGAGCCACATCGCGTCTGGCTGCACGCCAAGAAGCTTCGCCGCGTCGACGAGATCGCGCGCAAGGCGATGAGCCGCGGCAAGCTGGAAACTCGGATCGCGCCCGACCGCGCTTCTCACATCTGCTCCGCCCCATTCAGGCGAAGGTCCAAGCGGGAGCGTAAGCTTGCCGTCTTCCTCCTCCATCATCGCGCGATAGACATTCATCGCGCCCTTCATGAAGTCGAACGCTCCGCCCTTTAGAAACTCGACGTCGCCCGAGTAGCGCACATACCGCATCATCATCGCGGCGACCCATGCCGTAGAGCCGTGGTCGATCGTACCGGTCCAGAAGCCGCCGATGCAAACGCCGCGGTCGTCGACGGAGTGCGGAAGGACATAACCGTTGTCAATGCCTACAAACTTCTTCGCATTGTCCTTGAGAAGCGGCCGCCACGAAAGGACCATCCTGAAAAGCGGCAGGAGGTTCTCGAAGTGCCCGCCTCGATAGGCGGGAGAGTAGCACTCCTGGACATTGATGTTGAAGTGGTAGTCACCGTTCCAGGGAACGAGCCGGTCGTCCTCGAGCCAGACGCCCTGAAGCCCAGCGGGAACGCCGTCGGGGTCGGTCATCGCGCCGAAACGGTACATGCCGTAGTCGAAGATGCGCTGGATCACGGGATCCGGCACCTTCACGCGTGCGCCTTCGGACCAGAAAATCTTCCAGTACGCGACCGATTCCTTAGCAATGCTGTCGAAATGCCTTGCGTCCGCAAACACCTTGTCGCCGCCACGACCCGTCTTGAGCGTAATTACGCCGTCCTTCTTCAACCAGGAAAGCCAGACGGATGGATCTGCGGGGAGATTCCAGCGCATGCCACCGCAGCTTCCGTCCCCGTCAATAACATCAAACACGCTCGCCTTCTCGAAGCCAATCGGCTTGAGCTGTCTTTCATAGACAGGGAAGTCGGTTGCGGGAATCGTCTTGGCCTCAAACGCGACATCCTTGGGAAACGCCATCGCAAAGGTGCCACCTACCATTTTCGACATCGCAAGGCCAACCGCGCCGCCTTCGGCGAACTCGAGGCTGCCGAGCCCCGTGAACGGGTCGAGCGTGCCGCGCTTCAGCGTCTTGCCGGGGACCTTGATGACGACACGGCCCAAGGGAAGCATGTAGGGGTTGCGCGGCTCGCCTTTTGGCGTCTCCTTCTTAAAGAGTCCATAGAGGCGGTCTTTGTCGCCAGAATGAACGGCGGCGACGATGTTCGTGTAGTTCTGCTCGGGAGTCCAGGAATAGCCGCCGCGGTGGTCCCAGAGGTCCGAGCGCCCGACGGTGAGGCGAATCTCGTCGCCGCCACCCCAGACGAGTACGCCAGTCTTGCCGTCGCCAAAGGCAATGCCCTCGTGGCAACTCCCCATGCGCGGAAAATCCCATTCCACCGGGGCTGCAAAGGCAGTCATTGCGAAAAACAGGTACGCCGTTGCGGCGACGCTTGATGCTCTCATGTCTCGATTCCTCGTTTCTGGTGTTTTCCACCACCCTCATTATATCAAAAAATGAGCTCTCTGCCTTGACTTGTCGGCGTCAAAAAAGATATAATTTAGAACACTTTTTGGGAGGAACGACATGTCTGAAGATTTGCAGAGTCTCTTGGAGAAGATCAACCGCGAGGGCGTTGAAAAGGCCCGTGCTGAAGCCGACAAGATAATTGCCGACGCCAAGGCGAAAGCCGCCGACATCGTCAAGACGGCGAACGCTGAGGCCGCGAAGGCCAAAGCAGACGCGGAAAAGGCCGCGGCAGACTACGCCTCGCGCGCCGCAGAGACTGTCCGCCAAGCAGAGCGCGACACTATACTCAAGATAGAGTCGTCCGTCACCGCCCTTCTCGAGAAAGTCCTCAAGGCGGACGTCGATGCCGCCCTTGCAGACGAAAAGACCGTGGCCGCACTCGTCGCAGAGGCGATCAAGGGCCTCGTCGGTTCTGTCGAAGTCGCAGCGGCACCAAAGCTCGCCGCCGCCCTCAAGGCACAGCTCGCCGCCAAGGGCAACATCACGGTAGTGATGGACGACACGCTCGGAACCGGCTTCTCCGTAAAGACCGACGGCGGCCGCGTGGAGCATGCGTTCACCGGCGACGTGATTGCGGACGAGCTCGCAAAGCGCCTCAGGCCAGACCTCGCGAAGCTGCTCAAGTGATGTTCACCGACTACATAGTCGCAAGTCTCCCGACACTTACGTTCGACGCGCCCGCGCCGATTACGTGGGAGAAGTTCACGGAAGCCGCGCCCGACGCGGAGCGCCTCGTAGCCTCGTCTGGATGGAACGACCTCGAAACCCAGCTCCGCAACGCAATGGCCGCAGCGAGAGGCGGCACGAAGTACGAGCGTCCCGCGGACGGCTGTTCACTTTACTGGAAAAACCGCGTCACCGCCTGCTTTCAGGAGAAGGAAGTCGCAAAGCGCCAGGACATGATCGACAGGGTCTGGTGGGACGCCGCAGGCGAACTTACCCCGCCGGCCTCGCCGCTTGGTTCAGGTGCGCTCGCCACCTACGCGGTTCGGCTCAGGATCGCGCTGCGCCGCTCCGCCGTCTCGGCAGAGAGGGGCAACGCGGCATTTGACAGGCTTACGGCAGAAACGAAAGAATCGAAAGTATGACAACTACCGGAAAAATCGTCGCCGTCAACGGCAACATGATCACGGTCGCATTTGACGGCGCCGTGGCGCAGAACGAAGTCGGCTACGCCGTGTGCGGCGAAAAGAAGCTAATGGCGGAGATCGTGCGCGTGCGCGGCACGCGCTGCGACATGCAGGTGTTCGACGCGACGACAGACCTCATGGTCGACGATCGCGTAGAGTTCACGGGGGAACTGCTTGCCGCAGAGCTCGGGCCCGGCATGCTCGCACAGGTCTACGACGGTCTCCAGAACCCTCTCGCCGATCTTGCGAAGGAAGCGAGCAAGATTTCAAAAGACGCGGAGTTCTTCCTCCAGCGCGGCATGTACATCCCCGGCCTCCCCCGCGACAGGAAATGGGATTTCCACCCGCTTGCAAAGGTCGGAGACCGCGTTACGGCCGGCGACTTCCTCGGCTGGGTGACAGAAGGCATCTTCGACGACAAGACGATGCCTGGGCACAAGATCATGGTCCCCTTCGCGCTCCGCGGCGTCTACACCGTTAAGTCGCTCGCCCCCGCCGGCGACTACACCGTGACCGACACGATCGCGACGCTTGCCGGTCCCGACGGAAAGGATGTGCCCGTCCAGATGATGCAGCGCTGGCCGGTAAAGGTGCCGATCAAGTGCTTCAAGGAGCGCCTGGCGCCAACAGAGACGCTCGAGACGACGGTCCGCACGATCGACACGTTCTTCCCTGTCGCCATCGGCGGCACGTACTGCATCCCCGGTCCCTTCGGCGCGGGCAAGACGGTCCTCCAGCAGACTACCGCGCGCTATGCGAAGGTCGACATCGTGATTTCCGCCGCGTGCGGCGAACGCGCGGGCGAAGTCGTAGAGACGCTCAAGGAATTCCCAGAGATCGTCGACCCCAAGACGGGCCAGTCGCTCATGAAGCGCACGATCATCATCTGCAACACGTCGTCGATGCCAGTCGCCTCGCGCGAAGCGTCGGTCTACACGGCGGTGACGCTCGCCGAGTACTTCAGGCAGATGGGGCTCAACGTCCTCGTGCTTGCAGACTCCACCTCGCGCTGGGCGCAGGCGATGCGCGAACTTTCGGGCCGCCTCGAGGAAATCCCGGGAGAAGAGGCGTTCCCCGCCTACCTAGAGTCAAGGATAGCGGCGTTCTACGAGCGCGCGGGCCGCGTCATGCTAAAGAACGGCTCGACCGGCTCCATCACGAT
>OCTX012268536.1_pt1 | contig 15163 bp, 11 predicted proteins | sample 1539691 | NCBI WGS metagenome assembly OCTX01 (sample SAMN02144231, study PRJEB22623) | gut metagenome | biome: sheep rumen | host: Ovis aries | place: New Zealand | reverse complement strand
CTCAATGCTGCCTTGTCCTCGTTCTTATCCAGCTTGTTTGCACACCACACATTGTCGTATCTGCACATTATCCTGTCCACATCGCAGGTGCATACCTTGTAGCGTGCAGGCAGGTCGTTTTGTACGCGGAAATAATTGTCGGTAAAAGTCGCATAGTAGACAGCCTCGCCGCCCACGAAAAGGCTTTCGGCATCTTCCGAGAATGCGCTGTTTTTAGCACCCAGCATCTCCTTGAACACATCATTGTCAAAGGTGTAATCATCTGCATCTTCCGCCGATGACTCCATAGCTGATACATTCTTTATTTTGCCATCTTTGCTGCTGTCCAGCGAAGTGTTCCTGAAAACTACAGGCACATTGTAGCCAAGCGGCAGATAATCATAACTGCCGTAGCACTTTTCTGCCTTTTCAAGCTGTGAACAAGCCTTTCCGAATTCTGAAAGATAGACCTCTTTCAGGTCGAGCGGCACACCGGCCGACAGACTGCCCGCATACTCATACAGGTTAGGCTGTTTCTTATCCGAACTCAGCTTTTTCAGATATTCGTCTTCTTCAAATCCCTCGATCTTTATGGTAACATCGGGGAAACTGGTATTGAAATCCTGAATGATAGCTTCATACGCCGCCTGTTCAGCCAGATCAGCCGCTTCATCACCGCTCTTACAGTACCACATCGTAATGTTTCCGGGCGGCAGAGTGTTCGCCTGCTTTTCGGCATCATACTGACTGTAGCTGTAATAAGCGCCCGCCCCCAGCACAGCGGCAGCCGCCGCGATGCCCGCAAAGCGCTTCTGTTTGCGCCGCCTGCGCTCGATGTGTACAGGCAGTATCTTTTTGCCCTTGTTCAGTGCATCTGTGAACTCCTTGACCGTCTTAAACCTCATCGAAACTTCCACCGCCATAGCTTTCATGATAGTGTTGCTGAGATTTATCGGTATCTTCGGGTCAAGTTCGTGAGGATATTTCAGGCTGTCCTTTACCTTTCGGTTGGTGGATTCCTCAGGCTTTATGCCTGTCAGTATATAGTAAAGCGTAGCGCCCAGTGCATACAGGTCAGTCCAGGGACCCTGTTTGTTTATTTTCTCATACTGTTCAGGGGGCGCAAAACCGGGTTTCAGCACTATGGTCATCTGCTTGTTTTCGTCCATCGCAAAACGCGCTGTACCGAAATCTATCAGCTTTATGCCGCCGTCCTTACACATGAAGATGTTGTCGGGGCTGATATCTCTGTGTATTATGCCCTCTGCATGAAGTTTTGTCAGTGCATCGCATATAGCATTGGTGACATCTATGCTTTTTTCCACGCCGACTTTTCCTGTACTGCGGAGATAGTCACTGAGCGTAATGCCGTCAAGAAATTCCATAACGATATAGGCAGTGCTGTTCTCTTCAAAGAATTCAAACACGTTTACGATGTTCTTTTCGGAGTTGAATTTCGCCATATTGCGGGCTTCATTGAGAAAACGCTCTTTGCCGAATTCATATTCCCTGTCTTTCTTACGGGCATACATTATGACTTCTTTGGTACCGGGAGTACGGTTTACTATGCCGCTGGGGTAGTATTCCTTTACTGCAATGACAGTATCCAGCTTCATATCCCACGCCTTGTAGGAAACACCAAATCCGCCTGCGCCCAGCACTTCACCGATAACATATCTTGAATTGAGCGTCATGCCCGCAAAAAGATGGTCGGGCTGTTTTGGTACATCGCCCTCGTTGAAGCCGCAGTGCGGGCATTTGCCGATACCGTCATGCACACCGAAGCAGTTAACGCAGAGTTTTCTGCCGTCAGCAGTTTCAACGCATTTCAGCCTATCGACCTGCGAGAAGTCTTCATTCACCTCGCTGTTATCTTCTTCGTGCATGCGTTCAGCTTCCGAAAGACTTGTTTCGCCGTCATCATACATTTCCAGCGTTATCGAACTGCTGTTGTCACCGCCGCTTTCATCGTTTTCTGAAATGTCGTACATAGCGACCGTTCTGTCATCATCATCTTCGCCATACATAGCAACAGTCCTGTCATCATCAGCTTCATCATACATAGCAACAGTTCTGTCATCATCAGCTTCATCATACATAGCAACAGTCCTGTCATCAGCATCGCTGTCTTTTACCGCCGACTCACCGCCGCCCTGCTGACTGTTGCTGACATACCGTATCTTTGCCGCTCTGCCTATCTTGGCATTCTCCTTGCCATAGCAGTCAGGACAACAGCTGTACTTCTCCCTGTCATAAAAATGATTTTCTATCTTGTCACACCTTGTCAGTTTCATTTATCATACCCCGATCCCGATCAATATAAAAGTGGTATTATCTATCGCCCTGTCCTTAATTTTGCAAACACTGCCCAGCATATCATCAGCGGCAGATTCAAGTCCACCGCCCGACCTGACGATCTCGCAAAAACTCTCAGGTCTTATTGCTTTATACAGCCCGTCAGATGTCAACAGCACAACATCTGTGCGCTCTATCTGACGTTCGCCCGTACAGCAAAGGCTCAGCCCGTTTACGCCCAGAAAACTGGTCAGAGCATGCCCGCGCTGAGCCTCTCGCCTGTATGTTTCTTCGGTTATCCTGCCCTCCGCCAGCATTTTGTTCAGCTTGGCGAAATAATTGTGATCCTCAGTCAGCTGTTCTGCCCCGTCTTTACCATAAAGATAAAGCCTGCTGTCACCCAGCGAGAACCAACTCAGCTTTCCGCTGTTATCGACAAAGGCAGCCAGCAGCGTAGTGCCGCCGCGCCTGCGGTAAATGCGACCTATCTTTTTGTCCAGATCGGCAGCTTCTTTTGACATAAACCCGATAAAATCAGAGCAGACGGAATGCTCGAACCGAAAACAGAGTTCTTCCACAGCTACCCGTGAGATAGTTCCTCCGTTTTCGCATCCGCCCATTCCGTCACACACTACTGCGAATATTCCATTTTCTTTGACTATTACAGCCGCTCTGTCCTGCTGTTCTGTCCGCGTACCCTTAAATGAACGTATAGTGTATTCCATCGCTTATCCCGTGATACAAACAGCTATGGCAGAATTGTTATCCATATCTGTCCCCTCTGCATTCTTGTGAGCACGTTCAGCCATCGCGCTGAGCCACTGCAAGGCATTGTCGCTCTTTTTAAGCAGCTTGCACATATCCTTTTCAACTATCGGCTCCCAGAAACCGTCTGAGCAGAGCAGGAAGGCATCGCCCGCCTGTATCTCCACCCAGTCTGATAACTCGTATCTCGGACTGTCCCATTCAACGCCCATAACTCTCAGCAGTCTGTTTCTGTCAGGGTGGTTCCTGATATGCTTTTCTTTGATCTCGCCTGCCAGTACCAACATCTGCGGTACACTGTGGTCACTTGTGCGGGTCAGCAGCTTGTTTTTACGGAAATGATAGCAGCGCGAATCACCGATATGACCGCAGCGCGCCCTGTTGCCGTCTATGGTCAGTACAACGGCTGTTGTCTTCATCTCCAGTTTTGAACCTACTCTGCTCTGCTCTGCCATCAGCGCCTCCTGAGCCTTGTCCAGTGAATCGGCCCAGAAAGCATCTGCATCAACAGCATCAGCAAAACTTTTTTTCAGATGACCGACAACGAACTGCGATGCTAAGTCACCCTTGCCGTGTCCGCCCAGCCCGTCACAAAGGATAAAGCAGTAAACGCCGTTTTTTTCAGCGACATCTATGCTGTCCTCGTTGACGGGACGGCTGCCTATGTGAGTGTGCGTTGAATAGTTCAGACTCATATTTTTTACCTCTTATTCTAAGATAGTCATTTTTATCGAGTCCGAAAACTCAGGCTCAGCTGCCGAACCCAGCGCTTCTGCGAAAGAGAACGGGACATCCAGCTTATAGGTCAGCTTGACGTAAAGTTGTTTATTACCACCGAGATGATAAGCTGCCTTGTCCTCGTCAGAAGGCTCACCAATGAACTTTCCGCCATCGTATCCGCCCTCAAAACTCAGCTCTTTGATGCCCTCTTTTTCCAGCACTTCAAGAAATATAGCTTCTTTTTCACTGTCACTCTTACCGTCCAGCGATGGTACGGTATATGTTATGTTATCATTCTTGAGTGCACTTGTGATAAGACTGCTGTTCTCAGCATCTTCGTAATCAAGCCCGAAGAACTCAGCAACGAATATCTTTTCGACCTCGTATTTCAGAGTATCGTTCGACATGTGTTCATTTGTATAGGGCACTTTTGATTCGAGCGTGCCTGAACCTAATTTCTCTGAGAAAAGATCCAGAAAATCCTTATACTCAGCCACAGTCGCACCTGTCAGCTGTTCAACACAACTTCCAAAATTATTTAAGTACTGATTACGCGCAGAGAAAGTTATGGCAGTCTGGTTAAGTGAATGCTTGACACGGTTCTGCATCGTTGTGAACCTTGCTATCGCCATGAATGTAAACATGACCAGCACGAAAAACACCAGCGATATAGAGGCTTCGATAGTTAGCGAACCATTCTCTTTTTTCATTGTATCACCTCTATATCCATTAATATCCATTCATCTGCACGTTATTGAATTTTGAATTATCGAATATCTGACCCTCAGCCAGTGTTGGCATCAGTGGTGTGAAATTCGCCTCGATCTTTGTGTTGACATACGTATAGCAATCCTTAAGCCTGAAGCCTGAATCTGTTATGAAGTCCTGATATGCGTCACCTGTTCCCTTATCCGCCTTGTGCATGCCCTCCATCTGTATCAGGTCAGCGATTCTCACAGCTTTCATGTCTGCGGGATAGAAGAACAGAATAACATTCAGCGTAGTTTCGTAGTCAAGACGTACTATCCACTTACCATCATCAGTATGCTCGATTATCTTTGAATCAGAATCTAATCCCGAACCCTCTTCAAGCATACCCTTGAACTTACCTTCGGGCAGTTCGGGTTTATCCTTATACTTTCTGTACTGTTTGCCTGTATCCTTATCTGTTTCCATTGTCCAGACAAATCTGTTGTTCTTCTTACGCTCGTTACGAGTGTTTGATGACAGGTCATCTACCAGCGCCGACTTGATAATACTGAAAAGTTCCTCTCGCTTCTTCTTATTCTTGAATTCCTTAGCCAGTGTCACGATCATGATATCATCTTTCACCAGCGGCACTTTGTAGCCCATCAGCATGAACATCAGGTCTACCTTACTATCAAAATAGTCAACAAGGAACGGCATTAAGAAACCTACATAAGGTATTGCTTTCAGATTTCTGAGAGCGTAATGGTTATCTATCATCGAATAGTTCAGAAGAACACGCAGACCGAGTATTGCATAGAAAGTATTTCGCTGGTTTGAGATCTCACAGTTATCACCGATCATGATATATTCCATCTGTGCCGCTTTGAACATTGATGCCTCCTGGCAGTCATCACCTGTTGCACCATTATAATCGCAGCCCGGATTGAATGAATACTCCGCAATTTCCGTCGTCGTCTGCCTGCTGTGGAAATGTTCCTGGATATAATATCCTAAATAGATCTGGTCAAGCAGATAAATGAAAAATGAGTTTGCACCATCGTGAAACAGACCTATGACAGCAATTATGTCGATCACAAAGTCGATCAACGCTTCAACAAAACCTATTATGCCCTGTACAAAGTCCCAGAGAGAGAAAATAATACCGATAATGTTAAGTGTAACGACATTCTTCATGAATGAATCTATCGCACCGAACGCTTTGCCTGATGCATTCATCAGAGCGGCGATGCTCGTACCGGGCTGAAGCTGACCAAATACATCGATCACCGAATCGATCTGATTGTATCCGTTCTGTACATAGAAACTATCACTGGCATCGCTTAGCTGGATACCAAGACTGTTCCCGCTTCCGCCCAGATTTTCCTGCGCATATTCCAAAGCCGTATTTCTGGTGGCGTTGTGGGTATTAACGTCCCTTAATCCGTTTATATAGCTATGGCTGGGGAAGATACTGCTCTTCTCACCGAGATTGCCTAAACCTGCACCTCCGACATGGCTGTCAAGTCCGCAATCAGCAGGACTGAGTTTCTTGAATGCTTCCAGAAGCATTTTTATAAGGTCAAGTATACCCTTATCCAATTCACCCTCAGCCACTGCTGTACCGCCCAGAAATGCCAGCAGAATCATTATCTGAGGCTGATCAAGGTAGTATGACTTATTTTCATCTGAGGGGAACCATTCCTCTTCTATGAAATCGTCATCACCGTTCATAATTTTACTGAATGCTTTATCAAGTTCGCTCTCACTTAGATTATTGCTGGTGTCTACGCCTTCCTCAGATTCGGTGTAGGTGTCAGAACCTGAATCATCTGAACTGCCTTCGCTCTTGTTCTTTTCAGCTTCGTCCATAAGTTTTTCGATTTTTTCCTGCATGTTCTCTGTGTCATCTGATGAAAGGTCATCAGGCATTACAGCCGACATATCAAACTTATGTATAGGCACTCTTTCGCCGCTGTAATTCTGAGCAGTTGAACAAGCAGCCACGAATTCATTGTAATCATCAGGTGTACTGAGGACAGGTGAATTATAAGCGGGCGCCTTCGTATAATTGGTGATCCATTTATCCAGTTTACCGCTGACAACAACTTCACTTATAAACTTTTCAGCTATATTAGAGCCAAGTTTCATGTAGTTTTTATCCGCTTTTGCTTTTGCATAAGCCTCCTTACGCTTCTGCGCAAGTTCCCTCTGCTCTGACTTCAGATTTAAGATCGTCTGCTCACTTTCATTTTCAAGCGCCTCTCTGTATTCCTCTTCTTTCATTGCTGCTTCGCGGCCTTTATTATTGAGATCATCTATATCCATCGCCTGCTGTGCAGCCTGCATGGTATAAACGTTATCAACAATGTTGGAAAGATCGGTGGTGACAGCCTTCAGTTTTGTGATGTAATCATTATACGAATCATAAAGCGTAGTATGTCCATAGTCTGTCATAGTATTGTGCGCTTCAAAAGCTGCGCGTATCTTCTTAAGATTTTCGTATTTCGCTGCTCTTGTCTGTATCTCGCTTATGGCATCTCCAAGATTGCTTATGACAGTACTGTATCCGCTCTGTGTATCAAGATCAAAATCTGAAAATGCACCATTTGTGATACATTCATTGCACTTATTGAAGAACACGCCGATAAGGTCACTGCAAGCGACCTCTCCGCTCAGTCCTAAAAAGCCTTCATCGCTGCCGCTGATGGTGACCTTGACATTATCTCTCGACTCAATAAGCGAATCATGTTCAGCAACCTTAGCGCTGTCGCTTGACCAGTTGCTCTGCGACTCGATATCTTTTATCTGTTCAACATAATTCAGATAAGTGTTTGCAGTTGACTGATAACTGCTCATGCAGCTCTTCAGTCTGGAGTACAGGTTGTTTGCTGTATTCGTCTGGGCATTCATATCTGCATCGGTGTAGTTCTTGATGATATCATAGGTCGCCTGATCTATATTCCAGTCAGTGACCTCACTCTTCTTAGTCTGGAATTCATCATATTTGCCGGAGAATGTGCTGATATTAGAAGTCAGTGATTCCTCAGCTGAAAATACTGCTTTAGCATTATTCATTATGCTGCTGGCATCCTTCATCTGCTTTGATGCGGCATTTACAACAGACAGTTTTTTTGCAACGCCGCCGAGCTTACTTTCGAGCAGATCGAAAATCATTTTAAATGAAAAATCTGACAAGATATCGGCAGGCATCCTGTATTTGCCATACTGTTTTATCTGGTATTTCAGTATCTCAGGGTCAGCCAGCGAATACATGCCCTCTACTGTACAACAATCCATAGGCAGGTTGAACAGTTTGTTGAGCTTTGTTGTATCTATGCCGCCTGCACTGGTCGCACTTTCAACATAATACTGAAATGACTCATCGAGCATCTGCTTACCCTCAGCGTCACTGGCACTGTAAAATGAATACAGGTCATAATTTTCTTCAAGGAAGTCCATATAGTCTGCAAGTATGGCAAGCTGCCCCAGATAAGTCAGCTCATCGAGCTGCTGCTTGGCGCTCTGATATCTTGCACCCTCGATAATAATCGATAAAACAGAATAGATCGGGAGCAGCAGAAGTGTCAGCATTATACTTATTGTTCCGCTTACTCTGCGATGCTTTGGAAAAAATTCCAGAAACATTTTATTCTCCTCCTTCTTCTTTTCCGAATATAAACTCGGACAGATTATTTCTTGCATCTACAAAATTTTTGAATGTTTCTATAGTCTTTTTTAGAAGTTCATTGTCCTGTGAAGTAAAATTTTCAAAGATAACATCAAAAAACTTATTGTAACTCTGTGCACCGAGCACATCTACACACTGCGCTTTGCCCACATATTTTCTTTTTAAAAGACCATCTTCAACACCCAGAAGACCTGCAAAAGGTATATAGTAGCTTTCTTCTATGGTAACTATTACTTCATTCTGGAACATTGCCGAGCCGCTCTTCGCTATCTTTATCTCAGGTTCGGTCACTGTATGTGAGAGCAGCACCCTGCCTCTTTCAAGGTTTTTCTTTGCCAGTTCTCTGCCCACACCTTTTGCTTCATCTACTCGTCCCGAACCTTCACCTGTAAGGTAATACATACCTTCAAAAATGCCTTTCTCGCCAAGTTCGCCTTCTTCGATGAAACCTGTTACAGGGTCTTTTCGCCTGTCGGGATATGTGCGCGCCACCTGTATCGCGGTGAGATTTGCCGCACTTTGCAGATGCGACTCCTGATAGAATATAAAACCGAGCATCATAATGACAGTCAGCACCACCAGAGTTATCGTCACGACAAATGTCGCTTCGATCATGGTGTTTCCGTCTTCACTTTTAAGATGAGTGTAAATTCTTTTCATATCTATCTACCCCACATAAAAAAGTTTGATATTTACCCAGCCGTCTTCTGCTGTACGAACATATACCGAACCGTTGCTGCTAAAGTACATAACATCTTCAAATATCGGTTCTATTATCATTTCCTGCGACTTGTTTATAAAGCCCCACTTGCCGTTCTTTTTGACCGCCGCAAAGCCGTTCGAGAAACTTCTGGCTTCTTCATATTCGGGATCTATTACAACAAGTCCATCATTTCTGACAAAGCCCCACTTGCCGTCTTTTTTGAACGCCGCCGCACTGTCAAGGAACAGGTCTGCATCGTCACATTGAAAGTCCATCTTGGTGCGTTCTTTCGAGTTGACCAGTGTGTACTTGCTGTCGCCGCTGAATTTCACGAACATTCTGTCGCTTATCGAACATCTTTCACCATGTTTCAGTATCACATCATCGATGTTGTCGAATACCGTTTCGGCGTTGTTATCCATTATTATCTTCTTGCCGCCTTTTTCGGCATAGATAAGGTCATTTGAAAAACAACCGAGAAAATCATACGGCTCTGATGTGACAGACTTCCCTGTCTTGTCAAACAGTTCGTACTTGCCTGTTTTGGTGTTCTTTAGAACTATAAATCCCGAAGAAAACGGTCCGCAGGATTCATACTCGTTTTTTTCACCCACATAGCCGTTTCGCGAACCGCCTACCACCATGCCCGAATATACTTCATCGCTCTTATCCATAGTTATCAGATCGTTGCCGTAATTCTTGCAGAAGTATACATAGTAGCCGCCGTCCTCAGTCACTACGCTTGCCAGCGGCGACATGTCTATCGCTGAGATCGTATCACTGATAGTTCCGTTATCATAGAGATATGTGAACTCTGTGTACTCTTTTTTCTTCGTCTTTGGAATTTTATCACCGAATCCGTTGTCTTCGTATATCACATTTCCTTTGGCATCACGCTCTTCAACTTCCATACTCATATGGCGTTTAGCCTGCATACATGTGCCAAAACTCTCGATGGAGTCGTAAGGCACATTTGTGGTAGAATACATGCGCCTTATCTTTTCATAGCAATCTTCTATCGTTTTGGTGCTGACTTTATTTTCTTTGGCTTGCTTTATATAGACTGCACAGTTTGAATAATCCGCTATGCCGTCATAGTAGCTTATCAGCTTATCATAACAATCTGCATTTTTGGGATAATCCCTTATGACAGATGCCAGCACATTGTTTCTGCCGTTCAGCGTGGAATACTCGCCGTTTTCATAGCCTTTCTCGTAAAGGTCTGCTATCTTTATCCGCAGATCCTCACTGTCTATCAGCTTGCAGGCTTTGTAGTATTCATCTATCGCCTTGTCACAAAGTTCCTGCGATTCATACTTTTTACCCTGTTCTATCGCGAGTTTATACTCTTTCTCGGTAGGGTCGATATTCGCTTTTATTACGCTTACAACTGCTATCACATCAAGTGCGATTATCGCAAGCGCATACAGCATTCCTTTTCTTTTCATTTTACACCTCAGCAAAGACCTAAAATACAAACCACAACAAATGCCGCATAAATGAACGGTGCCATCGGCAATGTGGATTTGATAGTTTTCTTTCTAGCAGCCATCAGCCCCAGTGCTGTCACACTGTTTATGATGAGCGATATAAGAAGCGTCATATAAAGTCCCGTTGAACCTGCCATAACGCCCAGTACACCAAACAGCTTTACATCGCCGTAGCCGATGCCGCCCTTTGAGATTATCGCGACTACAAAAAGCATCACAAAACCCAGCAGAAAACCTATCAGGTCATTTTTCAGCGTAAACAGTATCTCATCGCGGTCGAAAATAAACTCCAGCACATAGATGATGCCTCTGCTGACCGCACCGCATGCTATAAGCGCATTCGGTATCTTGCGGCGCTTGAAGTCTGTCAGTGCCGCCGCACCTGTGATGCCGCACATTATCGCCATTTTCGCAAAGAAAAGCGGTCGCGGATGTGATGACTCGACCGTGTAGGTATACATAAGATAATTTGATACAAGCGTTATTATAAAAAATATCGGAAGTATCAGCATTATCTGACCGCGCGTATAAAAACCTGTCAGTTCTTCTTTTACGGTCTTCTCTTCTTCTGTCTTATCTTTCTTTTCTTTCTGAGGTCCTTCTTCTGCGTCATTTTCCTCAGGAACTTCTTTATTATCCTCTTCTTCGTCAGGATCTTCGGTATCGGGCAGTACGATATTCTCCTCTGCCAGCGAAGCGTGCGCATCGCCGTTCATTACAAAATATCCTGTTTTCAACAAATAGAGGTAAAGACATACTGTTGTCAGAAGGGCTGCACCTGCAGAAACAATATATATCATGAGAATCCATTTCTCCTTATCTACGTAATAACAGGCAGACAGACAAGCTGCCTGCCCGTTTGCATAAAATGCTTGTGGCTCAGGTATTATGCTATGTTGTTAAACAGAGCAACGAAGTTCTTGCCCTCAGCAGCATCACCGGTATCGAATGCAGTGCTGTTATCATCACCGTTGAGTGTATCGGTGATCTTATCCCAGAGATTGTTGAAGATCTTAGCAATATTATCCTTGAATACTACTGCCAGAGCAATAACAACTACCAGGATCAGAACAACAGCGATGATTTCCATACCGCTCTCGTCGTTCTTGACCTCGTTGATACGATCTCTTACCTTTCTGCCGGCGCTCTTAACTGCGGAACCTCCGTGGATAAAAGCGTATGTGCAAGCATGGTTGAACTTGTTCATGTTATCACACCTCCCTTAAAATAATATTTATTTAATATGGCATAAGCCGCAAAGCTACATGCTCATATTTGACAAAATAGGTACCATTATCATTACAAGTACACCTATGAATATCAGACCTATCGGGAACATCAGCTTGTTTGAAGCCTTTTCGCCCTGCTGAAGCACCATCTGCTTCTTTTCATTCAGCAGCAGGTCAGCCTGTTTTATAAGTGTATCTGCAAGATGTGTGCCGTCCGATTCGATAGCCTGAGTTATCGTTGTAGAGAACTTGCGTATCTCTTTGGTCGAGCAGCGGTTGGCAAATCTGAACAGCGCATCTATCTCACTGACACCGTTGTTCATGTCATCGACCACCCCGCGCATCTGCACATATAATGGTTCATCTGATGATATAGCGACCTGCTTCCAAGCCTCACGCAGGAACATGCCGCCGTTTACCAGCAATGCTATGGTAGAAACTGCATTCGGGAAATCCCTCATGTAAGTTTCATTCATTTTTTCTATCTTCGAGCCGAAGCTGTTCAGATAGTACTTGTATATCGCTGCACCTGACACTACAGCCAGCAGCACGAACAGTGCGCCCTCACTGCCGCCCATGACACATGCAAGGAACAGCATGCTGTATACCAGCAGCAGCACATATGTATAGGTCTGCGCGTAAAGGACACGCACATAAAAGTCAGCATATCTCCTGCCGAAAAGTATGCAAGCCTGATCCTTTATCATGTGAACGCTGTCAGAATTGAAATTCATCTTGAGCAGGTCGATCATTGCAAATCCTATACCGTAATACTGCGCCCCTGCGAACTGCTTTTTATCTATGGCATCAACATAGTCCGAATAATTGTCCGACTTCATCATGCACAATGCCATCACTATCGATACTGCTATCAGCAGCAGGAGCATTATTATAGATAATCCCATGTTTATACCTCGATACTTGTGATCTTTCTGCCGAGCAAATATGATATTACTACTATCACCAGCCCGACCGTTATGCCTAACGCACCCGTGGGCGTCCTGAAATTGTAAGCGAAGTCAGGGCTCATGGATTTCATCATACCTACCAGTATGAAAGGCATTGCCAGCATGATGTTCAACTCATTTCTGGTCGCTGCGATCTTTGTTTCGATCTCCATCTCGATATTTATCTTGCTGTAAAGTATCTCATAGGAATCTCTTATTACCTTACTGAAATCGCCGCCTTTGCGGTGCGAGAGTTCAAAGACCTGTGCAAAACTCTCTATCTCCTTGATGCCGCTGCGCTTGCCGAAATCTATCAGCGAGGCAGAGATATCTATAAAGTTTTTCTGACCGTCAAGTATCAGCGTAAGTTCCTGAACTATTATGGAGTCTTCGCCGTACTGTAACACAAGGTCTTCCTTTGCGGCTTCAAACGCCTTTATCGCATTGCTGCCCGAAGCGACCGATGCCGCCAGAGCGTCCAGCAGATCCATGAACTGCCTGCGTATATCGTTCCTGCGCTTTATCTTAAAAGAAGATTCAAGCAGCGGTATGATGAATTTAACAGCACCGAACCCGACTGCCGCGCAGATAACAATGTTCAGCACATGGGTTATGGGTCGGGGATTGCCGTCAGCATCGCTGCCCAGACCGCCGTACATCAGATACGCCACTGCAGCGCCTGCGATAAACGACACCACCGTAAACAGCAGCTTCTGCTGTTTGCTCATATAGTATTCGCGGTAATTTATCACCTGCGTGTTCAGCAGAGATGTGCAGTACTCAGGTCCTTTTTCTTTCTTCTTTTTCTTTGGTTTTACCTCTATTGGCTCTTCTTTGACTTTTTCCTTAGTTTTCTTTTTCAATAACGCCATCTTATCCGTCCTTAATATGATACATCTGCTCAGAAATGCCGCATATCACGGCACAGCTGAAAAGGGAGCAGATCAGATCTCTTCCTTGATACCGCTGAGTTTCAGCTTAAAGTCGTTTATCAGCTTATTCTCCGTCCTGCGCAGACTGCCCGATACCTTTTCGAGTCTGCTGTTCTCGTCTTCTTCAAAGACATACAGCGGATTCAGCTTGATCTGCCCGTTCTCGTAGCCGACAACTTCCGTTATCTCCATTGTCTTTCTCGAATGATCTCTCAGTCTTGACAGATGGACGATTATATCCAGTGCAGATGCTACCTGCTGTCTTATGGCGTCCAGCGGGAGTCCGCCTGCGCCCTGAAGCACCATCGTTTCAAGTCTGCTCAGCATATCGTGGGTGGAGTTCGCGTGACCTGTCGAAAGAGAACCGTCATGACCCGTGTTCATCGCCTGAAGCATGTCCAGCGCCTCAGCACCTCTGACCTCACCTACGACTATCCTTTCGGGACGCATACGAAGTGATGATTTTATCAGGTCGCGCATGGTTATCTCACCAACGCCTGAGGAGTTTGCATTTCTTGTTTCAAGTCTTACTATATTCTCAACGCCGACTATCTGCAACTCGGCTGAGTCTTCTATGGTGATTATACGCTCATCTTTTGGTATGTAGTTTGAGAGCGCATTCAGGAATGTCGTCTTACCCGAACCTGTACCGCCGCAGATGAATATATTGTACTTCGCCTTTACCAGCAGTTCCAGCTTATGGGCTATCTCGGCAGTCAGCGAACCGTACTGTATCAGCTTCTCGATGGTCATTGGTGTTGACGAGAACTTTCTTATGGTTATCGTGGGACCTGTCAGTGCGATAGGCGGCAGAACCACGTTTACACGGGAACCGTCCGCGCTGTTTTTAGGCTTCGGCAGCGGTCTGCCGTATTCATCTACACCCGGGTCCTCGATGATCCTTGTATCGACGATAGGGTTTGACAGGCTGACTTCTCTGCCCGCAGTACCAACTATCCTCTGTATGATATCTTCAAGCCTTTTGTCGCTCTCAAAGGAGGCATTCAGCTTTTGAAGTTTACCGCTTTTTTCTATGAAGATATTTTCGCGTCCGTTTATCATGATCTCCGTTACCGTTTCATCATGAAGTATCTCGTCCAGCACGCCAAGACCTCTTATCGAACTGAACACCGCGTTTTCGATAGATTTTTTCTGTTTCGGGTAAAAGTACTCGTTCTGAGTCTTTTGATTGACTATTTTAGTTATCAGATCTTTGAGCTGTTCGTCATTATAATCGGTCAGTGTGACATTGTTTGCGATATACTGACGAACTTCCTCAACTATCTTATCTTCCATTTTATCCATTTCTTGCTTGCATCTCCCAATACTGTCTTGCAGAGAGGTTCCTTACCAGTTCACCTGCACTGTGATGACCGTAAGAATACGGCAGTGTCACATATTCCCTTACTGCATCGCTCTTTATCTTCTTGCCGTTCTCGGTAAAGCAAGTATACAGCATATACATGTTCGACACATTATCGTTGTGCTTGAGTCTGAGATAAGTCGTTACCGCATCCCACACTACTGCCGCCTTCTTGTTTGAGAAAGTCGAACCGTCAGATACGACGAACAGTGTGTTTGAAAATTCTGCAAGGAACGAATTGGTATCATTCCATTCATTTTCGGCATCTATTATCACATAGTTATAATCGCCTGACTCAACTATGCTTTTTATCATTGTCTGTATATTCTCGGCTGTTGCATCAGACCAGTCCAGCGCCTTGA